>ENA-UOOI01000338-UOOI01000338.1-fermentation-metagenome-genome-assembly--contig:-NODE-338-length-61444-cov-22.828096_pt1 | contig 61444 bp, 60 predicted proteins | sample MGYA00245779_ERZ724027 | MGnify/ENA primary metagenome ERZ724027 (study PRJEB28704, sample SAMN03018318) | fermentation metagenome | biome: anthropogenic terrestrial biome; feature: soil; material...
AGAATCATTTCATTTTCTTTTTATTTTGTTCTTGACATATTACCAAATTGCTTTTATTGTTCTTTAAATTTTTCTTTACCATTCTTTTCTTCAGATTTGTGGATTGCCTTATATTCAGCACTTCTGGATTGAAGCTTTTCAGAATTAGGATTTTTGCTTTGTTTACTTTCATTTCTAACTCTAATATACATTTATAAAAAACACTCCTTTCTCATGAATAGCTTTCCCTGAGAAAGATGTGTTATTCTAAAAAATTAATTAATCCATACTGCTGTACCAATTGGGATATAATCATAAATATATTTTGCGTCCTGAATAGACAGTCTTACGCATCCATGAGAAAGTCTTGTTCCAAGTGTTCCTGCCTTTATGTTTCCATTATTGTCTAATAAAACACTGTGAAACAAATAGTTGCCATAAAATTGAGTATAATATTTGCAGATTGTATTTTTATCAACTCTAAACATATTTCCTTTTCCCTGTACAGTAAAATACCCTTTTACTGTAGGTGTAGATTCCTTTCCTGATGCGCACTGTACAGACTTTATAAGCTTCCAGCTTTTATTACAGCCTGCAAATATATTTACCTTTTGATTGTTTATATCAACCCATATATAATAATCAGTATTGCTGTTAAAATTTTTACTGTTAAAAAAGTTTTCCAGAGAGCTTTTCATATTTGATGCAGGTACTGCGTTTTGGTCTATGCTTGGTTTTACATACATGGTTTTTGAAGTAGGTTCCAGTTCTAATTTTTTTAAGGTTTGATCCCCCACTGCACCATCTGCCATTATCCCATTTCTATGCTGAAAATCAATAACTGCATAATAGGTTTTTTCGCCAAATTCCCCATCACAATAAAGATCATAGCCAAATTTATTCAGCTTTTGCTGTATTGTTTTAATATTATCTCCTTTGTCTCCTTTTTTATAAATTTCAATTTTCTTTTCCTTTTCAATACTTGAATTATTGCTAATGTTATTTGGATCAGTATTATTGATTATATTCTGATCCGCGGCTGGACTATTATTACTGCCTTTATCAGATGTAATTATTTTGCTCTCCTTATTTACATCCTTAATATTGCAGCCTAATGCATATAAAGGAATTAAAAATAAAATAGCAGATAAAAAAACTACTAATTTTCTATTCAAACCATCACCCTTTAAAATTTCTATAATACATTTTATTAAGATTTATATAATATGATACTAAATACTTTTTGCAACATTTCCATATATTTTTTGTATTGGTAAATATTCAAAAATAAATATATAATATAAGGTGTATATGATTGGGGGGTGCGCTAATGAATAAAATCAGATCTTTATTTAAATACACCAATAAATATAGGAAAAGATACTTAATTGGGCTTATCTTTTTAATTTCTGTTGATCTTTTACAGCTTGTTCCGGCAAAACTAATAGGTTTCATTACCGATAACATTTCAAAAGGAACTGCTACTCCAAAGCTATTGATGAAATACATAATTTTGATAATAATAATAGCTGTTCTTATGGCAGTTGGAAGATTTATCTGGAGAATATTTATAGTTGGCACATCCAGATATGTTGAATATGACATGAGAAATATATTTTTTACTCACCTGCAGAAGCTTTCATTAAATTTCTTTAATAAAAATAAAACCGGCGATTTAATGGCTCTTGCTACTAATGATTTAAATGCAGTGAGGATGGCTCTTGGTCCCGGGGTAATAATGATGACAGATTCTATTGTACTTTCCATAGCTACTCTTATAATAATGCTTACTATAAATGTAAAATTAACTTTGCTGTCTCTTATTCCTCTGCCATTTATTTCTCTTATAGCTCTTAAATTCGGCGGCAGCATTCATAAAAAATTTATGAGAGTTCAGGAGAATTTTTCAAAGCTCACAGATATGGTTCAGGAAAATTTTTCAGGCATAAGAGTAATTAAATCCTTTGTTCAGGAAGCCGAGGAATGTAAAAGGTTTACAAAGGAAAATCAAAAATACTTTGATGCAAATATGGACTTTATAAAAGTATGGGGGTTGTTTTCTCCATTAATCGAATTTGTTGCATCACTAAGCTTTGTTCTCTTAATTGGAATAGGAGGGATATCCGTAATTTATGGACAAATATCTCTTGGTGATTTTATTTCATTTAATATGTATCTTGGTAATTTAGTCTGGCCAATGATGGCAATTGGCTGGGTAATTAATATTATTCAAAGGGGCTTTGCTTCACTTGAAAGAATTGAAAAGGTGCTTTCCGAAAAACCGGAAATTCTTGATTGTGATGCTTACAATTCTGCTTCTCTTCAAGGTGATATAGAAATAAAAGATTTAACATTTTATTACGAAAAAAGCAGTGTACCTGCATTAAAAAATATAAATCTAAAAATACCCAAGGGAAGTACTCTTGGTATTATAGGAAGGACTGGAAGCGGAAAAACCACCTTGGTAAACTTACTGCTCAGGCTTTATAATGTGGAGCCTGGCAAAATTAGCTTTAATGGACTGGATATAAATAAGATTCCATTAAAAACACTTAGAGAAAATATAGGTTTTGTTTCCCAGGATGCTTTTTTATTTTCTACTTCAATTGCAGAAAATATAAATTTACCCTGCGAAGATTTCAATATGGACAAAATAGAAGAAGCTTCAAAAAATGCTGACATTTATGATGACATTATAGAATTCCCTGAAGGTTATAATCAGGTTGTTGGCGAAAGAGGCGTCACTTTATCAGGAGGGCAGAAGCAGCGTATTTCTATTGCAAGAGCACTTATTAAAGATCCTGAAATACTTATATTTGATGATTGTCTTTCCGCTGTTGATGCTAAAACTGAAGTTAAAATACTAGGGAACCTTAAAAGGATTATGAGTGAAAAAACTTCTTTGATAATTTCTCATAGAATTTCTGCAGTAAAGGACAGTAATTTAATAGCAGTACTGGATGAAGGTGAAATTAAAGAGCTTGGAACCCATGAAGAATTATTGGATCTAAAGGGACTGTATTACGACATATATGAAAAGCAATTATTAGAAGAGAAAATAGCAGAAGAAGGTGATATTGTATGAGTGAAAATTTTAATGAAGAGGAAGCCCTGGTTAAAGAATATGATTCAAAATTAATGAGAAGGCTTCTAAAATTCGCGAAACCTTTTTCCATGTATATTTTACTGGTTATTTTTCTAATGTTAATTACAACATGCTTTGATTTAACAAGACCTTACTTAATAAAAAATGCCATTGATAATAATATTAACGGCTACAAGAGACCATATACATTGTTTGAAAAGCCCCAGGCTAACAGCATAAAAATTGGAAATAAATATTTAGCTGAAGGATCAGTTTCCGGTGGAATGCCTGCATCAATAGTATATTATGATAAGGGCTATTATGTAATTCAAGGTAAAAATATTGATAACAAACCATTTTCTATTGTTAACGGTATTTACACTCAGCAAAATACAACTTCAAATGCATACAAGCTCAGTATAAATGAGTTAAAAATTATAAGAAAAGATGATGCGGCAGGAATAATTAGAACTGCTGTATATATTTTGATCTTGTCCTGTCTTACATTTATATTAAATTACATTCAAATATATATTTTGCAGTATACAGGGCAGAAAATTATTTATGAAATCAGGCAGAAGCTTTTTAATCATATTGAAAGTTTATCATTATCATTCTTTGACAAAAACCCAGTTGGCAGATTAGTAACAAGAGTGACTAATGATACTGAAACCTTAAATGATATGTATACAGGTGTACTGGTAAATTTATTTAAAGATGTGTTTTTACTTAGTGGTATTTTAATAGTAATGTTCTTACTTAATGTAAAATTGGCCCTGATTGTTCTCTGCTCTCTTCCTCTTGTAATTGCTGCTGCAGTTATATTTAAAAAATATGACAGAGATGCATACAGACAGGTAAGAACAAAGCTTGCAAAAATAAATTCCTCTTTATCAGAAAACATTTCTGGTATAAAGACAGTCCAGATATACAACAAGGAAAACAAAAAATTCAGGGAGTTCGATAATATAAATAAATCTTATTTTAAGGCCTCCATGAGTCAGTTAACTGTATTTGCTGTATTTAGACCTGCTATTGATTTAATCTCTACTTTAACTCTTTCATGCCTTCTATGGTTTGGAGGATTAAAAGTTTTTGAGGGAACATTATCCATTGGAGTTTTATTTGCATTTATAAGCTATCTCATGCAATTTTTTCAGCCCATATTCGACTTAACAGAAAAGTACGATATACTTCAGTCTTCCATGGCAGCTTCTGAAAGAATATTTATGCTTATGGATAATAATGAAACTATAGTTAATAACCCAAAGGTGCAAGTAAATAAACGTTTCAAAGGAGAAATTGAATTTAAACATGTCTGGTTTGCATATATTCCTGGAGAATGGGTACTAAAAGATGTAAGCTTTAAGATTGCACCTGGAGAAAAGGCAGCCTTTGTTGGAGCAACTGGAGCAGGTAAAACCTCAATAATAAGCCTGCTGGGGAGATTGTATGATATTCAAAAAGGTGAAATATTAATAGACGGAATTAATATAAAAGATATTGACAAATACGTACTTAGAAGTAATTTATCCACTGTTTTACAGGATGTGTTTCTATTTACAGGAGACATCAAAAGCAATGTAAGATTAAATAATAAAAACATATCAGATGAAGATATAATTAAAGCTTGTAAATATGTAAATGCAGACAGCTTCATTGAAAAGCTTCCATATAAATATGATTCACATGTTAATGAAAGGGGATCTACATTTTCACAGGGAGAGAGGCAGCTTATTGCCTTTGCCAGAGCAATTGCATTTAATCCTCCAATACTTGTGCTTGACGAGGCCACAGCTAATATAGATACAGAAACTGAGAGTTTAATACAAAATGCCCTTGAAAAAATAACTAAAGGAAGAACCACATTAGTAGTAGCTCATAGGTTGTCCACAATAAAAAATTCTGATAAAATAATTGTTCTTCATAAGGGCAGAATAAGAGAGATAGGCAGCCACAATGAGCTTATTGAAAAAAGAGGTTTATATTACGATCTTTATCAGCTGCAATACAAAGAAAATTAATAAAAATCCGGTATCACTTTATTAAATGATACCGGTGTGTTTTATTGTTCAAAGGTTCCACGTACTTGAACCTTATAATCTTTAACCATTAATTTACCTTTTGCAATGACTGTATTAATATTCAGCTTGTCATCTAATAATAGTATATCTGCATCATAATTTTCTTTAAGCTTTCCTTTATTCTTAAATTTTAGTAATTCAGCAGGAGATTCTGTTAAAGGTATAATAGCCTGTTCCAATGCTATACCGCTGTTTACACAGTCTTTAATGCACTGAAGATCTGTTTCTGGAGAACCCACTGTAAGTTTTGTTAAGTTCCCTTTTTCATCAAATATAGGCATACTTCCTCCAGAATCTGAACTCATAGTTATATGATATGGAGAAATTCCATTGCTCAGCATGGTTTTATATGCCTCATTAGGGTCTACAGCATCATCACCTTCATTTCTGATACCTGTGGTTATATCAATAAATCCTCCATTTTTAGCATACTCAATGGACTGCTTATATACCCTTTGATTTCTATTTATATGAGTTGGCAGTAAATTTGACATTGGCATATCATATGTTTCAACTAAATCAGTTATAGGTGTAAGCCCTTTTTTACCATCTCCTAAATGCATATGCAGTATTCCGCATTTGCCTGAAAGCATTCCCCCAACTCTTGCTTCACTGGCAAGATGAATTAAGTCCTGCTCTGATGGATGGCTTCCTCTATGGTCAGATACTGCTACTTCACCTACTCCAATTATTTTATCCACTAATACAATATCATTTCGTGCACTATCTGTTATTGTTCTTGTGGGCACAGAATAGCAGCCGGTCCATGAATAAGTAGTAATTCCTTCAATTTCCAGCGCCCTGCATTTTGCAATCAAATTAGCCATATTTCTCGTTGTACCATCTGTTCCAAGTAAACCTACACAGGTAGTAATGCCGCTGCTTGTTAACTGTGAAAGCATTAATTCAGGAGCTCTTGTATTGTATCCTCCTTCACCGCCGCCTCCTATTATATGTACATGAAGATCTATTAATCCTGGAATGGCTTTAAGACCGCTTCCATCCACCACTTGTACTTTGGGGAAGTTTTTTTCAGGTATATCTATTTCAGAAGATATATAGCATATTTTCCCGCTTGCTATTAAAATGCTTTTAATACCTTCATACTTTGGTGCATATACTTCCACATTTTTAATTAAAATCATAAAATTACCTCCATGATTCTAAATATTATTTTCATTTTTTATTTTCTCATCTAACTCACTTAAGTATTCCCATCTTTCCATTAATTCAGTCATTTTTTTATCCAGCTGATTTTTTTCATTTATATATTTCTCCAGCAGCTCATAATCACTGCCGCTGTTATTAATTTTTTCTTCAATTTCATTTATTTTTATTTCCAGCTCACCAATATCATCTTCAATGGTTTCATACTCTTTCTGTTCTTTATAAGTAAATTTTAATGGCTTATCTTTCTTTTTATCTTCTTTGGCAATAGCCTTTTTTATATTTTTTTCTTTATTTTCAATGTCACTATAGTTTTTTTCTTTATAATCCATGTATTCAGAATAATTTCCTACAAATTGAACAAGTTTTCCATTTTCCTCAAATGAAATGATTTTGTCTGTAATTTTATCCAAAAAATATCTGTCATGAGAAACTGTAATAACAGTACCATTAAAATGTTCAATATAATCTTCTAATATATTTAAAGTCTCAATGTCTAAATCATTTGTTGGTTCATCCAGCAGTAATACATTTGGTGCTTCCATTAATATTTTCAAAAGATAAAGTCTCCTCTTTTCACCTCCAGAAAGCTTATTAATAGGAGTCCACTGCATTTCATCATTAAACAAAAAATTTTCAAGCATTTTTGAAGCACTTATAAGCTCCCCCTGAGAATCTTTTATAAATTCTGCAGTTTCCTTTATATACTCTATAACTCTTAGTTCTGAATTTAATTCTCTACCTTCCTGAGAAAAATATCCCATTTTAACAGTCTGACCAATAACTACTTCTCCTTTATCCGTCTTAATATTTCCAGTAATTATGTTTAGCAGTGTAGATTTACCGCAGCCATTTGGTCCTATAATTCCTATGTTATCTCCATTAGAAATAATTGAGCTGAAATTATCAATTAATAATTCTCCATTATATGATTTGGATATTCCATTAATCTCTATTACCTTTTTGCCAAGTCTGCTGCCTGCAACAGAGATCTCTATTTTTTCTGCAGCTGTTTCAACATGTTCATTATTTATCTTTTCAAATCTTTCAATTCTTGCCTTTTGTTTAGTTGATCTGGCTTTTGCGCCTCTCCTTATCCAATCCAGCTCCCTTTTAAGTAAACTTTCTCTTTTCCTTTCAAGAGTGTTTTCCATCTGTTCTCTCTCAAACTTTTTTTCAAGAAAAATACTGTAGTTTCCGCTATAGCTGTATAGATTACCAGCACTGAGCTCCAAAATCCTATTAGTAACTCTGTCAAGGAAATACCTGTCATGAGTTATCATTAACAGAGCTCCTTTTCTTTTATTTAAATACTGTTCCAGCCAGTCTACTGTTTCATTATCTATATGATTTGTTGGCTCATCTAATATCAGCAGATTGCAGGGTGTTATTAAGGCTTCACAAAGAGCTATTCTTTTTTTCTGACCTCCTGATAAGCTTCCAATCAGGGCATTAAAATCTGTTATTCCCAGTTTCGTTAAAATAGTTTTTGCTTCACTTTCAATAGTCCATGCATTCAAAGCATCCATTTTACTGTTTAAATTAAATATCTTCCTTTGGATATTTTTATCCTCTGGTGACTTTTGAATCTGATATACTGCCTTTTCATATTCCCTTAACAAACTCATAACTTCTGAACTGCCATTAAATATCTGCTCAATAACAGTAAACTCATCATTATAATCTGAGTTTTGGGGTAAATACTTTATTGTTAAATTGCTAAGCTTATTAATATTGCCTGAATCATAGGGTTCAACACCGGCAATAATCTTTAATAGTGTAGATTTACCTGTGCCATTTATGCCTATGAGCCCTATTTTTTCCCCTTCATTTATACCCAATGATACCCCATTTAACAATGTTTTATCGCTGTAACTTTTATATATATTTTCCAGTGTTATTAAATTCATATATTACTATCCTTTCAAATTGCGTTATATTCATTATAACAAATAAAACTACATTTTCTTATGTTTTTTGTTTATTTGCTTTTATATAACTTATATAATAAAATAAATATAAATGTATTCATGGCTGTTTGCAGGAGGTTACTATATGTTAAAAAGAAATCTGGTTAATGAGCTGATAAAACAATTTACTCTTTCACTAGAGGAAATTGACAAATTTATTGGTTTAAAGTTATATGATGATGCTTTACTGGTTATTGATAAATGCTTTAAATCTATTTTTAGATTAAGTGCAAAATTTATTAATTCACTTTCTGATGAAAACATTTTGGATTTAATAAGAGTAAATAATATTCTTGATGTAGAAAGATGTATAATGGCTGCTAAGCTTTTAAATGAGGAAGCAGACATATACTTAAGAAATGGTGATGAAAATGAAAGCTTTTATCTGCACTGTAAATCATTATATTTATATCTTACAGCATCACAGCACTGGGATGACACATCAGAATTAGGTATATATCTTAATGAAATTGAAGATTTATATTCTAAGGTAAAAGATTATAAACTTCCAAATAAAATTCAGGAGAACATGATGCTTTATTATGAGGACAAGTGCTGTTTTGATAAGGCAGAGGATATACTTTATGAAATCCTTAATTACAGTGATGATGAATATAAGGATTCCATAATTAATTTTGGCATTGAGTTTTATGAAAGATTACTTAAAAAGGATAATATTACTCTGGAAAATGGTAATCTTCCAAGATCTGAAGTTTTGGATGGGCTTTCAAATCTCAAAAATGAAAAATAAAAGCTATGGATGCCATAAATGTTTCATTTATGTTATCCATAGCATATTTATTTAATAAATATGGGTGAACTTATGGCCTGCCTGGAATTGCTTTCAATTACCTTTACCACATACCACTTCTTGCTCATATCATTTTTTAAATCTATATTCCATTTAACCTTGTGTTCCTCACTGCATTTCAGTGATTTAACTATTTCGCTGTTACAGCTGATTATTTGTATTTCACTGATTTTGTTAACCCTGTCAGATGCTCTGATTTCAAAATTTAATGATTTATCATTGTGTACATCAAGTGTACTCCCCATCCAGTTATTATTGCATTTAAAGCTTAACTTTAATGTTCTGCTCTCTGTAGAATAAGTTCTCATGCTCTTTAATGCTTCAATTATATCCTTCTTTTTTAAACTATAAGAAACAATAACAGTTAAATTATCACTATCTCCCCAATTTCTTATGTGATTGTCCTGTCCATTTATTGCTCCTATCTTCCATGCCCTATCCAGCAAATTAAAATAATATTTATCTTTTCTATTATATTTATAAGGTGCGCACCCATTTCCAACCTCAATTAAATTAACAACACTTTTAAGTGAATCATTATCTTCAAAATTCTTAATGCTGTCATCAGGATGATTAATTGAAACTATTGCACCCTTTTGATTCCTCAGCCATGAACAAAATTCATTAATATTATTTACTTTTCTATTAATCATTTGTTGTGTATTTATAACATTAAAATCCCCGCATTTTTTAATGGATATTTCAAAACCAGCCAAAGCTAAAAAACTTTTATGTCTTTTATTTATTTCTTCAGCTTCTTTTATTGTTTTATTCCACCTTATAATGTGATCTTTACTGCTGCTCTTGTTTAATCTGCTGCAGTGGTCAGTAACTATTAAAAAATCCAATTTTTTACCTCTTGCATATTCATAGGCATCTGTTGGAGTTCCATGCCCTGTGGAATAACAGGTATGGGCATGTGGTATTCCAAAATAGTAATTATATTTTTTACCGTGTTTACTCATTTCTCACCCCTTATTTAAAGCATATTTATCTAATAACCATTGTATAGCTTTACAAAATAAAGGGTTACAAAGTAAAATTCCCACCATGCCGCTTGGTGAGTTATTATCGATCCCGCTTTCGCAGGGGGGCATCGCCTTCTTGCTTCTTTGCCATAAGCAGTGCTTAAGTATCATTCCACAAGAAGAGTAAGATTCCCATTAATTTAAATGTTGGGTCAAGATTAACTCATTACACGAACACAGTAGGAAATTTATTCTTTATTTTATTATACTACTTTTTAATAGGTTTGTATTGTATTTATTTTGGTAAAACTTCAGAGTTTTCCATATAAATCTATTTAATAGCTTGTTTTTTTGTACTTATGCCTAAATCCCTCAGCTGAGCTTCATCTACAGCATTTGGAGCCTCTGTTAAAGGACAAAATGCATTTTGATTCTTAGGGAATGCAATAACATCCTTAATGTTTTCTGTACCTGCCAGGAACATAATCATTCTGTCAAAGCCATAAGCCAGGCCGCCATGTGGTGGTGGTCCAAATTTAAAGGCTTCCATGAGGAATCCGAATCTTTCCCAGGCGCTTTCCTTTGTAAATCCTAATACATTAAACATTTTCTCCTGTAATTTTGTATCGTGGATTCTTATACTTCCTCCGCCTAATTCCTCTCCATTTAAAACTATATCATATGCCTTAGCTCTGACTCTTCCTGGATCACTATCCAGATACTGAATGTCCTCATCCATAGGCATTGTAAAAGGATGATGTTCTGCCTGATATCTCTCTTCCTCTTCATTATAGGATAATAGTGGAAATTCAGTTACCCAGACAAATCTAAAATCTTTATTATTTTCAAGTAGATTTAATTCCTTTGCCATGTGAATTCTAAGTGCACCAAGGCTTTGGAATACAACTGAATTTTTACCAGCTGCAATAAGTATTAAATCCCCCTTTTTTGCATTTAATTTATTAATTATAGCTTTAGTCTGGTCCTCATTAACAAATTTTGAAACAGATGATTTAATTTCATTATCTCTGCAGGCTATCCAAACAAGCCCCTTTGCTTTAAATGTTTTTACAAACTCCACCAGCTTATCTATCTGTTTTCTGCCCATGGCTGCGCAATTTGGAGCCACAATAGCTCTTACTGAGCCTCCATTATCTATAGCTGATTTGAAGACATTAAAGTCTATGTCTTTTACCACATCACTGATATCATTTATTTCCATACCAAATCTAAGATCAGGTTTGTCTGAACCGTATTTCTCCATAGCTGTTTTGTATGGCATTCTTTCTATAGGAAGCTTTACATCCACGCCGGCAATTTCCTTAAATACCTTCTTTATTAATTTCTCATTTATAGATATAACATCTTCTGCATCCACAAAAGACAATTCCATATCTATCTGGGTAAATTCCGGCTGTCTGTTTGCTCTTAAATCTTCATCTCTAAAGCATCTTACAATCTGAAAATACTTATCAAAACCAGATACCATAAGAAGCTGCTTAAATAACTGAGGTGACTGAGGCAGTGCATAAAACATTCCTGGATAATTTCTGCTTGGTACAAGGTAGTCTCTTGCACCTTCTGGTGTACTCTTTGTAAGCATAGGAGTTTCAATCTCTAAAAATCCATTTTCATCTAAGAAGTTTCTTACAACCTTTGCAGTTTTATGTCTTATCATAAATATTCTCTGCATATCCGGTCTTCTTAAATCCAGATATCTGTATTTTAATCTTATATTTTCTGATGCATCTAAATTTTCTTTTATGTATATAGGTGGTGTTTCACTTTCTGAAAGTATTTTAATACTTTCTCCTTTTAATTCCACCATACCTGTTGGTAAATCCTTATTTGGTGATTCTCTCTTTACAATGACTCCAGTAGCTGCAATGCAGTATTCAGATCTTATATCATCTGCTTTTTTAAATGCTTCACTGTTAATTTTATCTCCAAATACAACCTGCAAAATGCCTGTTCTATCTCTTAAATCAACAAATATCAAACCTCCAAGATTTCTTTTTCTCTGAACCCATCCCATAACAGTGACTTTGGAATCAATATTTTCTTCTCTAAGTTCACCGCACATGTTGGTTCTTTTCATTCCGCCTAATGCTTCTCCCATTTTTTTATCCTCCAAACTTATTTCTTAATTAAATTAGCTATTTCATCATCTAAATTTATATCTATCTGCTGCCCATCACTCATATTTTTAAGCTTGGCTTTTCTAGTAGTCAGCTCATTCTCACCTAAAATAATGGTATATGCAGCGCCTATTTTATTTGCATACTTCATTTGAGCTTTAACACTTCTTCCCATGTGATCGCATTCACAGCTTATGGATTTCTGACGCAGTTTATATATAAGTTTAACTGCTTCAGCCTTTGACTCCTGTCCCATGGAACCAACATATAAATCAATATAACCTGGTTTTGTTATTTCTATTCCATTTTCCTCTAATGTAAGTAATGCTCTTTCAATTCCCATTCCAAAGCCAACTGCCGGCATAGATGGTCCTCCTATTTCTTCTATGAGGTAATCATACCTTCCACCGCCGCACAATGTTATGCCTTTATTAATTATTTCAAAAACTGTTTTGCTGTAATAGTCAAGGCCTCTTACTATTAGAGGGTCGATTTTATAATCAATATTCATTATCTTTAGATATTTTTGAAGCTCTTCAAAATGTTCTTTGCAGTCATCACAAATATAATCTAATATAACTGGAGCATCTTTAACAATTTCTTTATCATGAGGCACTTTGCAGTCAAGAATTCTCATTGGGTTTTTGTCAAATCTTGTTTTACAAGTACTGCATAATTCATCATAATATTTTCCAAGATACTCTTTTAATGCATCATTATATTTTTTTCTGCACTTTGGGCATCCAATACTGTTAATATTTAACTGCAGATCATTAATGCCAAGCCTTTTATATACTCCCATGGCAATGCTGATAACTTCAGCATCCAATGAAGCTTCACTGGAGCCAAATACTTCAACTCCAAACTGATGATGCTGTCTGAGCCTGCCTTTCTGGACATTTTCATATCTCATAACAGGTGTAAAATAATACATCTTTGTTGGCTGTACCTCATTATATAAACTATTTTCCACAAAGGCTCTCACTGCTGGCGATGTGCCCTCTGGCTTAAGTGTTATACTTCTTCCACCCTTATCATTAAATGTATACATTTCCTTTTGAACTACATCGGTGGTTTCTCCTACACCTCTTTGAAATAATTCTGTATATTCAAATACCGGGGTTCTGATTTCTCTGCAGCCATATGCTTCAGCTAAGTTTCTGCAGATATTCTCAATATAATGCCATTTGTAAGAATTCTCCGGCAGTAAATCTTTTGTCCCTTTTGGCGCTTGTACAAGCATGATTTTACCTCCTAAAACTAATATATATTATTTAATAGCTCTATTTTTTTGTTTATCATTTCTTCTACTCTTTTTATGTATTCTCTTAAATCTTTAACATTAGTAGTTCTTTCTATTTTACCACTGCTGCTATATACAGCCTTAGTTACTGCATCAGCTCCACAGGCAATTATTGTCTGTTTATCCTCAATCATCTGTATATTGTAAATTCCCTCTTTGCCTTCTTTGCAGTATCCTATATTCTCCATATTTCCAACCATATTTTTTTGCCTGTACATATAGTAAGGCTTCATTTTAAGGTCCCTGGCAAGAAGTGTAGTTCTATTATACATCTTAATAAGATCTTCATGTTCTGCAATGCTGTAATTTTTTTTATTAATTATTTCTTCATATAATCTTGATGCTCTTTTAATTGATAATCCATGGACTGTAATATTATCTGGATTTAATTCATATACACTGCTGCAGGTTCTTTCTATTTCATCTATACCTTCACCAGGCAGTCCTACGATTATATCCATATTTATATTATCAAATCCAAGTTTTCTTGCCAGATTAAATTTATCAATTGTGTCTTCTGAAGTATGATTCCTGCCAATAAGTTTTAAAGTTTTATCATTCATGCTTTGAGGGTTAATGCTTATTCTATGCACATTATACTTTTTCATGGTAATAAGCTTATCTTCTGTTATACTGTCCGGTCTCCCGCATTCAACAGTAAATTCCAAGACATTATTATTTTTTATGAAGCTGTTATAAATGTGATCCATAATAATTTTAAACTGCTGATCCGAAACTGAGGTAGGTGTTCCTCCTCCAAAATAAACACATTGTATTTTAAGTCCTTTTTCAGAAATATAATGTGATACTTTATCTATTTCAAGCATTAAAGCTTCCAGATATTCTGGTACTAATTTGCTGCATGAAGCTATTGAATTGGATGCAAAGGAACAGTATAAACATCTGGTTGGACAGAATGGCATACCAATATATATACTTATAAGCTTATTATCCAGGTTTACCTTTTCCCTTTCAACTTTAGCCACATCAATACAAAGTTTTGCTTTATTTTCTGCTGTTTTATAGTTAGAATAAAAATAATCTATTATCTCCCTGTCACTTTTCCCTGAACTTATAAGATTGAATGCTATTTTACTTGGTCTTATACCTACAAGTGTTCCCCATGGCATAGACTTTTTTGTTATTTTTGTAAGGAATGTAAATACAGCAAGTTTAATTTCTTCCTTAACTTTATTTTGACTATTTATTTCATAATCTTCTTCAATTGATCCAAATTTACATTTAACCATTTCATTTGATATATCAATAGAGAAGTCAAAATCTTCATTAGAAAACTCTATGTGTTTAAATCCATAAAATATGTTAAACATCTGGAAAATATCATATCTATACTTACCTTCATTTAATTTTATTGTTATTTTCATTATAAAATTTATTTCTCTCCTCTATGTGTATTATTATAAATATGGATTATTTACCATTTCATATTTTATTGTAGTTTCTGGTCCATGTCCAGGATAAACTATTGTATTTTCAGGCAGAGTTAAAAGCTTTGTCTTTATGCTTTTAATTATTGCATCATGATCTCCGCCTTTAAAGTCAGTTCTTCCTATGGATCCCTGGAAAAGGGTATCGCCTGTAAATGCTGTATTTCCCACAATAAATGAAATTCCTCCAGGGGTGTGACCAGGGGTTTCTACGCAGCTTATCTCTACACTGCCTACAGTAAATCTGTCTCCATCTTTAATATCCTTTTCTATTTCGTAATTTATACTGCCATACATAAATTCATGATTCATCATCATTTCCTTATCCTTACTGTTAAGTGCTGCAGGAACATTATATTTTTCCTTTAACTTATCTACAGCACCTGTATGATCAGCATGACCATGAGTTAAAAGTATTATGTCTACTTTTGCTCCTAACTTTTGTATTTCATTTATAATATGATCATCATCACCGCCTGGATCAATTACTGCACTTTCTTTAGAAGCCTCATCCATAAGTATATAACAATTTGCAGCATAGACACCTGCAGGTATTCTTTTTAAAATCATACGCTCTCAACTCCTTAAAATATTTAAAAATTCTTTTTACTATCAATAAGCAGAGTTACAGGCCCATCATTATCTATATTTACCATCATATCTGCCCCAAACTTACCTGTCTGAATTTTTCCAAGGTCTTTTCTGCAGATTTCCACAAAATAATTATACAAATCTTCTGCTTCATTGCCCCCCAGGGCTTCAATAAAACTAGGCCTTCTTCCTCTTCTGCAGTCTCCATACAAAGTAAATTGGGAAACTACAAGAAGTTCCCCACCTACATCTAAAAGTGATTTATTAAGCTTTCCTTCTGTATCTTCAAAAACTCTCAGGTTTAAAATCTTATCTTTTAAATATACTGCATCTTCTCTGGTGTCTTCTTTTGAAATTCCAAGCAAAACATTGAATCCTTTTTTTATGCTTCCAATTTCTTTATTGTCTACTTTAACTGTTGAGCTTTTAACTCTCTGAACAACTGCTCTCAAAAAACAACACCTCTTTAATTTTTCTTTCTGTATACATCAGTTACGCCCTTAAGCCTCTTAATCTTCTTCATTACATCTTTTAAGTCATCTATATTAGAAATTTTCAGTTTAATATCCATATTAGCTATTCCATCTTTGCTTGGATGAGCATTTACAGCATATAGAAATGTTTTGCTTTCGGATATTATCTGCATGGATTCAGATAATAATCCCTCTCTATCCACAGCAATAATAGCTATTTCTGCTAAATATTCAGCACCTTTTGGGATACCCCATGAAACCTCTACTATTTTGTTATTTTCATTTTGGAGAAGAGTTTCTGCATTTTTACAATCCTTTCTATGAATTGACACTCCTCTTCCTCTTGTAATGTAGCCTATAATTTCATCACCAGGTACAGGATTACAGCACTTTGAGAATCTAACCAGAACATTACTCTCACCCTTTACAATTACTCCGGGAGACTTAACTTTTTCCTTACTGTGCTTAGCAGTATTCTTTGTTATTTGATCCTCAATATCCTTCCACTCATCTTCATTGGTTTTATTTCCATTTACAAACTGTTCTTTTAACTTCGAAACAATATTAGGACTAAGTATAATTCCCGTACCAACAGCTGCATATAAGTCATCCATTGTATTAAGATTATACTTTTTAAATATCTGATTTAATGCATCACCCTTTGCAATTTCGCCAAAGTTATAGCCCTGTCTTTTTGTTTCCTTTTCTAATATTTCCTTACCTTTTGCAATATTTTCTTCTCTTTTTGCCTTTTTGAACCAGGATCTGATTTTGCTCTTTGCCTGATTGCTTTTAGCCATATTCATCCAGTCTATACTTGGCCCCTTTGGTGTTGGAGATGTCAATATCTCAACGATCTCTCCTGTCTGCAGGTGATAATCTAAAGGTACCATCTTTCCATTTACCTTTGCACCTACACATCTATTACCAATGTCGGTATGAATTCTATATGCAAAATCAATTGGTGTGGCTTCAGCAGGTAAATTTATAACTTTACCTTTAGGAGTAAACACAAAAACTTCATCAGAAAATAAGTCTATTTTAAGTCCTTCCATAAATTCAGATGCATCTGAGGTTTCCCCCTGCCAATCCAAAATCTCCCTAAGCCATGACAGCTTTGAATCCAAATTTGAATTATCATTTTCATTAGGAATTCCTTCTTTATACTTCCAGTGAGCTGCAATTCCATATTCTGCAGTTTTATGCATTTCAAATGTTCTTATCTGAATCTCAAAAGGTTTTCCCTGAGGCCCAATTACTGTTGAATGCAGTGACTGGTACATATTAGGCTTTGGCATTGCAATATAGTCTTTAAATCTTCCTGGTATAGGCTTATATATGGTATGCACAATACCTAATACTGCATAGCAGTCCTTAACAGTTTCAACTAATATTCTTATAGCAGTTAAATCAAATATCTGCTCAAGGCTTTTATTTTTATTTACCATTTTACGATAAATGCTGAAAAAATGTTTTGGTCTGCCGTCTATCTCAGAATTTATTCCTGATTTCTCCAGGTTCTCCTTAAGTTGTGCAATTATTTGAGAAATATACTGCTCTCTTTCTGTCCTTTTTTCTGCTATTTTTCTCACTAAATCATAATATTCATTTGGATTTATATATCTGAATGCTAAATCTTCTAATTCCCATTTAATCTTTGACATTCCTAATCTATGAGCTAATGGAGCATAAATATCAAGAGTTTCTTTTGACTTTTCCTTTTGTTTTTCAATTGGCATATACTTTAATGTTCTCATATTATGGAGCCTGTCTGCCAGTTTAATTAAAATAACTCTAATATCCTTAGCCATAGCTACCAGCATTTTTCTTACGTTATCTGCCTGCTGTTCTTCTTTTGTTTTATACTGTATCTTACCAAGTTTTGTAACACCTTCAACTAAATTTGCAACCTCTACGCCGAATTCTCTGGATATATCCTCATATGTGTAATCTGTATCCTCTATTACATCATGAAGTAAACCAGCTACAATGACACTTGTATCCATACCCATTTCTGCCAGAATGCATGCCACCTCTACGGGGTGCATAATATATGGTTCTCCAGATTCTCTCTTTTGCTCCTTATGCGCATTATAGGCAAAATTATAAGCCTTGGTTATCAGCTGTTTATCCACATTGTTGCAATTCATATCAATTTTTTTCATCAATTTGGTAAGCATAAAGGTTCTCTCCTAAAATCAAAGGCTGGTTTAGAAAACCAGCCAATATTTTTTAATAACATTATATTATATTTTGTTGAAACATGCAATTTATCTGTGAATAAATTGTAAAGTAATATACTAGTTTTTATATATTGTACTGTATTAGGGACAAAACATCATATTTACCTAATTTATCCCTTCCTTTTAAATCTGTAAGTTCAATTACAAAATCAAAACTAACAACTTGGCCGCCAACTTGTTCTACAAGCTTTGCCACGGTGCTTATAGTTCCTCCAGTAGCCAGTAAATCGTCTATTATTGCAACTCTTTGGCCTGGTTTAACTGCATCCTTGTGAATTTCCAATTCATCGCTGCCATATTCAAGATCATAATTACTGTTTATAGTATCATAAGGCAGTTTACCTTTTTTTCTGACAGGTGCAAAACCAGCCCCAATAGCATATGCTACAGGTGCTCCAAATAGAAATCCTCTTGCTTCCGGTCCAACCACAATATCAATATTTTTATCCTTAAGATGTTCTGCTAATTTATCTATTGTATATTTAAGGGCATCTTTATCCTGCAATAAAGTTGTCACATCCTTAAAGCTGATACCCTCCTTTGGAAAACCTTCAATGATTCTGATTTTATCTTTTAAATTCAATTTAATACCCCCTACCTCTACGTATCCAGCATTTACTATATATTGTTATTTTTAGCCTACATTTTATTATATAATAAAATAGCAAAACAATTCAAGTGATAAAGTTAGCAGGCGCATATTTTATTTGTCTTAAGCTCATTTTTTAAATACTTAGCTATCTGCTCTGCTCTATCCATATTACTGGTTGTAAAAAGTTCCACAGTGATCCTTGCATTGTCAGTCTTTTTAAAATAAGTTTCACTAACAATACTTTTTGTTAACTGTTCAACTGAATTATAATCTATTTTTGAAATATGATTTACTTTCATTAAAGCTCTAAGTCCATAATTATTAGTATAATTTAAATGATATATGCCCTCATCCACAATTATTTTATTTTCTCCAATTGGAAGGATTCCCGTTGAAATGGTTCCAAGCATAACTAAATCAAGATACTTTGATATACACTTCATCTGATAGTATACAGCTGTAGCCTGAACAACCTTAAATGCAACTCCAGCCCCTGTTAAATCCTTAAAAGGATAGTTACATCCACTCTGACCTGGATTAATAACAATGGTATCAGGAATTTTACCTATGCACTTATGGTTATCTGTAATTATTATATCCATTCCAAATTTTTTGCATAGCTCCACTTCTTCAAAACTGTTAATTCCACATGCCACAGTAATAATCAGTTTTGTCCCAATAAATTTAATATGATTTTTGATTACATCTCCATTAATACCGCTGTTTTCATTTAAAGCATCAGAAATATAATATTCTACATCTGCATTTAGATATCTTAATACAAGTATTAAAAGAGATACTGCTGTAACGCCATCCACATTATTAGGCCCGTAAATTACTATTTTTTCTCGTTCATTGACAGCCTTGGCAATTCTTCTTAAGGCATCATTCATGCCTCTTAAAGAAAATGGATTATGCATACCATTTAATTTGGAAAATTGTAAACTATCCTCATGTTTTTCCATAATAAAAATCCTCCAATTTTATCGAAAGCATATATATTATAATTGATATTGTCGTATAATACAAACACTTTATTAGGGATTTTCTTTTAAATAATAAAATCCAGAACTTAGTATGCTCTGGATTTTATTATTTATTTGCTAATAGCTAATTTTTTCTTTGCAGAATGATTTTTAAAAATTACCCAGAATGGGCTGGCTATAAATATTGATGAATAACATCCAGATATAATACCAACCAAAAGAGGCTTTGCAAAGTTATCAAGTGAAGGTACGAATATATACACAGAAATCAATGTTATTAATACTGTTACTACAGTATTAATGGATCTTGTCATGGTTTGTGTAATACTGGCATCAGCAAGTTCTGTCACATTTGATTTTCTCATATACTTTTGATTTTCTCTTATTCTGTCAAAAACAACTATAGTATCGTTAATGGAATATCCTATAACTGTAAGAATAGCTGCTATAAACATTGAATCCACTGGTATCTGGAACACTGAATAAACTGTCAGCATTATAAGAACATCATGAACCAATGACAAAATTGCTGCAACTCCAAATTTGAATTCAAATCTTATTCCTACATATATCAGCATGGCTACAGCAGCTATGATAACTGCCTGAACAGCCTTATTTCTTGTTTCTTTTCCAATGGAAGCACCTATATTTTCCTGATTGGTAACAGCACTTCCTTTAAATGTTGTAGTTATTTCCTTTACCATGCTGTTAATTCCTTCATTTGTCAAATTAGCACTTTTGATCTCAATAGAAGTGTTATTTACTTTATTAGACTGATAGTCAGGAGCATATTTCTTAACTATTTCATCAACCTGATCTTTATCAAAGCTCTTATTCATATTGATTTCTATAACTGTACCGCCCTTAAAATCAAGTCCATAATCAAGTCCTTTAGTAGCAAGGCTTACCATGCCAATTAAAATTATAATTCCGGAAATAGCAAACCAGATTTTTGTTTTTTCTATAATCCTTAACATTATGCCTGCCTCCTTCTCATGTCATGGACACCAAATGTACCAATAGTCCATTTAGCATTAAACATTCCAAAGTTGGATGCAAGTTTTATTAATGTTCTGGTAATTGTAATTGCTGTAAACATACTTAAAGCAACACCAATCATAAGTGTTAATGCAAACCCTTTAACAGAACCTGATCCCAGATAGTATAAAACTATTCCGGCAATAATTGTTGTAATGTTAGAGTCTAAAATTGAAGACATAGCTCTGTGGAATCCTGCATCAATGGAAGATTTTATGGATTTACCGCTCTTTAACTCTTCCTTCATTCTCTCAAAGATTAATATATTAGCATCAACAGCCATACCGACTGTCAATAGGAAACCTGCTATGCCTGATAAAGTTAAGGTTGCACCTATGGCATCAAAGGTTCCAAGTACTAAAACAACATACAGCACCAATGCAATATCTGCAATTAATCCCGGCACTCTGTAGTATAAAATCATAAACAATAATACTATGCCTATACCAACTTTTCCAGCCAGTATACTTAGCGGAAGGGCATTTGCTCCTAATGTTGCTCCAACTAATTTGGATTCAACTGGTTTTACTGTTACTGGAAGTGCTCCGGACTTTATCATATCTGCATTTTTCTTTGCTTCATCAAGGTTCTTGCTGCCCTCGATTATTGCTTTTCCATCTGGTATAACACTGTTAACAGTTGGATTTGTCAGCAGATCATTATCCATATATATTGAAATTGGTTTGCCAAGATACTTTTGCGTAGCTTCTGCAAATTTTGTCTTACCGGTATCATTTAATTCAAGTGATATTATAGGTTTATTAGTTTGATCAACATATGCTGTAGCATCTTTAACATCTTTACCTGTTAAAATTATGGATTGATCCGGTCCCACAAATTTAAGTTCTCCTGTTTTTGCAATACTGTCAATTACACTTTTAGTATCATATTTTCCGGGAACCTCAATCCTGATTCTTTTTTTACCCTCTTGTGTCACAACTGTTTCACTTACTCCTAATTTGTTTACCCTGGAGGATAACAGCTGTATAGTTCTGTCTATTGTCTTTTGATCCACATTATTTCCCTGAATTTCTTCAAGAACAGAAACTCCGCCTTGAAGGTCTAATCCCTTTTTCAAAGTCTCCGAGAAAGGTTTGAATCTGTAATCACCTAGTGTTACACCATAGGCTCCAGTATAAGCTAAGAATCCAATAAGTAGTACCATGATTACGAAAAATATAAGACTTTTTCCAGAATTCCTATTTTTCATCTTTATCCGTTTACCCCCTTAATCATTATGTCATCACATAAAGAAATTATATTCCTTTTGTTAAATTTAGTCAATAATACCATTCTATTCACTCATAATCTTGGATTTTAAAGCTATAGCGCATTCAATTCTCTTTTTCTGCATTTTACATCCCAATTCATATGGTATGTGCATATCTCCGTTAAAATTGTAATTATTAGCCTGACAGCCTCCACTGCAGTAAAATCTTGCCCAGCACTTTTTGCATTGTGGTTTATTATAAACATTAGCATGCTTAAATTCATTAATTATAGTTTTATCTAATTTATCAGGGTCATTTAAGTTACCAAGTATAAAATCTTTATTCCCTACAAACTGATGACATGGATAAATATCCCCTGAAGGTGTAATGGCCACATATTCGTGTCCTGCTCCACATCCGCTGATTCTTTTATAAACGCAGGGTCCTCCCTGCAGATCTATGTTAAAATGATAAAACTTAAAGCTGTTGCCTTCCCTGTGTCTTTTTAACATTTCTTCATATAATTTGTCATATTGTTTAAATATTTTTGGTAAGTCTTCTTCCCTTAGGGATAATGGATTATCCTCTGGAAGCACAACTGGCTCTACAGAGATTTCATCAAATCCATTGTCTGCCAGATGCATAATATCTTCAAAGAAATCCGTATTTTCTCTTGTAAATGTTCCTCTGGCATAATACTGCTTTGATTTGTCTCTCATATTAACCATTTTTTTAATTTTAGGTAAAATAGCATCATAGCTTCCGCTGCCGTCACGTCTTACTCTTACATTATCATTTACGCTTTTTCTGCCATCAATGCTTAATACTATATTGCCCATGTTTTTGTCTAAATATTCCATAATCTCATCATTTAACAGCGTTGCATTTGTAGTCATAGTAAATCTTATATTCTTATTATACTTAACCTGCTGCACCTTGGCATATTCCACAATTTCTTTTACTGTATCAAATGCCAAAAGTGGTTCCCCGCCAAAAAGATCTATTTCTATATTTTTTCTTGGCCCTGATTTTTCAAGTACAAAATCAATAGCCTTCTTGCCGATTTCAGCAGTCATAATTTCTCTTTTTCCCTTGTATTCACCCTCATCAGCAAAACAATATTTGCACCTTAGATTGCAATCGTGTGCAATATTCAAGCATAAAGCCTTTATATAATCAGGCTCCTTATTTTCTCTTATTCCTATTGGTTCATATAAATCTTTGGAATAAAGAATTCCCTCATTTATTAATTGTTGAACTTCATCATAAGCCTCTATAATATCAGAAGTGGAATATTTATTATTTAATCTTTTTATTACAGCATCTTTTTCTTCAATGCCTTCTTCATTTAAAATATCATAAACTAATTCATCGATAGCATGTACACTACCTGAATTTACATCTATTACATAGTATTCTCCACCTTGATTAAATTTATGTATATCTGCCAAAATCTTTTCCTCCTAATTAAGATTAAAGCAGTAACAAAAGTTACTGCCCATGAATAAATTAGTTTTCGCAAGCCAGGTTAGCTACAGTGCAGGATGTTTTACAAGCTGATTGGCATGAATTTGCACACTCCTTGCATCCTGGTTTTTTTAAACTTTCTTTTATGTTAGCACTATTTATTGTTCTTATATGTTTCATAAAAATTCCTCCATTCATAAAGTTTTCCGTTTGATTATAACATACAGCAGTAATAAAATAAAGTATTTTATAGATTTATTCCTAACATGCCAGATAGGGTTCCCACCACTAAAGCCAGTACTGTTCTTATTATTCTGCTTGAATCCATGCCTGTTGAATTATTTGACATAATAGAAACAACATATAGTATGATCATATACATAATTGCTATTGCTAATCCAACAAGCCATCCTCTTCTTTGAATTTTTTTAGCTGAATATACTGCTCCATACATAATACTAACTAAAGTGGTCAGAAGATAAAATACTGATGTAAAACTATTATTTACCTCTGTAAATGTCATTATGGAAGCCAAAATCAAAAAAAGAATAGTGGTCAGGATAATTCCTCTTAAAACTCCTTCAGCAATAAAAATAAATTTATTTTTTTCCAACATAAACACCTCCAATACTATCTATGTAGATTGGAGATGTTTTATGAATATAAACTTATTTAAAATTACTTTTCTTCTTTAGCCTCTTCTTTCTTAACTTCTTCTTTTTTAACTTCTTCTCTGCCTTCAGCAGATACACTTAAGACACCATATTTATCAATCTTAAGTCTGGTTCTATCTGGTCCTGACTGCAAAATAATAAATTTATCCTGAATATTTACTATTTTTCCAATGACTCCGCCTTTAGTTACAATTTCATCATTTACCTTTAAGGCACTTATCATGGCATTATATTTCTTTTTTCTTTTGTTTTCAGGAACAAAGATAATTAAGTAAAATATACCTATCATTACTACAAATGATATTAGTGTTGCATATTGACCCTGCATGTTCTCACCTCCTTATTTAATTTTGTATGTGATTCAATGTTTAACATCTATTATGCTCTTCCCCCCCACTGCTGTAGCTTGTTTTTTTTGTATTCAGGGAAGTAATCACCATCAATAGCTTCTCTTATTTCTGCCATTAGATTATTATAAAAATACAAATTATGTAAAACGCATAATCTCATAGCCAGCATTTCTTTTGCTTTAAATAAATGCCTTATATATGCCCTGGAATAGTTTCTGCAGGTTGGACATTGGCAGCCTTCATCTATAGGCCTTGCATCCAGTTCAAATTGAGCATTAAATAAATTAATTTTTCCTTCCTTTGTAAATACATGGCCATGCCTTCCATTTCTGGCTGGCAGCACACAATCAAAGAAGTCCACTCCTCTATCCACTGCTTCCAGTATATTGCTTGGAATTCCAACTCCCATTAAATAAATTGGTTTATCTTCAGGAAGATGAGGAACTACAGCATCTATTATTCTATACATTTCTTCATGACTTTCTCCAACAGCCAGGCCTCCAATGGCATATCCATCCAAGTTCATGGCTGCTATGGTTTTTGCATGTTCTATTCTGATATCTTCATAAGTTCCACCCTGGTTTATGCCAAACAGCATTTGATTCTTATTTATAGTATCATCCATAGAGTTTAACTTATCAAGTTCTATTTTGCATCTTTCAAGCCATCTTGTCGTTCTTGCAACTGACTTTTCCACATATTCTTTTGGAGAAGGATTTTTGATACATTCATCAAAAGCCATGGCTATAGTTGAACCAATATTACTTTGAATCCTCATACTTTCCTCTGGTCCCATAAATATCTTTCTTCCATCTATATGAGAATTAAAATATACTCCTTCTTCTTTTATCTTTCTTATATGAGCTAGGGAAAAAACCTGAAATCCGCCTGAATCCGTTAATATTGGTCTATCCCAATTCATAAACTTATGTAATCCGCCCATTTTTTTTATTACATCATCCCCAGGTCTTAAATGAAGGTGATATGTATTAGATAATTCCACCTGACAGTTAATTTCCTTTAAATCCATGCTGGATACTGCACCTTTAATTGCACCTAATGTGCCTACATTCATAAATACAGGAGTCTGTATAACACCATGGGGTGTTGTGAACTCTCCTCTGCGTGCCTTTCCGCATTTTTTAAGTAATTTGTACATGTTAACGCTCCTTTATTTTATAAACATTGCATCTCCAAAACTGAAAAATTTATAATTGTTTTCTACTGCAGTTTTATATGCATTTAAAATATGTTCTCTGCCTGCTAATGCACTTACCAGCATCAAAAGTGTGGACTGAGGCAGATGAAAATTAGTTATAAGGGCATCTACCACTTTATAAGTATACCCAGGATAAATAAATATATCAGTCCAGCCGCTGGAAGCTTTAACTTTTCCATCTGAAGCTCCTATTGTTTCAAGTGTTCTGCAGGAAGTTGTACCTACGGCTATTACCCTTTTACCATTTTCCTTTGCTTTATTTATTAAATCTGCAGTTTCTTCATCAATCCTATAGAATTCTGAATGCATGTGATGCTCTTCTATATTTTCTACTTTCACTGGCCTGAATGTTCCAAGTCCAACATGAAGTGTGAGAAAGGCAAGGCTTACTCCTTTATCTTCAATCTTATGTAATAATTCCTTTGTAAAATGTAATCCTGCTGTTGGTGCTGCAGCTGAACCCTGCTCTTTTGAATAAACAGTCTGATACATCTCTTTATCTTTCAGCTTTTCCTTTATATATGGCGGCAGAGGCATTTGCCCAAGTTTATCCAGTACTTCTTCAAAAATACCATCATACTGAAATTTTACTATTCTGCTTCCATCATCACTTAAATCTGTTACTTCAGCATTTAACTCCCCATTCCCAAAGGTGAACTTTGTTCCAATCTGAGCTCTCTTTCCAGGCTTCACCAATGTCTGCCAGCAGTCCTTATCTACTCTTTTCAGAAGTAAGAACTCCATTTTGCCGCCAGTACCTTGTTTTTCTCCAATCAGTCTTGCAGGTATAACTCTTGTATCATTTAATACAAGGCAGTCTCCAGAATTTAAATAATCAATAATATCCTTAAACACCTTATGCTGTATATTACCATCTTTCTTATCCAATATCATAAGTCTTGCTTCGTCTCTTTTTTCATAAGGGCTTTGAGCTATAAGCCTCTTTGGTAAATCAAAATCAAAATCAGTAACCTTCAAATTTATTCCTCTCCTTTGTTATAACAAGCAATGTCTATTTATCAAGAAATGTACATTGTGTGGTATTATCATTATTTTTCTTAATTTTTCTTCCAAGGTGAGCATACGCTTTATCTGATGCTACTCTTCCCCTTGGAGTCCTTATTATAAATCCCTTTTGTAATAAATATGGTTCATAAACATCCTGAATTGTATCCAGCTCCTCACCTATAAAATAAGCAAGAGTTTCAAGGCCTACAGGTCCGCCATTAAAGTTATCTACTATTGCAGTTAGTATTTTATTATCTATTCCATCAAAGCCTTCTTTATCAATATCCAATAATTTCAAGGCTTCCTTTGCTGTGTCAATGGTAATTTCTCCGTTGCCCTTTACCTCTGAAAAATCCCTTACTCTTTTTAAAAGTCTGTTTGCAACTCTTGGAGTTCCTCTTGATCTTCTTCCAATTTCATAGGCAGCTTCATCGGTAATTTTTACATTTAAAATTTTAGCTGACCTTACTATAATCTCCTTAAGCTGTTTTTCATCATAAAACTCCATAGGACATAGTATACCAAATCTATCTCTTAATGGAGAAGTAAGCAGTCCTACTCTTGTGGTAGCACCTATTAATGTAAACTTTGGCAGATCCAGTCTTATGGATTTTGCAGCTGCACCTTTTCCTATTACTATATCAAGAGCATAATCTTCCATTGCTGGATATAGTATTTCCTCAATACTCCTGTTTAATCTATGTATTTCATCAATAAACAAAACATCAAAGTCATTGAGGCCCGTTAAAATTGCAGCTAAATCTCCTGCTCTTTCAATGGCAGGCCCAGATGTAATCTTAAGGCTTCCTCCCATTTCCCGGGCAATGATATTTGCAAGAGTAGTTTTCCCAAGTCCAGGAGGACCATATAACAATACATGATCCAATGCTTCCTGCCTTTTTGCTGCAGCTTTAATAAATATATCTAATTTATTTTTTACTTTTGTTTGTCCAATATATTCTTTTAATTTTTGGGGTCTTAAACTATATTCAGTACTTTCATCTTCATTTATACTTAAAGGGGTAATTATTCTATCATCCATTATTTACTCCTTTCAATTCATTAAATACTTTAAACAATACTTGATTATATTTTCCAGAGAATCATTTAAATTAACCTGATTTAATGCACTTATAGATTCTTTTTCACTATAACCAAGGGCTATTAATGCTTCCTTGGCTTCATTTACAGTGTTACCATTCATCAAATCGCCATTATCATCACTAACCTGTTCAGGCAATTCCTCAGGTTTTATTTTATCTTTTAATTCCAATATTATTCTCTGAGCAGTTTTTTTACCTATTCCCTGAGCTTTAACTATAGTTTTTTCGTTTTCAGAAATAATTGCATATTTTAATTTATCTACATTACTTATGGACAAAAGTGACAATGCTGCCTTTGCTCCAACACCATTAATAGTCAGCAAAAGCTTAAACATATTCAATTCATCTCTGGTTAAGAACCCATAAAGACCTATGAAATCTTCTCTTACTATCTGCTCTAAATAAAGCTGTATTTGGTCATCCATTTTTGGCATTTTTGCAATAGTACTTCCAGAGGTAAAAATTCTATAGCCGATTCCATTGTTTTCAATAATAATATAATCTTTATTCATACCCTTATAGATACCAGTTATATATTCGTACAAACTTTCATCCCCCGTATCCATTTCAAATTAACATATATACTTTAACATTTTAAAAAACATAATTCAACATAAAAGGGATTTTGCAGAGCAAAATCCCTTTTATGTTGAAAGTCAAGAGATTAGAGATTAAATTAAAAATGTAGATTTTCTGCAAAGCAGAAAATCTACATTATTTATTCTTTGTTATTTAATCTTTGTTATTTAATACAGATAGCTGCCTGCCAGCTATCTGTATTCTGAGCTGGCATCTAAAGCATTTTCTTTTGTATCATACTGGAATTCAGGCCCTCCTATTTCTAGTCTTTTAGAATCTGTGCTGTCAATCTTTATATTTGTAATCTCATCAACCTGAAGTACTGAATCCTCATCAGTTTTATAAATTACAATTGTATTATCCTTTACGCCTAGTACATATTTATTTGGTGAATACTTATACTTCTCAAGTTCACGAAGAAATGTAACGTCATCTCCAGAAATGCTGCTGAATTTATATCCATCTTTTTCAAATACTTTTTCCAGCTCTGAAGTGGTTTTACCGCTGTAGATATTGCTTGTATCAACTTTGTCTGTTTTAACCAAATCGCTGTTTAAATATTTGGTTAAAAAAACAATTCTGGAATTCGGCTTAATTTTTTCGTCTTTTTTACCCTGAACTGAAACAGCATTATTCTTATTATTTACCTGCTGTCTGTTATTAATGTCTGTATTTTTATATCTATTTAAACTCCAGTAATAGCTGACTCCAAATGTAGTACCAGCCAATAAAACTATAATTGCAATAATAATAATTTTTTTATATTTCATAATATCCCTCCTGTGGAATATTATGGTCAAAAGTATAAAAAATTATACATAAATAAAAAATAAAAAATCACTCATTTAGCTGATTTCTCACAACTTTTAGAGTGATTTTATATATATCATTATCCATAGGATCTAATTTTCTATATTTATACTAATCCATTTGATAATTTATATGTATTTATAATAAATTAAGTATTAAATTCAGTCATTTTAAAGTCTTGGTATTTCTTAGCCTTCCCAATCCTCAGGGAAATCACCATTATGGTATACGTCCTGAACGTCATCGTCATCTTCTAGTTTGTCTATAAGCTTTTGTACCTTTTCAGCAGATTCATTATCAAGTGATACTGTTGTGTCTGGAATCATTGTAATTTCTGCAGATAAGAACTCATATCCTTCACTTTCAAGCTTTTCTCTTACTGAACCAAAATCCTCCACAGTAGTAGAGATTTCAAATACTTCATCAGAAGCTTCAAAGTCATCAGCACCAGCGTCTAGTGCCACCATCATTAATTCATCCTCGTCCATTCCGTCTTTTCTTTCAATGATTAACTGGCCCTTTTTCTGGAACATCCATCCTACACATCCGTTGGCACCAAGATTACCACCACATCTTGTGAAATAGGATCTCACATTTCCTGCTGATCTGTTTTTATTATCAGTTAAAACGCTGACTACTACAGCCACGCTGCATGGTCCATAGCCTTCATAAACTATTTCTTCATAGTTTACTCCTTCCATTTCACCGGCACCTTTTTTAATTGCTCTTGTAATAGTATCCTGAGGCATATTACTAGCTTTAGCTTTAGCAATTACATCTCTTAGTTTACTGTTACCATCTACATTAGAACCGCCCATTTTTGCAGCTATAGCCAATTCTTTACCTATTTTAGTAAAAATTTTACCTCTTTTTGCATCTAACTTACCTTTTTTTGCCTGAATATTATGCCATTTTGAATGACCTGACATGATATATCTCCTCCTTTTTGAAAAACACCTAAATAATTATATCACACATGTAAAATGGTATCAAACTCAATACTATAGGGAAAATGTTTATATATGCCGTTCTTTATATAATCTATTACCTAATTTAAAATAGTATTCTTTTTCACTTTTTACAATATTGCATCTTCCATTTGTAATATTGTAAACCTCATTTTCTACAGATGGAATATTGTTTTCCTCACAATATATGCTTAAACTGACTTTATCGGTGTATTCAATATTTTCAATGAACCACTGATTTTGCTGAAAGCTATACTGCAATTTGCCAAGTAAATCATAATCAATGGTAATTTCTATGCTGCACCCCAGTACTTTTTCAACAATTTCGCCCTTGTGTACTGCCATAGCTGCAGCTTTTGAATATGCTCTTACCAAACCTCCCTTACCTAATAAAATACCCCCGAAATATCTTGTCACAACTACTACTGTATCTGTAATATTATTTTTCTTCATTACTTCCAGCACAGGAATTCCACCGGTACCCTGAGGCTCTCCATCATCGCTGTATCTTTGAATACCCTTGTTTTCACCTATTATGTAAGCATATACATTGTGTCTTGCTTCCTTTTCACCCTGCCTTACAGAATCAATAAATTCCTTAGCTTCATCTTCGCTGTAAATTCTTTTTGCCTGTCCAATAAATATTGATTTTTTCTCCTCAAATTCATCCCTTGATTGATTTTTTAAAGTAAAATAACTCAAATGGTCTCACTGCTTTCTTTAATAATTCATAAGTCCTCTGTATTAAAATTTCTACTGCTGATTTCTATATAGTTTTTAGCTTTTTCCTTAACATATTCCTTTGAATCTTGAGAATTTAATATTTCTTCTATTTTTGTCTTTGCATTATAACTTTTTATATTTATAAGAGCCTTTATAGCATAAGTGATTACCTGGGGATTACTATCATCAAGTGCTCTTATTAATGCAGCCTCTGACCGCATATCTCCTATCTTACCCATAGCTGAAACTGCCATTCTTCTAATGTTTACAAATTTATGTACACTGGCACGATCTAAAATACTTAAACATGAATCAGCTTTTAACTCTCCTATTATCCACACAGCAGCTTCTTTTTCCTTTGGTCCCATATCTGCATAACCTGTTTTTATATATTCAATTAGTTTTAACTTATTATCTGGCTGAAGTGTCTCCAGGATCTCCCTTTTTTCCTCCTTAGCTTTTAAAGAAATATTCTTAATTAATTCTTTTTCATTTTTACTTTTAACTATGGTACCATATTTGATCTTACCATATAATATGTGTGATTTTACAGTCTCAATATCCAGTCCCCTTATTTTACAAATAGCCTCAATAGGTTTATTTTCAAGAAATAAATAATAAGTTATATCCTCTTCTGTAATATCATTGATTTTATCCCAGTGTATGTGAAAAAGGTTCATAAATCTTTACTCCTTAATTAACATCTTGTAATATTTTATTGATTATTTCAATGCCCTCTTTAATCTTTTCATTGTCAGTCTGAGTAAATCCCATTCTATAATATTTTTTTCCTTCATTGCTGTTTTTATAAAACAGTACTCCCGGTGAAATTAATACTTTATTTTCTCTGCATTTATAAAATAATTCTATAGAATCCATATTGATTTCATCTGAAATTTTAATATAAAAATGCAATCCTCCTCTTGGCGGTATGAAACTGATTTTATCTTTTAAAATGTTTATGAGACAATTATAAGTATAGTTATATTTACTTTTATAAAATGTATTTAATCTGCTGATATACTCCTTCCAGAATCCTTTTTCTATATACAGATCCAGTGCTCTCTGCATAAGACTTGAAGTGGAAATGTCAGTATTTATTTTAGAATTCTGAATACTTTCATTAAATATTGAAGGTGAAATTAAATAACCTATCCTAATACCTGGAAGAAATATCTTGGAAAAGCTTTTTATGTATATCACTCTATCGTATTTATCCAGACTTTTAAAGCTTCTGTATTCTAAAAATTTATCATATATAAGTTCTGACAGATAATCATCTTCAATTATATAAAAATCATATATATTTGAAAGTTCTATAATTCTCTTTTTTTTCTCAAGGCTGCAGCTGATACCTGTTGGATTTTGGAAGTAACTCATTGTATAAAAACATTTAATATTATTTTTCATTGCAATTTTTTCAAGCTGATCAACATCTATACCGTCGCTCTCCATATTGACTTCAAAAATATTAGCTCTTCTCCATTTAAATACATTTAATGCTCCGCTGTAAGTTGGCTTTTCAACAACTACATTATCATTTGTATTTAATAATGCCTTTGATACAATATCAATTCCCTGCTGAGCCCCTGATACAATTAATATATTATCCATGTTTAAAGTATTATTCCAGAAAAACTTATTTATATTTTTTCTAAGACCTTTGTATCCTAATGCTTCCTGATAGCTTAATGCATCTATTCCATCTCTGTCTAAAACTTTATTTAAAACCTCTTTAAATGTTGATACGGGAAAAAAATCACCGCAGGCTGTTTCACCTGTAAAATCTATATACTTTTTTATTTCGTCTCCACTAATAGATTTAAATGTTTCTGAGTATTCCCTTTTAAAGCTTTTAGCATTATCCTTCCTCTTTGCAAAAGTTCCGCTTCCCATTTTCTGGGCAGCATAACCTTCACTCTGCAGCTTTTTATATGCGCTTACTATAGTAACATTATTTACCTTAAGCAATTTAGATAAACCTCTTATAGATGGCAGCTTTTCTCCATCTTCAATGTTATTTAAATCAATCTGCTTTTTTATATATTTGTATATTTGTATATATTTTGGAGTTTCACTATCATATATTCTAAAACTATACTTATCCATGCTTCCCCCCGGTATCATCAAAAATAAAAGAACTTAAATATTGAATTTAAGTTCATAATTATTCATGTTGATATTCATTATTTAAATAAAGTATACATTTTCTTTAAATATTGATTTTCCATCTGATGTCTTGTAATCCCTTGTATCCTTTTTAATTATATTTCTTTCCCATAATCTATTTAAAACTTCTTCCATTTCAATGTCATAACTTTTAAATAATTTATCATTATTAACATCCTCTGCACTTAAGAAGCAGTCTTTTTCTCTCATAAAGTTAATTAACAGATTGCTTATGTTCCTAATGTTATCATCAATAAATTCCTGAATATAATCAATGGTACTTAATATTGCTTTGCTGATATCAATTTTGTTAAAGAACAGTTCATCAACACATTTTCTGAAGCTGTCATTAAGATTCATTGCCATGGTCATTGCATCTTTACTTATCATGTATCCAGATGAATTAACATATAACTTTGAAAACTCTTCAATGAATTTTACAGCAGAAGTATATGCAGTATAAACACCATCATTGCTGAGATATTTTTTACAGACCCCAATCTGCTTTAAAACATTTCCTAAATATACTATGTTCCATCTTTCCCTGTCTATATCAGGATAATATCTGCCATTATCATATCTCATGGTAATTTCCATATCTTTTGAGAAAACTAATCTTGAAGCTGCAAAAATCCTATGAATAAATCCTCCTCTTAAATCTTCTTCATACAATTGAAGAAATCTGTTTTTACTCATTAATTTAACATGAACAGGTATATTTTTTTCCTCTGTATAAATATTCTTAATTTCAATAAGTTTACAATCAATTACTACAAATAAATCTATATCAGATTCTTCCCATAAATCTCCTGTAACCATACTTCCGAATACCATAGCTGCTAATACACAATCATTGTTTTTCATTCTATCAATAATACTGTTAAAAGCCCTTTGATATTGCATAATAGTTTTTTCCATTTCAGTACCCCCCATAAAACTTGAAATGATAAACTCAAGGATAAATAAAGTAAATCATTTACTATATTTTATACTATTATATATAGTATTTGACTTAAAAACAATAGTTAATGTAAAATTGTGAATATTTCATTTCAATTATACAATTGTACTGCACAGCTTATTACATTCATATTTTATTTTTTCTTCATCGATTTTAACAAAATTGCCTTTTTCCATTATAATTTTGCCATTAATAATAACATATTCTACCTCGCTGCCATTAGCAGAAAATACAATATTTGAGTAAATATCATATAGTGGTATCATATTGGGCTTGTTTAAATTTATTAATATCATATCTGCTTTATAACCTTTTTTTATACTTCCTAAATTTTTAATATTAAGTGCTTTAGCCCCATTAACAGTAGAAACTTTAAGCATGGTTTTTCCGCCGAATTTTGTTGCATCTCTATAATAAAGTTTCTGCAGCATAGCTCCTGTTTCCATTTCTTCAAACATATTTAAATTATTATTGCTTGAAGTACCATCTGTGCCTAAGCATAAATTTATTCCCATTTCAAGCATCTCACCTGCTTTTGCTACACCGCTTGCCAGTTTCATATTACTTTGCGGGTTATATACAGGGCTGACTTTGTAATTTGATAAAATATCCATGTCATTTTTGCTTAAATGAACACAATGAGCAGCAACTGTTTTGTTTTTGAAAATGCCGCATTTTTCAAGTAATTCACATGGGGTCATATTGTACTTATTACTTATAATATTGTTTTCATCCTGCGTTTCTGATATGTGAATATGAATTCCCTTGTTATATCTTTTAGCTTCAGAAGAAATTTCCTTTAAAGCTTCTTCATTTAACGTATATGGAGAATGAGGGGAAAACATTGTATCAATAAGGTCGTTTTTTTCATTAATCACAGTATCAGCCAGGTTACATGCATCTTTCAGCTGACTTTCCCATTTGTCACCAATAAGCGCTATGCCTAAGACAGCTCTCATTCCTGATTCAATGGCAGCCTCTTTAACTATATTCTGTAAGAAATACATATCATTAAATGTAGTTGTGCCGCTTCTTAACATTTCTATCACAGCAAGTTCAGTACCCAGTTTAATATGTTTTTCCTTAAATTTAGCTTCCATTGGCCATATTTTCTCATTGAGCCATCTCATTAAAGGAAGTCCTTCCCCGTATCCTCTTAAAAGAGTCATTGCAGCATGAGTATGGCAATTAATAAGTCCAGGCATTACACAATAACCTTTTCCGTCTATAATGGTAAAATCACTGGTTTGACCCTGAAAGTCCCCGGAAGAAACCTGTTCTATTACATTATTATTAATAAGCACATACCCTCTGTTAATTATATTTTCATTTTCATCCATAGTTAATATCATTGCATTTTTAATTAGAATTTTCATACTTGCCTCCGCTATTTCTCAAATATCCATTTTGAATATTTATTATATACCTCATCGTCCACTAAAGCTGTAATTAAGGTTCCCTGCTCAGCATATTCCTCACTTTCAACCTTTGCATTTCTATGTAGAAAGGCTACAGCTGACTGGTCAGAGTATGGTATCATATATGTTGTCCTTCTAATAGTATTAGGAATAACCTTACATAAAACATTTAAAAGTCCATCTAAATTTATTTTTTTCTTAGCAGAAATCTCAACCATGGTCATTTCAGGATATTTTTCTTTTATCATTTTTAGATTCAGCTCATCAGCTTTATCAATTTTATTTAATACTAATATAATAGGTTTATTTACAGCACCCAGCTGATCTAACACATCATTCACTGCCTCTATCTGCTCCATGCAGTATTCAGAGGATGCATCCACAACATGCAGAAGTAAATCTGAATAGATAACCTCTTCCAATGTAGATTTAAATGCTTCAACCAGATCATGAGGAAGCTTTCTGATAAAACCAACTGTATCAGTAACAGTTATTGGTCTGTTATCTGGAAGTACTATAGCTCTGGTGGTGGTATCTAATGTTGCAAATAACATGTCTGCTTCAAAAACCTTTTCTTTAGCTGCTGCTTCCCTGCTTAAGCAGGTTTCACAAAGCGCATTCCTCAAGGTGGATTTTCCTGCATTTGTATAACCTACTAAGGACACCTTGGTTAATTCATTTCTCCTTATCCTTTGAGTTTCTCTTGTCCTTTTTACTTTTTCAAGCTCACTGTTTAAATCATATATTCTATCTCTTATATGCCTTTTATCTATTTCTAATTTCTTTTCTCCAGGACCTCTTGTTCCAATTCCTGCTCCTGTTCTTGACAATACAGTTCCAAGCCCCGACAGCCTTGGCAGTCTATATTTTAGCTGAGCTAATTCAACTTGTATTTTTGCTTCTTTGCTCCTTGCTCTTCTTGCAAAAATCTCCAATATTAATGTTGTTCTGTCTATAACCTTTAATCCTATATTTTCTTCCAGATTTCTAACCTGTGAAGCTGTAAGCTCATCATCAAAAATTATTAGATTTGCATTTAGCATCTGTGCATTTAATGCGAGCTCATCTACTTTACCGCTTCCTATATAAAAGGCTTTATCAATCTTGCTTCTGTTTTGCAAAAGTCTTCCTGCAACATTTACATTACAAGCTTTGGCAAGCTCTGCAAGTTCATCAATGCTTTCCTGATTTTCAATTCCAACTAAAACAGCTCTTTCAGTTTCATCATCAATATAATTGTATTCCTTAAACTTATCTTCTACTTCAGAAATCTTACTGATAATATTATAATTTATTCCCTGTTCTATGGTTAATATAGCCGTAGTTTCATAGGATAGAATGTTTTCTTCCACATCACAAAATCCCATAACAATTGATTCAGGCTGATTGTTATTAACACCCACTGCTGCCATGCAGTCTAATTTCAGCTTTGTAAGAGCAGATAAATCTACTGCAGAAAGCCTTGGATTACCATTTGGATGTGTGTGGATAATTCTTATACCGCAGAGTTTCTTTTCTTTAGCTGTGATTACGGGAACCTCAACTGTACTGCTGTCTCCTATGGATATTGAAACAATGTTGCCTCTTCTGTCTATAGCCACACTTATTTCTTTATTAAGTTCACCGCTGATTAAGCTTATAATATTAATTACTTCCTCAGAGCATATAGTATCCTTTGGAACTTGTATATTATATAGATCTTCCAGTTTATCTAAAATGGTATTTCTAATTCCACTTGTATTTCCACTTATCATAAATTCTCTCCCACTTTCATTTATAGGTTTTTTAACTAAAAGTTCATATGTTTATATAAATGTAGAATTTTCAATATACTTGACAACTTTCATATTATTTTATACTATTATAACAACATTGTAAATATAAATACGTGGAGGCATATTAATGGAGGATAAGAAAGAAAATATACTTATTACTAAAGAACGGATTCAGGCAAGAGTTTCAGAATTAGGTGCAGAAATTTCAAAAGACTATAATGGAAAAAATTTATATGTTCTATCACTGCTAAGAGGAAGCTTTATTTATGCAGCTGATTTAGTAAGAAGCATAAATATTCCAGTTAAAATTGGTTTTATGACAACTTCAAGTTATGGTGACAACGAAACATCTTCCGGAAAAGTTAAAATTATAAATGATATACCAGATAATATTGAAGGTTACGATGTACTTGTTGTTGATGATATAGTGGATACAGGCATAACAATGAATTTTGTGATAAATCATGTAAAATCTCTTAAAGCCAGATCAGTAAAGTCCTGCGTCTTATTGGATAAGCCTGAAAGAAGAAAACTAGATCTAACACCAGATTATTGCTGCTTCCACATTCCTGACGTTTTTGTGGTTGGGTATGGTTTAAATTATGGTGATTATTATAGAAATGTACCATATGTATTTAATTGGGAAGAAAAATAGCTTTTATACATTGCTGATAACTTATTTTTAAGTTATCAGCATTAATTTTTTAACTTAAATCCATTACTATCTTCACCAAACTGTATTGCAGTCTGAGGCACCTTTCCTACAATAATAGTTTCAGAAATTGGAACTTCATTTATCACTTCTATATCTCTATTCCTAAAGGGCAGAAATATTCTTATATTAGTCTTAACCTGCACATAAATCTTGTGTCTGCATTGATTTATCCCTGCACTTTCAAACTTTGATAAATATTTGGTTTCAGTATATCCCACAGGCTGAACTTTCATTGTAATCTTAGGACCGTATTGTGCCAGAATATTGTTTTTTGAAATGTACCCTATTGGTATCTTTACTCCGATTAATCCCATTTTTCTTATTTCTTCTCCAGCATCCAAAGATACATCGCAGGCAATTTTATTCATTTTTAATGTATCAGCTTTTAATAAATTTATATTCCCCTCATTGTCCTTTTCAACTTTAATTATTTCATCATAATTGAACTGCTTAGAATACTCTTTTAAAATTATATTATTTACTATGTTGTTTACTTTTCCTTTGGCTTCTTTTTCTGCTACGTCTAATACATTTGATATAATAATTTTATCAAAGGCATAGATGAAAATATTAAACACTATTATAATTAAAAAAAATAATAATAGCAGCTTTAATCCAAAACCTATTTTATTAGCCTTGTTTTTTTTGTATTTTAATTTATTATATGAAATAAAATATCACTTCCTCATATTGTTATATATTATTTATATGACTATTTGTAAAATAAAATAATAAAATGCCATAATATTAATGTATATTATGGTAATTAATGGTACAATATTATTTATAAGTATTGTATTATTACATGGTACATTCTTTGCTAAGTATTGGCATTATCAATTTATTTTATATATAAAAGATAATATGATATAATATTTTAAAGTTGACAATTTTTTTGTGTCAAGGAGGAAAGATAATGGCTAAAGCTAAAACCAGGAAGAAAAAACATCGTTTTAGATTTTTAAAGATATTTTTAGTTATCATTATTATTTTAATATCATTTTGTGCTGTAGCAGGCGTTGGAATCGGTCTGGCAATTATTAAAACAGCTCCGCCGCTTGATGTAAACCAGATATTATCCCTAAATGAACCTTCTGTACTTTATGCTGCAAATGGGAAGTTTATGGATATAGTTTCTACAGATCAAAACAGAACTGTAATTCCTTATAAGGATATGCCTCAGAATTTAAAAAATGCATTTGTATCCATAGAAGATGAAAGATTCTATAAACATAACGGAATAGACATAAAGCGTATTACTGGGGTTATTTATATAGATATAAAAAATAAGATAACAAAACAGACTGGTGTTCAGGGTGCTTCTACTATTACACAGCAGTTATTAAAAAATACTGTGCTTTCAAATGAAGTGACAATTAAAAGAAAGCTTCAGGAAATGTATCTTGCAGTACAGCTGGAGAAGCATTTATCCAAAGATCAGATTTTAGAAGCTTATATGAATACCATTAATGTTGGTGGAAATGCATATGGAGTTGAGTCAGCAGCAAATCAATATTTCAATAAAAGTGCAAAAGACTTAAATTTATTACAATGCGCTTTCATTGCCGGAGTTGCTCAAAGTCCTTCTTCATTCTATTCATCTGCGGTATCAAAAAAGAATGCTGACGATATGGCAGCACATAAGAATACTTATTCTATTTATTACGTTAACAGGACCAAAACTGTTTTACATAAGATGTATGAAAATGGCAACATCTCAAAACAACAGTATGATCAATGTATTAATGATTTAATAAATAATAAGCTGGGATTGTCCATTACTTCATTAAATAAAAACAGATTAAATTATGAATGGTATTCAATTCCCGCAATAAATCAGGTTAAAAATGATTTAAAGAGTCAATACCACTATACAGATAGTGAAATCGACAAATTATTAATGTATGGCGGTTTGAAGATTAACACAGCAATGGATATGGATATTCAAAATAGTACCCAGTCAACCATAGATAATATTGTAACTAGAACAAACAAGAACAACCTAGTGCAGCCTCAGGCAGCTGCTGTAATTATGGATTATCATACAGGTGAAGTAAAGGCAATTATAGGTGGAAGAGGTCAGCAGCCTGCTCGTTCATATAACAGAGCTGCTTCTAATGACTTCCTGAGGGCACCAGGTTCAAGCATTAAGCCTCTTACAGTTTACAGTCCTGCATTGGATTCAAAAAAGGCTACTCCTGGCACTGTATTGGACGATGCCCCATTGACTCCTGAACTTGGACGAAAAATGAATAATGGTGCAAACTATGATCCTCAAAACAGCCCAGCAGGCTTTACTGGTTATATAACTATGAGAGAAGCTATAATGAGATCAGTAAATATATATGCATTAAAGCTGGAGAATGAAATCGGCATTAATACTGGAGTAGAATATGGTAAAAAATATGGTCTTCAAATTGATAAAACAGATGAAGGAAGTATATCAGCCATTGCATTAGGACAATTGGATAATGGCGAATACAAAGGTACAAATCCTTTAACAATGGCTCAGGCATATGGTGTTTTCGGTAATAACGGTACTTATACTTATGCAAGAATGTATACAAAGGTTGTTGATAAAAGCGGTAAAGTTATTCTTGAAAGCAAGCCTCAGACAAAATCAGTAATATCTCCTCAGGCTGCATATTTAGTTTATGATTTATTAAAAGGTCCAGTTAGTCCTGGAGGAACAGGTCCAGGTGCAAACTTTGGAACTATGCCAGTAAGAGGAAAAACCGGTACATCTACTGATTCAAAAAATTTATGGTTCTGTGGATTAACTCCTTATTATTCAGCTGCAGTGTGGATAGGTAATGATGACTATTCTGACACTGGAATTACAAGTTCCTATGCTGCAGATATATGGGGTAAAATTATGAAATCTGCACACAAGGACTTAAGTCCAAAAGATGTAGCAATGCCTAATGGAATTGTTACTGCAACCATATGTAAAGAATCTGGAAAAGTTCCTACAGATTTATGTGCCAGAGATCCTAGGGGATCACAGGATATTTCAGAAATGTTTATAGCTGGTACAGTCCCAACTTCATTATGTGATATACATGTGGAAGCAAAAGTAAATAAACTAAATGGTAAACTTGCTACTGAAGCAACACCATCAGGTTTAATTGAATCCAGAGTATTTATAAAGCGTGATTATACACCAATTCATCCAGTTTCTGATCAGCAGTATGTAATGCCATCCTTAACTGATGATACAGTGTCAGCATTACCAGAAGTGCCTGCGCCGCCAGCTACCACCGGTGAAACTTCACCAGGTACAACTCCTGGAAATCCTCCGGTGAACCCTCCAGTGAATCCTCCGGTTAATCCTCCTGGAGATCAAAACGGCGGCAATAACACTGGTGATGCCACAGGTGTTATAAATAATAAGAAAAAATAATATTCAAAAAATAAGCCAAAATGTATAATGCATTTTGGTTTATTTTATTTCTTGGTTTTAGGGTTAAATAAGATGGCCATTAAATAACCAAATATTATAGCTGCAGTAATCCCCCCGGCAGCTCCTTTTATACCACCAGTAAAGGCACCCATTATTCCTTTACTGTTTACCTCTTTTATTGCAGCTTTTGCAAGTGTGTACCCAAACCCAGGAAGTGGTACTGTAGCACCAGCTTTACCGTACTTTACCACCACATCATATATGTTCAAAGCTCCAAGGAATACTCCAATTGTTACAAAGCTTACTAATATCCTTGCAGGAGTAAATTTTGTTTTATCCATAAGTATTTGTGCAATAACGCATATTATTCCTCCAACAATAAATGACATAATGTAATCTGTCATAAATAAGCCTCCTTATGTTAAAATTCAATACTTACTGCATGAGCAATACCTGGTATACTCTCTCCTTGTAATGATGATATGGTGCTAAGTAGTGCACCAGTAGAAATCAATAGCACCTTTTTAAATTTGCCATTTAACATATTTTTATAAATATATCCGCAATCAACTGCTGCAGAGCATCCGCATCCGCTTCCCCCGGAATTTGTTCCCTGCCTTTCATTATCAAATATTTCTTCGCCGCAATCTATATAAACTTTTGAAACGTCTATGCCCTTTTCCATAAGCAGTTTTTGTGTAATTTCCCTGCCAACCTTGCCTAGATCTCCAGATGCAATTAAATCATAATCTGAAGGTGATCTTCCAGTATCATGAAAATGAGCTAGGATTGTATCCACTGCAGCTGGAGCCATTGCACCTCCCATATTATTTGCATCAGTTACGCCATAATCCTTTACCTTGCCAGTGGTAACATATGTTATACCTGGAAAGTTACCTTGTTTCCCTAGAAGCATGGCACCTGCTCCAGTTACAGTCCATTGTGCTGAAGGTGTTCTCTGGCTTCCAAATTCTAATGGAAATCTAAACTGTCTTTCTGCTGAAGAAAAATGAGATGATGTTGCAGCTATAACATAATTAGCAAAACCTCCATCCATTAATATGGATGCTATACTTAATGATTCTGTCATGGTTGAACAGGCTCCATACAATCCTATAAAGGGAATATCCATATCTCTTGCGGCAAAGCTGGAGGAAGCAATCTGGTTAAGTAAATCTCCTGCCAGTAAAAAGTCAATATCACTTTCCTTTAAATTGGCCTTATTTATACTGCCTTTAATTGCATTATAAAGCATATTGCTTTCTGCTTTCTCAAAGGAATCTTTACCATTTAGATCATCCTGCAATATAGTGTCAAAATAATTTTTTAATGGTCCGTCTCCTTCCTTTGGACCAACAATACTTGAAGTGGCTATAATCTTAGGATTACTGTCAAGCCTTAAAGTTTGTTTTCCTACTCTTTTATTCATATTTTCACATCCTTAACTGCTCAATATACAAGCTTGCTTTATAATTTAGTAATTAAAAAATAAATTATTCCTACAACTACTGATGAGCTTATTCCATATACAAGTACAGGACCGGCTATAGTAAACATTTTTGCACCAACTCCAAATACAAATCCTTCTTTTTTAAATTCCATGGCTGGTGATACTATTGAATTGGAAAAGCCTGTTATGGGTACTACTGTACCTGCTCCTGCAAAATCTGCAATTTTATCATAGATTCCCATTCCTGTTAAAAGTGCCCCTAAAAATACCATGGTAATAGACACATATGTGCCGACATCATCTTTTGGTACACCGAAATTTAAATAAATATTATTGAAAAACTGCCCTATATCACAAATGAGACCCCCAACTATAAAAGCATTAAAGCAATTTTTTACTGTTTTTGTTTTTGGCTCTGTTTCCTTTGAAATTTTCTTAAATTTCTTTTTTATCTTGTACTCATCGCTATCCATTAAATCGCCTCTTTTTTATTTCTAAATTTAATGCATTATGTATAGTGTATACATAATTTTATTTTTTAAACAAAAAAACAGAGTACATCATTTTGAGTACTCTATCCTTCTAATTTTTGTTTCATTGTCTTAAGCACCTTTTTTTCTATTCTTGATACCTGCACCTGACTTATTCCAAGCATTTTTGCTACCTGAACCTGTGTTTTGTCTTTAAAATATCTCAGCATTATTATTTTTCTTGATTTTCCATCAAGATTATTTAATACCTCTTTTAAAGCTAATTTGTCTATCATGTCCCCGCTTTCTTCAGTATTCTCGCTTAACTTATCTATAAGAAGCACAGGAGCACCATCATCCTGATGTATAGTGTCATATAGATACTGAAGATTATTCATGGATTCCGATGCAAATACAATGTCCTCCGCTGATATTCCAGAAAAACCTGACAGCTCTTCTATTGTTGGTTCTCTATTTAATTCTTTGGTAAGCTGCTCCCTATCATAATGAAGCTTTTTAGCTGTGTTTTTAATACTTCTGCTTACCTTTATCATACCATCGTCCCTTAGAAATCTTTTAATTTCACCCATAATCATTGGTACAGCATAAGTTGAAAACTTTACATTAAATTCTGAATTAAAATTATTAATTGCCTTGATTAATCCCATAGATCCTATCTGAAATATGTCCTCATATTCATAACCTCTATTAAGAAACTTTTTGCTTATTGCTGACACTAAGGGCAAATTAACTTCAACCAGCCTATTAAGTGCATGTTTATCACCATTTTGTGCAGAAAATATTAATTTAATATTTTCATCATAGTTATAAACATCTTTTTTTACAGCTTCTTCCCTCATATTTTTCACCTAACTTAAGGACTTAAAAATCTTTTTCATTGTGATTTTAGTTCCTTTTCCTTTTTCAGATTCTATAATAAGATTATCCATAAAAGTTTCCATCACAGTAAAACCCATTCCAGACCTTTCAAGATCTGGCCTGGAAGTATATAAAGGCTGTCTGGCAACCTCCACATTCTCTATTCCCACACCATTATCTTCAATAATAATTGTTGATTCATTATTTTCTATAAATGCTTCAATTTTAACTATACCTTTTTCATCATTTCCATATCCATGAATTATACAGTTTGTAACAGCCTCAGAAACTGCTGTCTTAACATCAGTAAGTTCCTCTATTGTCGGATCAAGCTGCGAAACAAATGCAGCCACAGCAACTCTTGCAAATCCTTCATTTTGAGATTTGCTCATAAACTCTAATTTCATCATGTTATCGTACATTTTTATCCCCCCACTAAATTTTATCTATGGCATCTTTAACACTATCATATAATTTAATAATCTTAAACATACCAGATAACTCAAATACTCTTTTCACGCCGTCACCTACATTGGTAATACAAAACTTTCCCCCATTAGAATTTATCTTTTTATATCTCCCGATAACCACACCTATTCCAGAACTATCCATAAAGCTTACGCCGCTAAAATCCAGAATAAGATTCTTTATTCCATTCCTATCAAGTCTGTCATCTATTTTGTTTCTAACCTCTTCAGCACTGTGATGGTCTAGTTCTCCCATCATATAAACTATAAGCTTGTCAGAACTATTCTCAAATTGTAAATACATCTTTTCCCCCCGCTTTCACTTAAATATAAAGGTATATTACTTATAATTCTACATATACCATATATTCCCTCCTTTTTATTTTACCCAATTTATATTTTTTTATACAAAACTTTTTTTAAACTAAGAACTAAGAGGTAAGAGGTAAGAGGTAAAAACTAAGAACTAAGAGGTAAGGTAGTTTTTTTACAGAAAAACAATAAAGTAAATAAAAAATGTTGGTAACTGATGAAATATTATACTAGACAAAACACAAAAGTGAAATTATACTGTAAATGAGTAAAAAAGTAGAAAAAATTCCATATAAAGTTTTAATGCTTACAATATTTATAGGAAAGTACAGGAGCAGAAAACTATGAATATAATAAAAATTATTAACTCTTCCCCCCTATTCAAGAGTTCATTAAAGAAAAATACAAATTTATTTATATGGCTGCTTTTGATTTTTGTTTTAGGATCATTTTTAAGTGTATATCCCACTAAATTATTAGGGGATATAATAAACTTATTGAGTACTGAAGAGAGTATCAGTGCTGTAAAAAAAGTGATTCTTATGTATGTTTTTGTTAGAATAATAAGCTTATCCATAACTATTTTGGGAAATATCTTCAGGAGTATATTTCAAGTAATTTGGAATGTGAACTTAGAATTAAATCTGTGGATGAAACTATTAAAATGGATATGGCGGAATTTGAAAAAATTCAATCCACTCAATTTGTTTCCAGAATATTTGAAGCCATAAGTCAATTAGTATCAGCAATTATAAATATAATTACATGGCTTGGCAAATCCTTAACCACATTAATATTCACCTTTTACTTTTTATTTAAGATTGATGCTGAAATTACATTAGCATTTATACCGCTAATTCCTTGTATGGCTATTCTCACAAAGATAATATCCTCTAAGAAAAAAGCTCTCTCAAAAAAGGAAGCTGAAAAGTCTGGTTTTGTTAAGGATTTTATACAGGAGATTGTGTCAAGTTTTAAAGAAATCAAAGTATATAATTGCAGTAAATGGGTTCTAGGCAAATATGATGATTTAGAAAACCAATGGAAAAATGCAAGAATAAAATCCAATTTTCTAAGTTCAGCTGTATTTTGGCTTTTAAGTTTTTTTGGTATAGTGGTGGTTTCAGTGATCCTGGTACTAGCTATTAATAAAACTCTTTCACATGAATTAAACCCTGGTGATATAACGGCAATGATATTATATTCGGGTACGGTATTTAATGGTGTTATGGAAGTATTTAATCAAATAATAGTATTTAAAAACCTTGAAGTAGTTATTGAAAGATATAATGAAATTATGAAAAGTACATACTCTGATAAAACTTATAATGAAAATCTGTTATGGAGTAACAGCACCTATGATATAGAGGTTTCTAATGTTAATTTTGCTTTTGATAAAAATAAAAATATATTGGAGAATATAAATTTTAAGATTCCATTTGGAAGTTCAGTTGCAATTATTGGACAAAGCGGCTCAGGTAAAACTACCCTTTTAAAATTATTGCTTGGATTATATGTACCAACTAAAGGTAAAGTTAAAATCGGTGGTATGGATATTAGTGATATGAGTAATGAAGATCGCTGCAGACTAATAACCTGTGCATTTCAAGATACCTTTATATATAACTCTTCCATATATGACAATATAGTATTAGGCAAAAGTGTAACCAATGAACTATTTACAAACTCATTAGCTATGAGTGATTTATTAAATTTTATTTGTGAGTTACCAAATGGTTCGTATACTCAGCTGAAAGAGAGAGGCTCAAATTTATCCGGCGGTCAGAAACAACGTGTTGGTATAGCCCGCTGTTTTATAAGCACAAGTAAAATCATACTTTTAGATGAAATTTCTTCAGCTCTTGATAATATCACTGAAAGAAATATCATAGAAAATCTAAAAAAGCTAAAAAACAAAACACGCATAGTTGTATCTCACAAACCAGATATGATTTTGTGGACAGACTATGTAATTGTTATTGCTAATGGAAGAATTATAGATATGGGAACCCATGCTGAACTTAGGAATCGCTGTAAAACATATTTAGATGCACTAAATAGCTAATTGGAAATCATTAATAACTAATTCATTGGCGTTTTAGTAAACGTCTTAGTAAAAACATTTATGTTTTTTCACTCCAAAAAAATAGTATAAAAAAATAGTAAAGGGTTTTGGCCATGGTCAAAACCCTTTATTATTAACTATTATCTCTTAGTTCTTAGTTCTTAGTTCTTAGTTCTTGAGTTCTTAACTCAAAACTCTTAACTCTTAACTCTTAACTGTACTACTATTCTTTAACACTTCCAAGTGTTAATCCGCCAACTAAATACTTAGATAAGCATACAAATAATATCATAACAGGTACTGCAGTCATAAGAGCAGCAGCTGAGTAAATTCCCCAGTCTGTAGAAAATTGTCCCTGCATGTTTACAAGTCCTATTGGCAATGTTAACAAAGAATTATCTGTAAGTATAACCCTTGCAACAATATATTCTGACCATGCACCCATAAATGCAAACAATGCAGTTAATGCTATTGCAGGTGTAGCCAGTGGAAGGATTATTTTATAAAAAGATTTAAAAATACCTGCTCCATCAACATAAGCACTTTCTTCCAGGGACCTTGGAATGGTATCAAAATACCCTTTCATCATCCATATATTAAATGGAATAGCAGTGGAAACATATACTATAGCCAGGCCAAAAATATTGTTTGACAGGCCTGCTTTTGTAAGCATTATATATAATGGTAAAAGCATCATTGGTGCTGGGAACATCTGAGTTACCAGCAGCATTGTCATTCCTACATCTTTACCAAAGAAATCAAATCTTGAAAATGCATAGCCTGCACCAATGGATAATGCAACTGCTATTACAGTAGTTAAAATAGATACTATTAAGCTGTTTGACATCCATCTTACTAGATCATATTTTGCAAATGCATCTCTGAAATTTGCAAAAGTGGCTCCATGTGGAATTGGATTAATTGTTTTAACATAAACTGCATCTGCTGGTCTTAAGGCAATTGAGAGAGTATTCAAAATTGGGAACACAGCCAAAATACAGAAAAATATTAAGATTATATATATTAATATGATTTTAGAAGGTTTATCTTTAAAATCAAATCTTTCACTTATCTTCATTTTTACCCCTCCTAATTCTCAAGCTTCTGTGCTTTAATAAATGCTGAGCTAAATGATAAAAGAATTAAGAATATAATAACTGAGAATGCTGCTGCATAACCATATCTCATATACTCGAAAGCCTTTTTATATACAAGTGTTACAAGAATCTGAGCATCTTCAGATGCTGCTCCGGAGGTGATGATATATATAACGTTAACCTGGTTAAATGTCCATACTGTTCCAAGGACAATAGCCGGAGTCATTATAGGTTTTAACAGTGGAAGAATAATACTTTTAAATTTCTGCCATCCTGTGGCACCATCCATATCGGCAGCTTCATATAATTCCTGAGGTATGCTTTGAAGTCCTCCCAAAGCAATCATCATCATAAATGGTATGCCTAACCAGATGTTTGTAATTATAGATGCTATAAAAGACCATTTTGGATTTGACAGCCATGGAATAGCTGCTCCGCTTCCAAATAATTTAGTTAAAATTATGTTAACTGCACCATACTCTACATTGAACATTCCCTTCCAGGTTAATGCTGCAATATACTGAGGTATTGCCCAAGGTAGAATTAATAATATCCTTATTATGGATTTACCAGGTAATTTTCTATTTAATAATACCGCTAGGAATAATCCTATAGTTACATGACATACCACATTAACAACAGTCCAAATCACTGTTCTTAGTAAGGTTGAATAAAATAAAGTATCTGTAAGTATCTGTTTGTAGTTGCTTAGACCCACAAATGGCCATTTACCGCTTTTTAAATTTACAATGGTAACATTTTCAAAAGACATTTTGAATTCATAAATAAGCGGATACAGGACAACTGCAGCAATAACAATGATTGCAGGTAACAGAAACCAAACTGGTGTCCATTTTGTCTGTGCTAAGTTATAACTTCGTTCATTTTTGCTTTTCTTTTTACGTTTTGCTACTGATTCCATTTTAATCTCCTTTCTAAAAAAGGGGGAAAAACTCCCCCATAATAACCAAATTCCAATTTATTAATTTTATAGACCTAAAGCTTTAATTCCTTCTTCGGCTTTCTTCTGCATCTTAGCACCTGCATCTGCTGGTGTGGTTTTTCCTGAAAGTACTTCCTGCTGTACAGGTTTAGCAGCATCCCAAATAGCTCTCATTTGTGGAACTATTGGCATTGGAATAGCCTTTGCAAGTGGATCTTTTTGTCCGCTTATTAATGGATTGTCAGTTACTTTTGAATCCTTCATAGCATCTAAGTTAGTAGGTAACTGCTGATGAGCATCAACCATCTTTAACTGAGCATCCTTGGTGTTAACAAATTCTAAGAATTTCTTAACTGCATCTTTCTTAGCCTGATCTTTAACTGAAGCTGAAATTACATAGCCCTTAACTGCTGAGTATGGGGCAGGGTTAACTCCATTAATGCTTGGAATAGCTGCTATACCAAAATCTACATTAGCCTTTTTATAATCTGCAAATCCCCATGGTCCATCAATTATAAAAGCAGCTTTTCCTTGTTTGAATAAGTTTGTTGCAACAGTTCCATCTGCTTCTTTTGGTATTAATCCTTCATCATGTATTTTCTTCATGAATGTCATCCAGTCTGTTACAGACTTTGTATTTAAAGTTGCTTTTGGACTTGATGAATTAGCATTATCAAATACTTCTCCGCCAAATGCTTTTAAGTATGGAACTGAGAAGAATGGTTCTACTTCGTTAAATACTAAACCATATTCAACTTTTCCCTCCTGCTTTAACTGTAATCCTGTTTTCTCAAGATCTTCAAATGTCTTTGGTGCTTCAGGAACCAGTTTCTTATTATATGTCAATAATATTTCATTTCCGTTTCTGTCTGGAATCATATACTGTTTTCCATCATATTGAGCTGCTTTTAATGAATTTGGGTCTAATGTCTTAAAGAAATCTTCTCCCATTATGTCTGTAGCTGGTTGTATTAAATTTCCTGGAACAAATACACCCATGTTATCATTTGGTCCTAAAATTACGTCTGGTCCTTTACCGCTTACAGCAGCTGAAGTAAAGTTCTTTCTTAAGTCTTCTGTTTCATAATGAGTTCTCTTAACTGTTATGTTTGGGTTTTTAGTCTGGAAATCTTTAATAAGTCCGTCAAGTATCTTTTGAGCATTAGCATCGTCCTGATCCCAGAATGTTAATTCTACCTTTGTATTAGTTTTTGCTTTATCAGATGTGTCCGTTGTACTTCCGCAGCCAGCTAACAAACCTGTTGACAATGCAACAGTACAAGCTAAAGCTACTATTCTTTTAACATTTTTCATATTAATCCCCCCGTCTTTAATTAGGTTGTTAATTTGTTGTGCAATCGTTTGCTCAATTCAATAGTAAACCATTCCATAGATATTGTCAACATATTTATTTCATTTTTTTGAAATAATGTTTACATTTTGTTTCAATATATGGAAAAACCATGGGTTTATCCTCCATGATTTTTATTAATGGTATTCTATTATTTCTATTTCTTCTTTAGTAAAATCAAAATATTTATATAATATATTATCAAAATCTGAAGAATTTATTTTGGTGTAGTCATCTATTATATCCATAGTTGGAATGCATAACTTAATCAGGTTATTGGGATAGTACTCATATAAATCCATTCCTAACTTTTTACCATAAGTCTTAAAATAAAATTCATATATCTTACTATTTAAAATACCCAGAAGGTATTTATATGTAAAAGGTACTGCTTCTTTTAAGATAAGGCAATACACGTCAGCACTGAAGTAATTTCCTTTATCTAATGCAAATCTGTTACTGCTGGATTTATACGGAAAAACAATTTTCTCTCCCTCAAATATATCTGATGTTCTTCCCCACTGCAGCCTATACCATTCCTTTTTGCCCTTTGCACATTCTCTTCTATTAAGCAGTCTTTCTTTATATGGCATAATGTGCTTATGAACATGGGGGTACTCGCTAATATCTTTAATTAAATCAGTATCTATTAAATATTTATTTTCAAAGGTAACCCCATTCTTTTTTATATTGCTGCTTTTTATCCATGGCCTTATTAAATCCTTTTCCAATTTCTCATTTTCAATTGTACTGTGATCAACAATAAAGGCCTTATCACATCCAGTAATAATTCCCTGATGACTGCTGCATATTTTATCAAGATTAGTAAAGCTTTTTGTTTCTATTTTCTTTATTATATTTCTTTCCTGCTCATTTCTTAATATCCAGCCATTACTGTTTAAATATGCTTTATCAATATAAAACTGGCTGAAATCATCACCATTATTTAAAAATACAGATTTATAAAAGCCTCCTTTATTTTTTTCTTTGTTATTTAAAGGCTTTATAATATTAATTTTAGATTTATTGTTTATATTGTTTTTTAAAAAAATAATAACTGGATCAATGCCAGTATTCTTAAAAGGTCTTATGCCATAAAAGTCAACTATTTTATATATTGTACAAAAATCCTTTAATACCTTTCTTAATCCCTCACCGCTGGGTGATTCCAAAAAATATCTGGAAACAATAAAGCCAAGCTTTCCATTATGAGCCATATTATTAATAGCACATTGAAAAAAGCAATAAGAGATGTCGCCCTTGTCTTTAAAAATATTTTTATATTTTTTCTTTAAAATTAATGAGTAATTTCTGTCCAATGCCTTATGTCCTATATATGGAGGATTACCAATATAAATATCAAACTTTTCATCAATGTTATCAATAATGAAATCTTTTTCAGTAAAATTATATTCAGCTTCTACTCCAGTTATATTAAAAAAATCTATAACTAATATTTTTAATGCTGTCTTATCTATGTCAAAACCATATAAATTATTTTTTAGAATATGCTGATTAATATTTAAATTATTTAAGTTTAAATTCCATCTGCTGTTGATTTCATTTAAGTTTTTAATGTATATGTATTTTAGGTATTTGTAGCATTCCTTTAATAAATTTCCCGTTCCGCAAGCTGGATCTACTATTTTAATAAATGGATTATTTACTATATCTTCTTCACAAATTGTGTTTTTTACAATGAATTCTGAAATTTCTCTTGGTGTATAAATGGCACCTTTTGATTTTTCTTTGCACACCCTTTTAAGGTACTCTGCTCCAAATGAGGATGTGTCATCAACTTTTAACATATCTTTATAATTATTAATTGCTGTAGATTTGTACATACTATCTATAGGTTCAACTATTATTTTATATAATTCATCCACTTTTTCTATAAAAAATTCATCCATATGTTAGCTCTCCATCGTATAATACTATTATAAACAAATAAAATTATATCATATGAGTTTTTTAATTCAACTGCAGTTTTTATGTTAAAAAAGCCGTAATAGGAGGGATAGATTATGCATAAGAAATTAATTTTACCACTTATTATATTTACATTAATTTTATCAGCTTGTTCAAAATCCCCTAAAAGTATAAGCACTTCTGCTAATATTACTTCCAAAGGCAGTACAAGTATAGAAAGTAATAGTACTGCGGATACTAAGGAGCTGGACTGGTTTTTTCAGCCAAGAAATGACGGCACACCCTCTGGAGAGCCAAAGGAAGTCTTAGATTTAATTAATAAATATTCTGCATATTATCTGGGAGATACATCAAAAAAATATATATATTTAACCTTTGATGAAGGCTATGAAAATGGCTATACTTCCAAGATATTGGATATATTGAAAGAAAATAATGTTAAGGCAGCATTCTTCGTAACTACACCTTATATTAATTCCAACAAAGATTTAATAAAAAGAATGGTTAATGAAGGGCATCTTGTATGCAATCACTCAACACATCATCCTTCAATGGCTGCTGTTGCAAAAAAAGATAAATCAAAATTTGTAAATGAATTTACTGATAATGAAAAAGCCTTTGAAGAGGTTACAGGTAAAAAAATGGTTAAATTCTTTAGACCACCTATGGGAAAATACAGTGAGTTGTCATTAGCCTATACTAAGGAACTTGGATATAAGTCAATATTCTGGAGCTTTGCATATGGTGATTGGGATATAAAGAAACAACCCAGCGAAGATTATGCAAAAAAAGTAATAATGCAGAGAACTCATAATGGATCCATTGTACTTTTGCATGCTGTATCAAAAACTAATACAAATATATTAGACAGTGTATTAAAATATTGGAAATCATCTGGATATGAATTAAAGCCTCTTACAGATTTACCAGACAGATAAATTTTTATAAAATGTGATGAAATTCGAGTTTCATCACATTTTTATTTGTTGCAAATAGTTCGCATTTAGATGTATAATTAATTTACAAATATTCTTTGTTATAAACAACTGGAGGTAATTGGTTAATAATGTTAATAATTAACAACTTAATATTTTCTTACACAGGCAGAAAACCCTATATACTCAATAATTTAAATTTACATATTAATGAAGGAGAGTATGTATCCATTTTAGGTGAAAACGGCAGTGCAAAAAGTACTCTTATTAAACTTATACTGTCATTGCTTAAACCTATCTCAGGAAGCATTAAAATTAATACAGATAAAATTGGATATGTTGCTCAAAGAGTTGAGAACTTTAATACGCAGTTTCCAATTACAGTATATGAAATGTTAAAAATTCATTTAAAATCTTTAAAGATAAAAGATATGAAATGTATAGATAAGGCTTTAGATGATATAGGTATGCTTAATTATAAATATTCTTTAATGGGTGATATGTCAGGTGGGCAGATTCAAAAGATATTTATTGCAAGAGCTCTTTTAGGAAATCCAAAGCTGCTTATTTTAGATGAACCATCTACTGGAATTGATATTGCAAGTCAGGATGAAATATACAGTTATATAAAGCACTTAAATGTTCATTTTGGAATAACCGTTATTTCTGTAGAACATAACTTAAATGCTGCACTTAATAATTCAACTAAAATATGTGTTATTAAAAATGGGGAGGCCAATGTTTATACAGTAGATGAATACAGTCGTTTTTTGGAGGTTGCAAATGTTTGAATACAGCTTTATGCAAAATGCCCTCATTGCTGGATTAATTATTTCTATTTTATGCCCGGCAGTTGGAGCATTTTTAGTTTTAAAAAGATATTCTATGATGGGAGACACACTTTCCCACGCTTCTTTTGCCGGAGTGGCAATAGGACTTGTTTTTGGATATAATCCCATAATAACTGCCTTTATTTTTACTTCTCTTTGTGCTTTACTTATTGAATTTTTAAGGGATTATTTTAAAAAATATGCTGAACTTATTTTAGTTATAATTATGACGCTTTCCATTGGTATTGCCATTACTCTTATAAGCAGCGGCAAAACAAATGCTAATATCAATTCTTTTCTTTTTGGAAGCATTCTTACCGTTACTAAAAATGATTTAGTTACTGTGCTTGTATTAGGCGTTATTTCATTAATTGTTCTGGCTTTATTATATAATAAGCTGATTTATGTCACCTTTGATGAAGATGGTGCTAAGGTTTCAGGGATAAAAATTAAACTCATCAATTATATTTTTGCATTGCTGGTTGGTACCACAGTGTCTGTTTCCATAAGGATTATGGGTATCCTGGTTGTATCATCAATGATTGCAATGCCTGTGGCTGCTGCGCTGCAGCTTCACAAAGGTTTTAATGTAACATTTATTTCTTCTATTGTATTTGGATTTATTGCTATAATGACAGGCCTTTTTTCCTCATATTATATTAACAGTGCACCAGGAGGAACTATTGCTCTTGCATCTGTTGCAGTTTTATTAGTGGTAATATTAATAAAAAAAATAGGGAAAGCATATTGAATTTATTTCGTATGCCTTCCTTTAAAATATTTAACTTTCAATTCCCTTTCTTGCCTGAACTCCCTGTGTATAATAATGTTTTATTTCCTTCATTTCAGTAACTAAATCTGCTCTGTCAATAATTTTATCTGTAGCATATCTTCCAGTTAAAATTACTTCAACATTGTCAGCCTTTTTATTTAACACTTTAATTACATCTTCATCAGAAAACAATTCAAAGAAAATGGCTATATTTACTTCATCCATAATAACTACATCATATTCACCGGAAATTAAGATCTTCTCAATTGTCTTAAGTCCATTGTTTGCAGCATCTATATCTGCTTTTGTTGGTTTATCAAATATAAAAGTGTTCCTTCCAAACTGCTGCATTTTAAAGTTCGGCAGGAATTTAACAGCCTCCAGTTCGCTGTATTTCATGCCCTTTACAAACTGACCAAAAAAAACTTTTTTTCCTGAGCATACAGCTCTTACAGATAACCCTAAAGCTGCAGTTGTTTTTCCCTTGCCGTTACCTGTATATACCTGAATGTATCCTTTTTCATCGCTCATAACTTTTACCTCCATTGGTTTAAATCTTTATAAGTTTAAAATGCCTTAACATTAAAAAACAGTTCCAACTTATCCATAGGCTTTATATAATAAAGGTCATTTTTAGTATTCATAGAATTACCTAGTGCCATCCATGGTTCAACACATACAAAATCCTTTCCCTCTACAGACCATAACACTATATATTTAAATTCCTTACTATACTCTAAAAATATGTTTTTATCATTATTAATAGGTGCAAAGCTTATGTTATTCTGTTTACTGTCTAAAAATATTGGAGAATCCACCAAGCCATATAAGCTTAATTTCCCATTATAGCATTTTATTTTTCCATCGTTTTCATCTAAATATTTTGTTGCATCAGTATTAAATTTAATATTTTTATTATCAGACTTAAAATATGGATGAAATCCTATATAAACCGGCATCTGTTTGTTAGATTTATTAAAATACTGCTGATTGATCTTTAAACATTTATTTTCCAATGTATATGTAAATATAACTTGGAAATCAAAAGGGTAACTTTTCATTGTTATATCATCACTGTCTAACTTGATTTTTATGAAAGCACTGTTTTTATCCACATGTTTATCTATAACCTGCCAGCTTCTTGTTCTTGCAATGCCGTGGTTTTTCATGGCATATTCATTTCCTTCCAATGAATATTTACCATTTTCTAATTTGCCGCATATAGGAAAAAGTATTGGAATTCCACCTCTTATATTAGCATTTTCATCATAAAAAGTATCTTTATCCAAATACAGTTTTTCTACTCCTTCCACGCCATATCCAATTATTATGCCTCCCCTTTCAGGGGCAATTTTAACCCATGAGTCTGAGTCATTATCCCTTATCTCATATATTTTATATTTATCCTCTAAAACGTTTATTTCATACATATACTATTTTCTTCCTTTCATTTGATAATGCATTTTAATTTTTTCACCGCACATTGAGCCATAAGTTTATGCCCATATTCAGTCGGATGAATGCCATCTATATATATAAATGAGTTTTTATTATTTTCAGCTGCACCTTTAATTATGGGGAAGAAATCTATAACTTCCATTTTATTTTCATATGCATATTCTATAAGAAAGCTTCTATAATTATAAATCTCTTCATTTATCTGTTTATAATCTAGATGTTCTGCCCACATAGTATATGCCATGGAAGAACATATTGGAATAGGTGTGGCAGGAATTGGGGTAATATTATATTCAATTAATTCTTTTATAAGCAGCTGTATACTATCCTCTATGCTGTTTAAACTTCTACCCAAAAGCAAATCATTAGTACCTGCCAATATTACTGTATAGTTAGGATGATTACTGATTATATCCTTATAAGATCTTGATAAAATACCAGCTGTAGTATCCCCATTTACCCCTTTATTAATTATTTCAATCTCTGAATTTAAGTTCAGTAAATTTGTCCATCTTCTTTCTTTACATACACCATATCCAAAAGTAATACTATCTCCTATAAATACTATTTTACTTCTATCATTCATTTTTTCAGAACCCTTCGCAAAATGAAATGCTGTTTTTACATTATGTATATTTATTTCTTGTGTGCAATTTGATTATAATATATAATTCTTTTTATAACAACATAATGTATAATTGTATAATAACTATAATTTTACAAATATAAAATGCCGGGGGGTATTTACTTGAAATATTTAACCTTGTTTAGAGCTGATTTCTATAACTTATTTTTCTATTGGATTGTTTATTCTTTTTTAGGATGGGCATTGGAAACAATATATGCAAGTATAAAAAATAAGAAATTTATTAATAGAGGATTTCTATTTGGACCTCTATGCCCTGTATATGGATTTGGTGCATTAATATTAATATTGTTTTCAAATCCAATTAAAAATAATATATTTTCATTGTTTTTATTTGCAACAGTAGCTGCCTCTGCCCTGGAGTACTTTACAGGATACATTCTTGAAACTGCTTTTAAAACTACCTGGTGGGATTACAGCCATGATTTTTTAAATATAAAGGGTAGAATCTGCATTACCTTTTCAATACTTTGGGGAATTGGATCAGTTATTTTCATGAAATATATTCATCCAATTATAATAAATATATCAGATATTATATCCACAAATATGGGCTATATAATTTTACAAATTATATTTATTGTAATAATTGTTGATTTACTTTTTACATTAAAATCTCTAACCAACTTAAATAATCTGCTTAGCCAGTTAAACAATGTTTATATTGAATCAAAGTTTGCCTTAGAACATCTAAAGGACTTTAAAGATAATAAATTAAGCTCTCAGGAATATATATTTCAGCAGGTAAAAGACCGATATGAAAATATATTGAAAAGCATTAAATGCAGATATTCAAGGCTTACAAATGCTTTCCCGCAATTTACTGAAATGAAGATTAATCAAATTGCTTTAGATATAAAAAACAAATTTAAATCTAATGGAGATAATTAATGTGATGAAAATACCTCATTTTATAAAAGTAATGAATTACATGTATCACCTTAGCAGCAGAAATTTTAAATTGTATTTCAAACCAGCTGAATTTCCTGAACATGATACAATTATGGAAAACTCAGTTCACTGGGTTGGACATTCAACTACAGTTATAAATTTATATAACAATATAATAGTTACAGATCCAGTATTAAGTAATTATCTAGGATATATTAAGCGTATGGTTAAACCATCCACATATTTAAATAACTTAAATACCAATTATATATTAATTTCGCATGGACACATGGATCACCTTGATATTAATACTTTGATGAAACTAGATAAGAGTTCAACTGTAATTGTACCACCTCAATACAGCAAGTTATTTAAACTAATTGGCTTTGCAAAGGTAATTCCATTAAGACATAATGAAACATATTCCGATAATAATGTTTCAATCACATGTATTAAGGCACTTCATGATGGGAGAAGATATTATATTGGCAAAAATACCTGCAGCAATTCTTATGTAATTAAATGTAAGGATAAAAGTGTGTTATACGCTGGGGATACAGCATTTACTGATGCTTATAAAAATATTTCTGTTGATGCTGCTATAATGCCTGTAGGCTGTTATAAACCTGTAGAATATGAAAAAATGCACTGCACTCCCATGCAGAGTTTTGAAATGTTTAAAATGATGAAAAGCAGAATTATGATTCCTGTGCATTATAAAACCTTTATATTAGCACAGGATGAAGATTATGAAACTGAAAATATATTGAGTAAAATAAATGACGGCACTATAAAAATAATTAATATAGGCCAAACGGTCACCTTATAAAAAAATAACAAAGATTAAAGAATAAAGAACAAATTAGGTAAGAGCTAAAAGGTAAGAAGTAAGAAGTAAGAGAACATCCACAGATTTGTGTAAATTGGATTAGATATGACTAAATTAAAATTGGAAATGTCCTATGCTGAGTAATAATATGGAAGTTATAAAGGCAGCCTTGATGGGTTGCCTTTATTGTGTCCTATAAGAAAGTTACGAATTAAGGAAATTCAAAAATTATTTATCAATAGATTATTACTTTTTTGTTGCTGACACAAGTAACATCATTGGTCTGCGTAATTCATCCAACATTCCAGGAATAGTATAGAGTAAATTTTCTGCTGGTTTTGGCTCGACAATTCCTGTTATTTCAAATCCCTCTTTTATGAGGCTGTTTAAGTATGTTGTCAATGTTCTATGGTATTTTATGACTTCTTCGCCTAAAAAATTTGCATTACGAACACCTTCCATAAAATATTGGTCAACTGGCCAATGTAAGATATTTCCTTTGTCATCATAATACCAATCCTGTGACCCTTGTGCAGTAAAAATGGGATGCTCCACAGAGAAGACAAATTCTCCACCATTTGAAATGCACTTGCTTATTTTGCTTAAAATATCCTCAAATGATTGAATGTAATGAAGAGCCAACGAACTGATAATAACATCAAAGGAATTATCAGGAAAATCAATATCCTCTATGGGCATACATATATATTGGATGTTTTCTGACTTTGTTTTGTTCCTTGCTTCATTTAACATTTTTTCTGAAATATCAACTCCAATGACTGACTTTGCTCCATTTTCAACAGCAAATCGACAATGCCATCCAAAACCACAGCCTAAATCTAAAACTCTTTTACCTTCAAAATCTGGTAGCATTTTTTTAAGTTCGTGCCATTCTCCAGCACCTTCGAGTCCCTTTTTCGAACGAGTCATATTACTGTATTTATCAAAAAAAGTTTTATCATCATATTTGTTTTGTTTCATTTCTATTACCTCCGTTCTTTCTATATTGTATTATCTTGATAAAGTTCATTCAAGATAAAAGATGATTCTGTACCGTTTAATAGAAACAGGGTTGCCCATTTGCAACCCTGTTTAATCATTTTTTATAAATAATCTTCTTTATGGAATGTATAGAAAGACAATATTCATCTGCTAAATCTATCATCTTATAACCATGTTGATATTTATCTATAATTTCCTTATTTCTATGAGCGAGAATTTTACGGATTCCAGACTTTTCTCCCCATCTTTTAAAAGATAATTTCTGTACAGGTATATATAGATATTCTCCTTGAACATATTGCTGTATTTCAAGAAGTAAATGTTCAGGTAGTACATTACTCGCATTTTTATATTTCATACAGGCTTCACTCCTAAATATTAAAATAAATAGGATACAAAGTCGTATGTACAGAACTTTTATTAGTGGCTTAATACTCCATACAAAATGCCACTATAAGCACATACTGACTTTGTATGGAGTAAATCTATCTTTTGACCTATAATCATATTTCGACCTCCTCTGGATAAGAAAATAATATTTAATTCGTTCTAGATTACCTCTGTGACACAGTATGAGAGGAATGCAAGATATCCCAGCTAAACATTATGCTCATTTTGTGTGTTAATTATCTATATCTCTTTTGTCACAATATGTTCAATTTGGTGTGGCATATTTATTAATTTTTCTACAAAAAAAGTTGGATAGATGATGTGATTTTTCAATTCTTTAATTGGTATCCAATTCATGTATTCTCTGCCCTCTGCACAAATGCTATTGCTGTTTAATAACTGTGAGCCCTTTGATTTCATCAAAAAATAGAAAGCCACCTCGTGACATTTTAAGCCTGCAGTTATTCCATCCCCGTTAAAAAAGTTCTCGTGTATAAAGGCTAATCGGTCTATTTCATAGTTTATACCAGTTTCCTCTAAAACTTCTCTTACAACACATTCTTCTGCCGTTTCACCTAAGTGAACACCGCCCCCTACTGAGTAATAATATTTTACAATTATTTTATCATCTATATACGCAATAATAAAGTAATAGAAATTAAGGCCCTTATATTACAGAGGGTTATTGGGGTTTTCTGTATAAAATTGTTCGGCTGACTTAACTATTTCAACGTCACCACCAGTAAATTTAATTATTAACTCATTCCACTGTTTAGCTAATAGTATAACATCTGGTGCTTCCCCAAATTACTTGGTTTGATTATAAATTACTAATCTCCTATTTAGATAGGGATAAAAACAACAGAAAATAAACACCCTGCCGAAACCAGAAATAAAAAAAGCATTTATATTTATTATTCTACCATTGTTATTATTGGGAGCTTTAATTGAAACTTTTGTTACACCAGAGCTAATACATATTTTTATTAAACTGTAATTTTATTTTATAGAAATTAACTAGTATATTTATCTCTCATATTTCATTAAATAATAAGGTTCATTTTCTATAACTTCTTTCTCCATTGTCCACCCTTGAGATAAATAAAAATGCAAAGCATTTACATTTGCCTTTACGCACTTCAATGTTAACGGTAATCCAACTACTTTTGCAGACTGATTTATCAATGCTTTTCCTACTCCACACTTTTTAAAACTTGAGGCAACAAATAAATTGTGAATAAATTTAGTAACTATTCAGCTATTAAAATAATTTAAATTTACTGTTATTATTAATTTATT
>ENA-UOOI01000340-UOOI01000340.1-fermentation-metagenome-genome-assembly--contig:-NODE-340-length-61243-cov-105.577156_pt1 | contig 61243 bp, 45 predicted proteins | sample MGYA00245779_ERZ724027 | MGnify/ENA primary metagenome ERZ724027 (study PRJEB28704, sample SAMN03018318) | fermentation metagenome | biome: anthropogenic terrestrial biome; feature: soil...
ATATAATAATTTTTTTAACAGACCCAAAAGAAAATTTTAAATTTACATTATGCATCATTAAATATATTCATAAAATTGTGAATGTATTTAATAATCTTAAAGAAAGTTATAAACGTATAAACTATTTTATAATTATAGATATGTTTGCACAATACAGTAAACTAACTTATGTCATTATCTTTGGATCTGTATAAAACCATATAAAACCATATTAATCGGTTATTGTTATTAAAACATTATTCTACACAGAATTTAAAAATCCTGCAATGTAATTTATTTTATTGCTTTAGCACTTTAAACTAATTATATACAAAAGCCTGATTTTGTAAAGCTTTTTCTTGAAAATCAGGCTTTTAAATTTTTTTATTTTACTTTATCATTTGCAGTAGCAATTACATTTACATTAGTATTTAAAACATTTTCAATAACAATATCACCAAGATTTACTGGGGCGTTAATAGTAACTTTATTTATTTCTTTCATCACATCAAAAATCAATTTTTTAGGAATTTCATCTTGAGTTTTTATAGCAACTACAGGACGTTCTCCTCCATTTACTTTAACTGTTGATGTAACAATTCGTGTAGGATTGGTAATTTCCCTAATTGCATATTCTTTCCCTTTATTGCACTTATTACCTATTACACTAATTATATCATTTTCCATAGTAATTTCAAGTGGGCAGCCCATAGGACAATTAATACAAGTTATGTTAGTTTTACTCATAAATCAAGCCTCCTTTAAGGAAAATATCAATTTATTAAAATTAATATTTTCAAGAATCTCTCTCTTTATTTTAATGTTTTCCATTTCACCAGGGGAAACAACAGGTCTTTTAACTTTTAAAACGGTCTTTCCTTCACTTAAAACTTCAATAAAAACATTTTTATAAACATTATCAACTCTCATAAAAAAATTCACACTATCATCTACATTATCAGGATTAATTTTTTGAGGAACTACATACCTTATACCATTTTCGCCCAATGTACTTATAACTTTTTTAGATTTACTCAATTCACCTTTAATGAATTTTGCAGCTCCCTTTCCTGCAAGATAGCTTTCTTGGGTAACGAAATCTACCAAATCATGCACATGTACAACGTTGCCGCAGGCAAATATCCCCTCGACGGAAGTTTGCATTGATTCATCCACAACTGGACCTGATGTTATCCCGGAAATTTCAATACCAGCTCCTTTTGAAAGCTCATTTTCTGGAATAAGCCCAACGGATAAAAGAAGGGTATCACATTCAACATATTTTTCTGTACCTGCAATTGGCTTTCTATATTCATCTACTTCTGCTACTGTAACACCTTCCAGCCTGTTTTTGCCATGAATGTTTACAACAGTATGATTAAAATACAGTGGAATATCATAATCTACTAGGCATTGAGCAATATTTCTCTTAAGTCCAGTAGAATAAGGCATTATCTCTAAAACCATTTTTACTTCTGCGCCTTCAAGGGTCATCCTTCTTGCCATAATAAGACCAATATCGCCCGAACCAAGTATTACAACCTTCTTCCCTACCATATATCCTTCCATATTAACAAATCTTTGTGCTGCACCGGCAGTAAGTATTCCAGATGGTCTGCTTCCAGGAATATTCAGTGCTCCCCTTGTTCTTTCACGGCATCCCATAGCAAGGACAACAGCACCAGCCTCAATTTCAAAAACACCTGTTTTTGGAGTTAACGCAGTTATTTTTCTGCTGCTGTCAATATTTAAAACCATAGTATCAAGCATATATTCAATATTAAGCTCATTTACTTTTTTAATAAACCTTTCTGAATATTCAGGCCCAGTTAATTGTTCTCCAAATATATGAAGGCCAAAACCATTATGAATACACTGCTGAAGTATTCCTCCTAAGTTTTTATCTCTTTCTAAAATTAAGATATCATTTATTCCATTATTATGAGCTTCTACTGCTGCTGCAAGACCTGCAGGTCCCCCGCCTATTATAACAAGCTCTCTTTTCATGAGCTTCCCCCCCTTATTTCGTTTTACCTGTAAGTATAAAACTACCTACATCTGATTTTTCTACAGCCTCTTTAGGAATGCCTAATTCCCTTGATAAAATATCTAGAACTCTTGGCATACAAAATCCGCCTTGGCATCTTCCCATACCTGCTCTAACTCTCTTTTTTACACCATCTATAGTTTTTGCACCTATTGGCCTTTTAATGGCATTTATTATATCACCCTCAGTTATGCTTTCACATCTGCAAATTATTCTTCCATAGCTTGGATTTGTCTTTAATGCAGCTTCCCTTTCCTCCTCATTCATTTCAAGGAAAAGTTTTGTATTTTTTCTATATGGATTAAAATTATTATTTTTAACTAAACTAAGCCCTTCTTTCTTAAGCAGTTGAAGAACCATAACTGCTATAGCTGGTGATGAAGAAAGACCAGGGGATTCTATACCGGCAGCATTTACAGCTCCTCTTTCTGGAACATTTATTATAAAGTCATCCTTATCTGTTCTTGACCTTATTCCTGTAAATGAAGTTATTATATTTCTTGAGCTTATGCTTGAAACACTCTTTTTTGCGCCTTGTAGTACCTCATCTAAACCATCTTGAGTAGTGCTGACATCCTCCCTTTCATCTATGTCAACTGCATTAGGACCAACAAACATATTCCCGTGAATAGTTGGAGAAACCAATATCCCTTTTCCTTTTTCTGTTGGAGTTTGAAATATTGTCATATTAACTAAATCCCCACAGACTTTATCATAAAGGCAGTATTCTCCTCTTCTTGGTAATATTTTAAACTTTTCACCATGAAGCATATCATTTATTTCATCTGAATGAATTCCAGCAGCATTTACAATAAACTTTGAATTGTATATACCATTATTAGTTTCAATAACAAAAATATCATTTTCCTTGTAAATATTTTTTACACAGGTATTAAACTTAAATTCAACTCCATTTGAATTTGCAACTTCCGATAGGGCAATAGCAAATTCAAATGGCGAAACAATACCTGCTGTAGGAGCATATAGTGCAGATATCACCGTTTTATTTATATTTGGTTCTTCTTTTAAAATTCTTTCTCTGTCCCAAATTTCAAGACCTTCTACACCATTTTTAATCCCTCTTTCATAAAGCTTTTTAACTTCCTTTACCTCTTCATCATCAAAAGCTATTACAAGAGAGCCATTGCGTTTAAACTTCACATCCATTTGGCTGCACAGCTCATCATACATTTTATTCCCCAATACATTTAGCTTTGCTTTTAAAGAACCTTCCTTTGCATCATAACCTGCATGTACTATCCCGCTGTTTGCCTTTGTTGACCCTCCATTGGCTGCATCACTGCTTTTTTCTAAAACAGCTACTTTTAAATCATACTTTGAAAGTTCTCGAGCTACAGCTGCTCCTATAACTCCTGAACCAATAATTATAACGTCATACATGATTTATCCTCCAATCATACGAATTTATAATCTCCAAGCTTAACCTTATCTTTAAATTTTTGGTATGCTGATGACTAAATGGACAATTATTAGAAAAAATTAAGCCGCACCAGTAGAGCTGCCTATGCAGCCTTATTGATACGGCTCTCTAATCTCGCCTTTATATTATTAAATATATTCTAGCATATTTATTTTAGCACACTTAACGGTTCCAATCAAGAGCCCTTTTAACGGCCTTATGCCACCCATTTATTAAGTTTGCTCTTGTACATTCATCCATATTAGGTTCAAACTTTCTATCCAGTGCCCAGTTGTTTAATATATCATCTTTACTATTCCAATACTTTACTGCAAGACCTGCAAGGTATGAAGCCCCAAGTGCAGTAGTTTCAATAACCTGCGGCCTAAAAACTGGGACATTAAGTACATCTGCCTGGAAATTCATTAAGAAGTTATTAGCAACTGCACCCCCGTCAACTTTAAGGGCATTTAATTTAATTTTGGAATCCTCCTCCATTGCCTTTAAAACATCGTTGGTCTGATATGCAATTGATTCTAATGCAGCCCTTATAATATGAGCCCTACTAGTTCCTCTTGTAAGTCCAAGTATTGCTCCCCTTGCATACATATCCCAATATGGTGCACCAAGACCTACAAATGCCGGAACAAGATATACTCCATTTGTATCCTCAACTTCCATAGCATATTTTTCGCTTTCTGCAGCACTGTCTATAATCTTAAGTTCATCCCTTAACCACTGGATTACTGCTCCACCTATAAATATACTGCCTTCAAGTGCATATTCAACCTTTCCTTCTGCTCCCCATGCAATAGTTGTTAATAAGCCATTATTTGATTTGACTGCCTTTTCACCAGTATTCATAAGCATGAAACAGCCAGTTCCATATGTATTTTTGGCCATTCCCTCTTCAAAACATGCCTGACCGAAAAGTGCAGCCTGCTGATCTCCAGCATCCCCTGCAATAATAACTTCTGAACCAAGCAAATCCTTTTTAGTTTTTCCATATATATAGCTTGATGGTTTTACCTCTGGAAGCATTGATTTTGGAATATTGAGCTCTTTTAATATGTCATCATCCCATTTTAAATCATGAATATTAAACAGCATTGTTCTTGAAGCATTAGAATAATCAGTTGCATGAACTTTCCCACCTGTTAAATTCCAAATAAGCCATGTATCAATATTCCCAAATAGGAGCTCTCCTCTTTCAGCTTTTTCTCTTGCTCCTTCAACATTGTCGAGTATCCATTTAACCTTCGTCCCTGAAAAATAAGCATCTAAAACCAAACCTGTTTTATCCCTTATTGTATCAACTAATCCCCTTGCCCTTAAATCATCACAAATTGGAGCTGTTCTTCTGCACTGCCATACTATTGCATTATATACTGGTTTTCCTGTGTTTTTATCCCAAACAACTGTAGTTTCTCTTTGGTTTGTAATTCCAAGAGCTGCAAGGTCCTCTGCTGTTATTCCAGCTCTAGCTATAGCTTCATTTGCAACTCCTATTTGAGTTGCCCAAATTTCCATAGGATCATGTTCTACCCATCCTCCATGAGGATAAATTTGAGTAAATTCCTTTTGTGCAGAGGAAACTATATGTCCCTCATGGTTGAATACAATAGCCCTTGAACTTGTTGTCCCCTGATCTAAAGCTAAAATATACTTTGACACTTTACCACCCCACCCATCATTATTTTTTATTAGCACATTCCGGCACCCTTTAGAGCACCGGAAAAAATATAAATACTAACTTTTAATGATCCCACATCAAACAAATTAAAATTTAATTAAAATATTGCTGCCAATAAATAGTATATCAAATACTAGCATAAAAGTCCCAAGTTTAGCATCCTGAATTATCATTTTCTTATTAGAATACTATGCATGGGAATATGAAAAAATTACAAAATTAATAAAACAAAGAGATGGTAAATTCATTCCTGAAGGCACTGTTTGTAAGACTTAATTAAACAAATTAATAAAAAAGCCCGAACATACTAATTATTTTAAATTAATTAGTATGTTCAGGCATCTTTTAGAGCACCAGAAAAAATATAAATATTGTTTTTAAATGCTAATAGCTTTACAAGTTTTGACCGTTTGATTCTATTACATTTTTATACCAGTAAAAACTCCTTTTCCTATATCTTTTTAATGTACCTTTTCCCTCATTATTTTTATCAACATAAATGAAACCATATCTTTTTTCGAATTCACCTGTTCCTGAACTAACTAAGTCTATTGCACTCCAAGGTGTATATCCAATCACATTTACCCCATCTAAAGTAATGGCTTTTTTCATCTCTATGATATGGCTTCTCAAATATTCTATTCTATAATCATCATTGATTTCATTGTTCTCATCTTTTTTATCATATGCACCCAATCCATTTTCAACGATGAATATAGGTTTACCATATCTCTCATTTAATAAATTTAATGCATACCTAAGGCCAGTCGGATCTATTTGCCATCCCCAATCGCTAGCTTTTAAATACGGATTTTTAATCTCATGTTCAAATTCACCAGAATTGTAGCTTTTCTCTATTGCTGTACTTGAAATTGTTCTGGATTTGTAGTAGCTCATCCCTATAAAATCCACCGTGCCAGCTTTAAGAGTTTCCAAGTCTTCAGGTGTATAGTCAATATGATAGCCATTTCTTTCCCATTCTTTTAGTGTATATGCGGGTATCTCCCCTCGCACATGGACATCACTATAGAAATATCGATTATGCATCTTCTGCAATGATAAAAAGACATCTTCAGGTTTGCAAGTTGCCGGATAAATGGGTATAAAGCTCATCATACATCCAATTTTAAAATTAGGATTAATCTTATGTCCTATTATAACTGCCTTTGCACTAGCTATTAATTCATTAATTGATGCCTGATACATTGCTTCGGTTCTATCTTCTCCACTTTTATATACAATTCCTGAATTGGTGAAGCTATCAAAATTATCTGCTGTGTTCATTTGATTATTAATTTCATTAAATGTCATCCAGTATTTAACTTTATCCTTATATCTTTTAAAAACAACTTCCGCAAATCTAGTAAAATAATCAATTAATTTTTTATTTCTGAATCCTCCATATTTATGAGCCAGATTATATGGCATTTCAAAATGAGAAAGTGTTACAACAGGTTCTATTCCATATCTTAACAATTGGTCAAAAACATTGTCATAAAATTTTAGCCCTTCCTCATTTGGTTCCTCATCATCACCATTAGGAAATATCCTGGACCATGAAATAGAGGTTCTAAAACACTTAAATCCCATTTCGGCAAATAATTCTATGTCCTCTTTATAATGATGATAAAAATCCACTGCTTCATGATTAGGATAATATTCATTATCCAATACTCCGGGGGTGATTCTTCTGCTTGTATGAGCATCACCTGCTGTCATTACATCTGCTACGCTGGCACCTTTGCCTCCTAAATTCCATCCACCTTCTAATTGATGAGCAGCTGCAGCTCCGCCCCATAAAAACTCTTTTGGAAACTCGTTATTCTGCATAAAAAGCACCTCCCAGTAAATATTTTTATTTATTTTTCTTTTCTTCTGCCAAGTATTGCTTATCCAATGCTACAACAAACGGATAATATATCAGTGTAATTAAAGCTATTGCAACAAGTTGAACAACAGCTCCCTGCCAACCACATAATAAAAACCCGGAAATAACTGGTGGAGTAGCCCATGGTATCGTAACGCCAGTGAACATAGGCATGAAGCCAGTCTTTATGGCGATAATAGGTAAAATTACTCCAACCATAGGTGCCAATATAATAGGTATTAGCATCTGAGGATTGAATACAATTGGAACACCAAATATGATAGGTTCATTTATATTAAATAAACATGGAACTGCACTTAACTTCTCAGTGGCTTTCAATCTCTCTGATTTTGCTACTAAAAACATTGCTATTATTAAACCAATTGTGCAGCCAGCACCACCCATTGTTGCAAATTGATCCAACATTGGAGTAACTCCAATATGGCCAGTATTGACTGTTAATTTTCCAGCTTTAAATAGCTCATAGTTTTCTATAGCATTTGCATTAAGCAATGGGTATAACAAAGAATTAATAACTGTAGGATGTATTCCAAACCACCAAAACAATCCATTTAATCCTGCAACTATGACCATTGCCCCTGCGGTGCCAGTTATTCCTTGTAGCGGAGTTTGTATTACTTTATATATCATTTCATGTAATGAGGATCCAAATACAGAGCAAACTCCATTAATAGCTAAACAAGCAACAACAATTAACAAACCAGGAATCAAAGAACTAAATGATTGGCTAACTGCATCAGGAACACTGTCAGGCATTTTAATAACCAAATGTTTTTTAATGCAGAGACGGTTAATCTCAACTGTCATAGTTCCTATTAATAATGCTGTGATAACTCCTTTTGTGCCAAGCCAAGTAAAAGGCAAAACCCCTGTTACTACTTCACCTGATTTTAAAATAGTGTTTTTGGGAGTAACAACAATATATGCAACTATGGCCAATATCATATTTTGCAATTCGTTCATTTTATATTCTCTTGCAAGATAAAAGGCAAATGTTGCTGCAGTCATAACTCCAAATATATCATAAGTAGCACTTGTTGCTTGTGAAAGAAGTGTTGACCAGCCCGCTCCAAAAATGCGGCTCATAAAATCTGCATACCCTGGAATAGGAAAGTTAAGTACTAGCACAAATAACGATCCTATCAACGTTAAAGACATAATAGACAAGAAACCTGATCTTAAAGCAACAAAATATTTAAAATTTGTTAACTTTGATACAGATGGTACAATTTTTTCTTCAATAAATTTTGTTGGCGCTTTCATTCAATTATCTACTCCTTTTCTGAGTATTTAGTTAAATAATTTAAAAAATACTTTTTAAAGTTCTAATGCCTTTTTTAGGATCACATCGCCTCGCATCAATCCGTAATCGTCCATATTAATAACTGCAACTTTTGTTTTCTTTCCTTTAACTTTTTCTCCAAATTGTTCTTTTGCATATTTAATTTGTGGTCCAAGAAGAATTACATCTATATCTTTTGTCTCTAGACTTAAATCAGCATTGGACATAGGTTCAGCAAAAATTTCAGCATCTATGCCCTCCTTTGCAGCAGCTTCACGCATCTTTTTTACTAATATACTTGTACTCATTCCATGGGTACAAACCAACATAATAGTTTTTTTTGCCATTTTTTAACCCTCCAATAATAATATTTATTTGTTTTTTAGATCATAAATCATTTTATAAAGTGATATAAATTCTTTTGCATCATCAATGGCCATGGTAGCCATTGTCAAATGATCTAATGCATGAATTAATATGATATTAATATCATTTTTTTTACCGTTTGCTTCATCCGTTAATAAACTTGTTTGAATATTATGAGACTTGATAAGAGTTTCATTTGCTTCTTTTAATAAGTCTTCAGCCTCGTTAAATTTAAACTCTCTAGCTTTTTTAGTAGCCTCCATAGCACTGCTTCTCGCATCACCAGCAGTTGAAATCACCTGAAAGGCTGTTAGATATTTAGCGTCATCTACGCTTGTTTCGTTTTTGTTGTTTTTTACATTTTTATCAGTCATTATTTTGCATCACCCTTTTATTTTTAATAATTAGTATATTTGTGTAGGAAAAAGAATGGCAATGTTATCATTGCCACTTTTTCTAATAATTTTATTATAGCCTTTATCCTATTCCCCCTTGGGCTAATCATTTTCCATATCCCTCCGGAAAAATTCCTACCAAATGATTAAGTGCCAGACATATCAACTTGCCATATGTCTAGCACTATTTTGCACGATATGCCACTTGCCTGGCACTTGCCTGGCACTATTTGAGCGTTCGCTTTCCCGTTCACAAAGAAGCCCTAAGTTAGAAAATGCCAGACAAGCCGTAGGGAACGGTCTTGACCGTTCCGCCCCCTGGTTTCTGATCATTGCCCAGAGGAACGGTCAAGACCATTCCCTACCTTCTCATATATTTTTCTTATCTCCGCTGTAATTTGTTCATTAATGATTTTAAATTACGAATTGAAGAGACTTTTAAAGAGGCTGTTGCGAAATTTCATGATTATGAAATTTCGCAGCAGCCCTAAACACGATGATATTTAATACTCACACATCAATTGAATTAATTCTTCCGGTAAGTTACATTCAATTAATTTCTGCACTGCCGTTTTATCCTCAATGATATCAATTAACTGTTGATACACTTGGTTTAAATCGCCCGTATATCCTTTCCTTATATTTAACAAGCAAACAAATTGAACCTTTCTTTGCTTGTCCCATTGAATTGGATTTTTCAATGTGCAAATCGTCCAAAATGTTTCGTTTGTATCAAGTTTCATGGGATGAGGAAGAGCTACCAAGTTTTCAAAACTTGTTGACGCTACATTTTCTCTTTCTAAAACAAAGCTTTCATAATTATGTGAAACCAGACCCTGCTTTTCTAACTCGCTGCACAAATATTGAATTACACCTTTTTTATTATTTATATCTTTATGGATAAATACCCTTGATGAATTTAAAAGCAAATGCATATCAACTTTATTTGAAAACAACTTTTCTTTTATCCCCTTTACATCTTTATCTGATAAAAAGATATCAACCTTTTGGACAGGTACTCCCCACTTATCTTCGATTGGAATGGTACTGATAATCATATCAATTGAAGATAAGTCATATGATTCAAGATTATAGCAGCTAATTGTATCCACTATTTCAATATGATCTCCAAATACCTTTTGCAATCGATTATAAAGTATTTTTGCACTTCCCATCCCAGTTGCACAAACAACCAAGACTCTTTTTTTAACACTTTTATTGCCCTCCATCCGCTCTAAAGCTGCTTCAATATGAAGTGCAATATATGCAGTTTCATTCATATCCACCTCTTTATGGATGTATGATTCAATACATTTACTTGCAACAATTGCTCCTTCAAATGCACGGGGACATTTTAATTTAATTTCATCCAAAAGGGGATTTTTTATATGAAATTGAAATAATATACGATTCACTGCTGGACGAAGATGTAATGTCAGCCCTTGAATAAATTCAAAGTTATTGCGGAAGTCCCAATGAAATTTTTCTCTTAATTGCTCTATAATATCATCTACAATTTTACTTATCTCACCGCTATACTCAGTATATGCTTTTTCTGAGAGCAGTTTTGTGCAAAGCAACTGAACAGTGATATAGTCAATCTCTGTTTCTGGAAATTTTAAATTTGTATAGCTTTCTACTTCTTTTACAATTTCTTTAGCCACATTTTTTTCAAAAGTACACTCTATATTTGAATGAATATTTAATGATCCAATAATAAACCCTTCCTTAATTCTTTTACAAGCTATTGCAATATGTTTAGCCAAACTATCCAATGAGACATCTGAAATTTCTATTTGATAATCTTTTAGCTTTTTTATAGCAATATCTTTAATCTTATTAAACAAATCTTTATCATATGATTGGAGTTTATTATATTCTGTAAACATATTTGTACTATTATCAAGAAGTAAATTAGACAAACACATTCTTTTCATGTATTCGTCCCCTTCAATTTTTGTTCCATAGTAAGGGCGATTAATAATGTTTAATTCATATGAATCCAAAATTTGCCTAACTATTTTTAAGTCATTTCGTAATGTCGATTTGGAAACAAACATTTCATTTTCAAGGTCTTCCATCTTTATGTAACCCTTTGCCAATAAAAAACGCTTGATAATATAATTAACACGGTTATCTTGATCAGTAAAGTCATTGGAAATCTCTTTGTCCTTATCAAATGACTGGCAATAAAATTTCAGAAATTGTTCGGCATTAATGATTTCTAATTTATAACCTTTTCCACTAATTGATTGAATTTTAGCACCTATTTTTTGACTTTCACCTTGTAATACTTTTATATCATTTCTAACTGTTTTGTCGCTAACACCTAATTCTTCAGATATACGTTTAGCAGTCAGTATCCCTTTAAACTTGGTTAAAAATAATAAAATTTGTTTTTGTCGATTTGTTAGCAAAGACAATTTAATTTCCTCCCTTGTGCAGCTAAATAAATTCGGAATTTAAAATCATTAATGAACAAATTACAGCAGAGATAAGAAAAATATATGGAATGAGCATAAGTTTTTTCATAAACCATTTTACACTACCTCTTAATAAATTATAGAAGGCTCAATTGAGCAAATCAATAAAAAAAGTCTAAATTATTACAGGCTTCTAATTTAAACTTTATATTTAGTATATTATATTCCGGCACCTTGTAGGGCGCCGGAAAAAATATAAATATTAATTTTTAATGATCCTGCATTAAGCAAATTAAAATTTAATTAAAATAATGCTGTAAACAATAATGCTCCAATTAATCCGCCAATGATTGGTCCTACAACTGGAATCCATCCATATCCCCAATCTGAATCCCTCTTATCAGGAATAGGAAGTATTGCATGAGCAATTCTTGGTCCTAAGTCCCTTGCAGGGTTAATAGCATATCCTGTAGGTCCACCAAGAGAAATACCAATTACCCAAATAAGTGCTGCTACAAAGAAAGTTGCAAGTCCTGGAGCTAAATCATTGATGCCAATAAAGAGTATACCAAATACTAACATAAAAGTCCCAAGGATTTCTGTTAATAAGTTTGCTCCTACATTCCTAATAGCTGGTGCAGTACAGAAAATTCCAAGCTTTGCATCCTTATTCTCTGTAACTTTCCAATGTGGAAGATAGGCTAAATAAACAAGAAATGCTCCTAAAATTGCACCTATCATTTGTCCACCTATATATGCCGGAACATCAGCCCATGCAACGCTGCCAATAGATGCAAGTGCAATTGTTACTGCAGGGTTTAAATGTGCTCCACTTATACTGCCAACAGCCAAAGCTCCCATTAATACAGCCAGTGCCCAGCCTGTTGTAATAACTATCCACCCTGAATTTTGTCCCTTTGATTTGTTTAAAGTGACATTGGCACAAACACCATCGCCTAAAAAGATGAGTATCATTGTACCTACAACCTCTGCCCAAAATATTGACATTTTATACCCTCCCTTTTAATTTATTAATTAAAATTTGAGAATAGCTTTGTTAAGAGGATTTTATCCTCTTTTCTTTTGGGCATCATAACTGCATGTACATATGAACCACTAAAGGTTTTTTATGTGCCAGCTATTTAATCCTATTGTATTTACTTTTCTAATCTATATTTATTATTATAATTTCAATTTTATTCTTACGATTCAAAACTTTTGTAATACCTTGGATACCACCCCGTAAAAGTCATTATTAATGAACAAATTACAGCGGAGATAAGAAAAGCATGTAGATTAAAATGGTAGGGAGCGGTCTTGACCGTTCCGCCCCCCACGATTCCGTGCATCCCCCAGAGGAACGGTCAAGACCGTTCCCTACAGCTTGTCTGGCATTTTAATCCTTAGAACATCTTTGCAAACGGTAAAGTGAATGGAATATATTTTTCTTATCTCCGCGGTGAATTAAATCTAAACTACAGATTGAAATGAGCTAAGAATAAACTTGATGCAAAAAAAAGAGCAGGAAATCCTGCTCTTAAGATTGCTATTTGTTTCTTCTCCCAGTCAAATTCAATAAATATAAAAATATATTTATAAAATCGAGATATAACTCTAAAGCTCCAAGTATTGAATACTTTGAAACAGCTTCTACATCTACGCTGTTATATACGCTATAATGTATATCCTTAATTTTTCTCATATCATAAGCTGTTATTCCGCTAAAAAGTACAACCCCAATAGCAGATATCATGATGTCTACTGATGGCAAACGCAAAAACATATTTACAATGCTCATTACAATTATACCAATTAAGGACATATAGAAAAATTGTCCTAAACCTGATATATCCCTTTTTATACTCATTCCAATAAGCCCTGATGCCATAAACATAACTGCTGCGATAAAAAATGTTATATAAATTGATGATATTTCATATGCAATAAATATAGAACTAAGCGTAAGGCCATTTAACGCTGCATAGATATAAAATCCACCTCTTGCTTCACTTAATGACATATTATCAATTCTTCTTGAAAGATAAACAACCAAGGCAATCTCAACAGCCATTATGACAAATACCATAAATGGATTGCCAAAAACTAAACTCAGCATTGCCTCACTGGAATAAGTTAAATAAGCAGCTAAAAATGTAATAAAAAGACCTATTCCCATTTGAGACATTACCTTTGATGTAAAATCCACCTTACTTCTAACATAAACATCTTCATTATACATAATAATCACTTCCTTATAATCTTTAATTTTCACCTATATGCCCACTTTATTATATTTATAAAGAGCTTAAACATTTTGAAGCTAAAACATATCCTCTTTCAAACATAAGATTTAAAAAGTCCTTTTCAAATCTTATTGTATCTCTTGGCTTTATTTTTATATCAGGCCTTAATATTATTATATCCTTTTTATTATAGAAATTATATATATAATCTGGAGGCATATAACCATCTTTAAGCCCTATAATAATCAATTTATCTACATTATATTTTTTAAAAGGTTCTAAAAAATTATTATTTAATATCCCACCATCAAGATTATATCCATCATATATGCCATTTTTTACATCTTCTTTAAAATTATCAAATAATTTTTTTGTATCATAATCTCTTATAAGTTCCTCAACGTCCCTATCGCTTTTTAATCTTGCAGGTAAAAGTGAACTATATTTAACTGCATCTATTGCTTTTTCATAGCTTGCCTTCTTAACATTTACAACTTTCTCGTTTAGTTCCTGATTATTTATATTTACATAATTTACAAAAAATTCTTTTACATTTTGGTTAACTCCTTCTAATTTCTTCATATAATCTATTAGTGAAGAATTATCAATAACCATTCCCAATTTAATATTAAAGTCATCTTCATTTGGATCTATATAAAACTTTTCAAGCTCATTATATGAACCCTTCATAACAAAATAACCATTAAAAGCTCCAATTGAAGTTCCAGTAACTATTTGTGGCTCTATATTTGCCTCATGAAATCTTTTTAATGCACCACCTTGAAAAGCTCCCTTAGCTCCGCCGCCAATAAGGCACATTCCAATAATCATCATATCACTCCAAACTCATTATAGAATAATTATAATAAAAAATTGATAAATAATAAATTAATAAATGGTTAAAATTTAATGTACATTTATATAAGATAGAAAACATTGGATTGCTGTAATTCACAATTTAGATTTAATCCACCGCTGCGATAAGAAAAATATATTCCATTCACTTTGACCTTTGCAAAGATGTTCTAAGGATTAAAATTTAATAGTATAATTCGCATTTTAGATATATAATATATTTTAAAACGTATTTAAGCAACACTTTTAACTAATAATTTAGGAGTGATATGATGTTAGCACAATGGCTGGTTAAAAAAACAGCAAATGACAGTGTGAAAAACAAAAGGCAGAAAATAGGATATCTGGGAGGTATTGTAGGCATTGTTGTAAATTCTATTCTTTTTGCATCAAAACTTGCCATTGGCATGTTTTTAAATAGTGTTTCTATCCTTGCTGATGCTTTTAACAATTTATCAGATTTAGGATCGTGCCTTGTTACTATAATTGGTTTTAAAATTGCAGATAAGCCTGCTGATAAGGATCACCCCTTTGGGCATGGGAGAGGGGAATACATTGCAGGCCTTATTGTTTCGTTTATGGTTATTTTAGTAGGCTTAGAGTTTACTAAAACATCCATTAATAGAATAACAAACCCAGTGAAAATTGAGTTCAGCTTGATTTCATTTATAATTTTAATTATTTCTATAATAGCAAAAGCTTGGCTTGGATACTTCAATAAATATTTAAGCAAGGAAATTTCCTCAGGAACTTTAAATGCGAACTCCTTTGACAGCTTTGCAGATGTTATTACAACTTCTTGTGTTGCTTCTTCACTGGTTATTTCAAAATATACAGATATACCTATAGACGGATATATTGGGCTTTTAGTTTCAATTTTTGTTCTATATGAAGGCTACAGCCTTATTAAAGAAACAATAAGCCCGCTTTTAGGGGAAGCGCCAGAGCCTGAATTAGTTAAATCTATAGTAAATGCAGTAATGTCCTATGAAAACATTATTGGTGTCCATGATTTAATAATACACAGCTATGGTACTGGAAAATATATGGCAACTATTCATGCAGAAGTTCCATCCTCTATACCGGTTATGGATGCTCATGAAATAATTGATAAAGCAGAAAGAGAAATATCTGAAAAATTTGACATAATACTTGTAATTCATATGGATCCTATAAATATTGATGATGAAGAAATCAACAAAACAAGGATTAAAATTGAAGAGATATTAAAAAGCTTTCCAGCGGTTAGAAGTATACATGACTTTAGAATTGTTGGGAAAGAGCCAAATAAAAATATACTGTTTGATATTGTAGTTTCAAGGGATGTCTCTCATGATGACCTTCCATCTCTTGTAGCTGAAATTAAAAATACAGTTCATAAAAAATATCCAAGTTATAACCTAGTAATTGAATGTGACAGGGATTATACTATATAGTTTGTCCGATGGTGTAGCATCCGTAATCCCCCGCTTAACGCGGAGAACAACGGATGCTACACCCCTGGATAAGTGATTCTAAGACTCAGATGAAGAAAGAGGCCTCATAAGCAAGCTCTACTTGAATCTAAGAATCGCTGATTAATTTCATTTACAAATACCATTTATTTTGTTACATTAATGTTGGAGGTGTTTTTTATGGAAGAATACATGGATTATATTGTAAACCAAATTGAATCACTTGCAAAAATCCCAAGTCCCACGGGATATACTTACAGGGCAATAGAATATATAAAGGAAAATTTAAAAAAGTTAAATGTAGATTGCACTATAACAAACAAAGGAACACTTATTGTAACTTTTGATGGTAAAAACAACGAAAAAGAAAGAGCAATATCAGCTCACGTTGATACTTTAGGAGCAATGGTTAAGGAAATAAAGAGCAATGGGCATATTGCTATGGATATAATAGGAGGGTATATGCTCAACGCTGTTGAATGTGAAAACTGTGTAATTGAAACCATGGATGGAAAAGATTACACAGGCACAATTTTAACTACAAAGCCTTCTGTACATATCTATGACAATGCTGATGAGCTTAAAAGAAGTTTAGAAAATATGGAAGTTGTAATTGATGAAAAAGTTGAAAACAAGGATGATGTTTTAAAGCTTGGAATAGACGTAGGCGATTTTATTTTCTTAGATCCAAGAACTCAAGTTACCAAAAGCGGATTCATTAAATCAAGACATTTAGATGATAAAGCCAGTGCAGGAATTCTTCTTGGCATCATTAAATGGATAGTAGAAAATAATATAGTGCCAGAGTATAAAACCAATTTTATTTTTAGTGTTTATGAAGAAGTAGGTCATGGTGCTTCCTCTATTCCCAAAAATGTATTTGAGTTTATAGCAGTGGATATGGGAGCCCCTGGAGAAGGACAAAATTCCAGTGAATATGCTGTCTGCATTTGTGCAAAGGATTCTACAGGTCCGACAGACTTTGAACTAAGGAAAAAGCTTATTAATATCTGTAAAGAAAATAATATAAATTATAGAACTGATATATATCCACATTATGGTTCAGATGCTGCTGCTGCACTTCGTTCAGGAAATGATTTTAAAAGTGCGATTATAGGGACAGGAGTTTTTGCATCCCATGCTTATGAAAGAACCCATGAGGATGGAGTTTTAAATACCGCAAAACTAATATCAAAGTATATAATATCAAAATAGCAGTGTTAATTTTACACTACCTGTAATTCGTAATTTAAAATCACTAATGAACAAATTACAGCTGAGATAAGAAAAATATATGGAATGAACATAGAGTGAGCAAGTAGATGTTCTTAGGATTAAAATAAAATGGTAGGGAGCGGTCTTGACCGTTCCGCCCCCACGATTACGTGCATTTCCCAGAGGAACGGACAAGCGAATGGAATATATTTTTCTTGTCACAGGGGTGTATTAAATCTAAATTGCAAATGGAGTTTACACTACCATCAAAATAAGGGGAGGAAATATAAATGCAATACAGAAAGTTTGGAAAACTTGGGATAAATGTTTCTGCATTAGGGTTTGGCTGCATGAGATTGCCTGTACTAAATAATGATGAAGCCCAAATTGATGAACCACAGGCTATAAATATGATAAGACACGCCATTGATAACGGTGTGAATTATATAGATACTGCTTATCCTTATCACCGCAAAAACAGTGAGCTTTTAGTTGGAAAAGCTTTAAAGGATGGCTACAGAGAAAAAGTATATCTTGCAACAAAGCTTCCTATTTGGCTTGTAAAAGATGAGTCTGATATGATGAAATATTTGGACGAGCAGCTTCATAAACTTCAAACAAATCAAATTGATATGTATCTTATTCATTCCCTTAATAAGGAGCATTGGGAAACAGCGAAAAAATATAATGTATTTAAGTTTATTGAAGAAGCAAAAAAATCAGGAAAGATAAAGTACATTGGTTTTTCTTTCCACGACAATATAGACTTGTTTAAGGAAATAATTGATTCTTATGATTGGGATTTTTGCCAGATGCAGTACAACTATATGGATGAAAACCATCAAGCCGGCACAGAAGGTTTAAAGTATGCAGCATCTAAAAATATGGGTATAGTAATAATGGAACCTTTAAGGGGAGGAAAGCTTGTAAAAAATCTTTCTTCAAAGATAACAGATGAATTCCAAAAGTCAAAAATCAAAAGGTCTCCTGCTGACTGGGCATTAAGATGGGTATGGAATCATCCTGAAGTATCAGTTGTATTAAGTGGAATGGGAAGTTTGGATGAAGTAGATGAAAATATTAAAATAGCTGAAGATGCCCATGTTAATTCAATGACTGAAGAAGATTTAGGGATAATTAAAAATGTTAAGGATGCATTTTTGTCCTTATCACAAATTCCATGTACAAGCTGCAAATACTGTATGCCCTGCCCTTCTGGGGTTAATATTCCTGAAAACTTTTCAGTTTACAATCAATCTTTTATGTATAATGATGCTGAATATTATAAAGGTGAATATAAAGATTTAGTGCAAGAAAAAAAGGATGCCTCAAGATGTGTTAAATGCGGAAAATGCGAAAAAGCCTGCCCACAAAAGCTTCCAATAAGAAATTTACTTGAAGAAGTTAAAAAATGCCTAAGTTAATCTTAGGCACTTTTATTTTTCAAGGATAAATACAATAACTGTGGTTATTGTTAATTAAATCAATTGCTTCCTTCCATTAAAAAATCCTTTATAAGCAAGGTAACAAGCTAAAAATGAAGCAATGGAGGTAGTGGATAACATCATAAATGTAACCAGTATTTGAAATTTTACGGCCTCAATGGGAGATGTTCCTGCAAGGATTAAACCTGTCATCATACCTGGCAGAGCCACTATTCCTAAGGTTTTCATAGAGTCAATAGTAGGCAGCATTCCAGTTTTTATAGCATCTCTTATTATTTCTATAGAGGAAGGTAATATATCTGCCCCTAAAGCAAGTTTTGTTTCCACTTCTTCACGTTTATTTTTAAAATTACTTAAAAGCTGTTTATAACAGAGCCCTATAGCTACCATGGCATTGCTTATAATCATTCCACCAATAGGTATAATTTGATAGGGTTCGTACTTTATTGCACCAGAAACAACTAGTATAAATAAGGTTATAAAAGCACCAATACCTATAGCAATAAAGGATATTAGGAATCCATTTTTTATTCCCTTTCCTCTTTTTGATGCATTAAAAGATGCATTTGTAGTCATAAAGAGAAGTAATAGGGTTGTAAAGAAAGGATTTTTTAGTCCGAAAATAAAATTAAGTAAATATCCTACAATAGTGAGCTGAACTATGGCTCGAATTACTCCTATTATGGTTTCCTTCTCCAAATTAAGCTTTTGATAATAAGAAAAAAATAGGGATATAAGAACTAAAGAGGAGGCAATAATAAGTGATGAAGTACTCAAAGTAGCGCCACTATTCATTTTAACACCTCCAAAGATTTTATTTCACCATTTTCCAAAGTTAAAAGTTTATTTGCATATTTTGTACTCTGCTCATCATTATGGGTTACCCAAAGTACTGTAGAACCTTCATTATTTAATTTATTAATAATATTTTCAACTATTAAGGTATTTTCACTATCAAGTGCAGAAGTAACTTCATCTAAAAGAAGAACTTCTGGAGTAAACATCAGCGTTCTCATAAGAGCAATTCTCTGCTTTTCCCCACCGGAAAGATTTAACACCTTTTCATCTATAAATTCTTCATCCATACTAAATAAGGAAAATAAATATTTTATTCTATCCATATCCACTCTTTTATTACGTATTTTGAAGGGAAAACTTAGATTATCCATTACAGTATCGCCGAATAAATGAGGCATTTGAAAGCAATATGCAATTTCCTTTCTCAATTCTATGGGGTTGTATTCTGATACATTTTTATTATTAAATGATATATTTCCTTCACTGGGACTAATTAAGTTGTTGCATAGTTTTAAAAATGTACTTTTCCCACTGCCAGAGGGCCCCACTATAGATATGTAATCTCTAGATTCTATACGTATATTTAAATTTTTCAATATGCTTTTCCCCTCATTAGAAAAGGAGACGTTGGAAAACTCTAGTATTGACATATATTTTTCCTCCTGTGTATTTTATAGTAGACAATTTAAAAAATTTACCACCGCATCATTAAACTAAATATGCGGTGGTATCTTTATTATACATCATTAAGAAATAAAATAAAGTTTTACTATTTTGCCTTTTCTGGAGTATCCAATAATAAACCGACTTTCTCCCAGCCCCAATCACTAACTGTGTTCAAATCCCAATAATTAACTCTGTTATTAATTCCTGTTACATGAAGCCTATAATCAGTTGGAAATGCTGGAACATCTTTAACCATATTAGCTTGCCAATCCTTATATGCTTTGACTAAATAGTCATTATCAATTCCATCTTTTCCAAATGCATCTTCAGAAGCAATAGCTTTTAAATATTTATCATTTGCTTCTGATGCATACCTTTCAAAATTAAATTGAGCTTTCCTTCCATATAATCCTGATGGATCAGGATTTGAACCCATTCCCCAACCTGCCATAAATATATCAATACCTGGATCATCAGCTTCAATCATGTCATAGAAAGCATTAGACTCTATCAATCTTCCATTTTGTAATCCAACATCCAATCCAACACCTCTCCAACATTGAATATAGAATTGTGCTAACGGTTCAGCTATATCTCCGCCTGTCCTTGCAAGGAAATTGATCTTTAATTTGTTGCCCTTTGGATCCTCCCTCATTCCATCTCCATCCTTATCAACATAGCCAGCTTCATCAAGAATTTTTTTTGCCTTTTCTGGATTGTATTTATATCCTTCTTGTTTAGCGTCCCAGAAAGTTGAATGTCCTGGATCCAGCAATGTGTTAGCTGGTATTCTTAAACCATTATAGAACTGAGTCGATACTTCTTTAGTATTCGCAGCATAGGCAATTGCTTCTCTTAGCTTAACATCAGACATTTTCATGTTTGGATCCATTACAACTTGACCAGTTTTAGTATCCCATTTTCCAAGTTTGAAACCAATATAATCAACAGTTCTCTCTACATTAGATAATAATGTAATGTTGCTTAAATCCTTATACTCATTATAATGATCTGCAGGTAATCCATCAACAACATCAAATTCTCCTGATTTCAATGCCTCTACAATAATATCTGGGTTAGCTCTTTTGTATACAATCTTATCAAGTTTAGGCTTCTCACCAAACCAATGTGGATTTGGAACATATTCTACTGATTCACCTGGTACTATATTAGATACCACAAATGGTCCACAGGATAGAGGTTTTAATCTAACTTTATCACTACTCTCCATATCCTTTAGTGGAACATCCTTCAAATAGTGTTCTGGTTCAACATTATAAGTAAGCCCTGCACCCCATAAAATGCCTGGATAAAATTCCTTAAAAGTTACTTGTAATGTCTTATCATCAATCTTTTTGAGCCCTGAAATAGTATTTGCTTTACCATCATGATATTCTTCTATACCTACAACATTCTGATAATCACTATCATATCTTACACCTGTATAATCTTTATTTGCTATACAGTTGTATACAAATATTAAGTCATCAGAAGTTACTGGTACACCATCAGACCAAGTTAATTTTTTATTAAGCTCGTAGGTTGCTGTCTTTGCATCCTTATCAAATTTGACATTGCAATAACCACCATCTACAATTTCATTGTTTGGACCAGATTTCATAAAGACCCCCCACATTGGTTGACATAAATCTTGATCAGTCGTAGTCTCCTGCAAAAATGAGTTAAATATCCCTTCAAAAGGTGTGGAACTTGGCTCTGCAATATTTAGAGTTCCTCCAACTGTTTTCCCATCCTTTTTAACACATAATGGATAAGGCAACTCTATTGTACCTGATGCATCTAATATCTTTTGTTTTTCTTCACCTTTTTTGGATTTGTTTGGATCCTCTGTACTTTGTTTTTTACCACAGGATGCCATTAAAAGTGACGTTACCAATAATAATTGAACAATGATCTTCCAGCTTTTTTTCATTTTTGATCCCCCTTTACTATCCTAATCTTTGTTTTGCATCGGACGCTCTTTTAACTGCTTGCCCGACATAATTTATACACAGCATCATTACTAATATGAATAATGATGCAGGTAACCATAACCATAATTTATCAGACATTGCACCAGGAGTTCTGGCATAACCAACTAAAGTTCCCAGTGAAGGTGTTGAAGGCGGTAATCCAAATCCTAAAAATGTCAGCCCAGTTTCAATTCCAATATTGCCAGCAAAGGATAATATTAAATCACAAATAATAATTGAGCTAATGTTTGGCAATATACCATTAAACATAATTTTAAAATCATTTGTACCCATTACTTTTGAAGCATTTACATAGTCTCTTCTGCTTTCTGATAATGCCTTGCTTCTAACTAATCTGGTCATGCCTACCCAATAAAATATAGTCATAATAAATATAAAATGCCCCATATTATAATTAGGAATGACTACTACAAACGTAATAATAAGCAGCGTGGTAGGCAGGACTGTAATAAAATCACATATTCTCATTATTATGTTGTCAACTTTTCCTCCATAATAGCCAACTATTAACCCAACGATTGTACCTATTATAGTAGTCAATATAGTAACAGCAAAACCTATTAAAATAGAATTCCTGCCGCCTATTAACAATTGTCCTATTATGGATCTGCCTCCGATATCTGTTCCCAAAATGAATTCTTTTGATGGTGGCTTAAATTTATTTCTTAAACTTATTTTCATAACTTCATCTTGATTTAAAATAAAAGACCCAATCATAACAGCAGCAAAAATAATAATCAATATAATTAAACAAACTGTTGCAAGTTTATCAACTTTGAACTCTTTTTTTAGTACCTCATGAAAAGATGGAACCTCGCTTAGGGCTTTTAATGCTTTCTCATCTTCAGAGGTAACAATTTTTACGTTCACTTTAGAATTGCCAGTTTGTACATTTACTTCATTTTTGCTCATATTTGCTACCCCCTACTCTATTCTTATTCTTGGATCAACAATTGTCATGATTATATCTGACAGCAAACTTCCAAGAAGTGTTAAGAATCCATACAGCAAAACCAAAGTATTCATAACTGCATAATCTCTGCTATTAATGGATGAAATAAATAGCTCACCCATACCTGGATAACTAAAAATTGTTTCAATAAAAACAGAGCCGCTTAAGAGCCCAGTTATAGTAAATCCCAAGAATGCAGCTATTGGGAGAAATGAATTCCTAAATATATGATGGGAATAAACCTTATCTGTTGGAACCCCTTTGCTTCTTGCTGTTTTTACATAATCCTGTGTTTTAGCATCAATTACTTCATTTCTAAGGTACTGTATAGTTCCAGTAGTTCCTAATACAGCACCTGTAATTGCAGGTAAAATCATATGGTATAATTTATTCATAGCATAATCAAATGTCCCTTTCTTAAATCCAAGATCAACGGAACCTCCAGTTGGAAACCAGTGTAACTTATATCCAAATACTAGCAAAAATATTAAACCTAATATAAATGAAGGGATTGCATAGCTAATAAAGTTGTATATTACCACTCCCTTGTCAAACGCAGAATCCTGATACCTCCCCGCATTAATACCAAGTGGTATAGCAATTAAATATATTAATATTACAGTTAATAATGATAACCATAATGTATTTGCTACTCTATTACCTACTAATGTACTAACAGGCATTTTGTAGGTATAAGATTGACCAAAGTTTCCATCCCTGAGAATCCTAACCATCCAATCCTTATACTGAACAGGTATTGGATTATTTAGTCCAGCTTTTTCTCTTAATGCCTCAATAGCTTCAGGCTTTGTTTGAGGAGTTATTAGCCCTGTAAAAGGATCTCCAGGCATTGCCTGACCAAGGGCAAAAACAATTATACTTAATATGAAAAGCTGAGGTATCATCAATAATACTCTACGCAATACTGTTTTCCACATACCCTAAATCCTCCTTATTTTTTATTGCAACATAGTGCGTATCGGAGATTGGAACTAAATCAAATACTTTTCCATTTTCATCATAGAATATACTTTCCTTTTCACTATATTCCTGTTCAACCTTAATTCTCTTTATACGCGCTTCTTCCCTATTTTCAGCATCAACTTCTGGAATTGCTGCAATCAATCTTTTAGTATAAATATGCTGAGGATTGTTATATATATCTTCCCTTGTGCCAGCTTCTACAAACCTCCCTCTATGCATAATATAAATATAATCACACATATGCTTTACTACGCCTAAATCATGAGATATAAAAATATAGCTTAAGTTAAAATCTTTTTGTATCTTCTTTAAGAAGTTTAATATCTGTGCTTGAACTGATAAGTCAAGTGCAGAAACAGGCTCATCTGCAACAATAAGTTTTGGATTTAAAGCTACAGCTCTTGCCACCCCTATTCTTTGCCTTTGCCCCCCTGAAAACTCATGTGGGTATTTAAATAAAGCATCCGATGGCATCCCAACTATATCCAGCAGTGTTAAAATCCTTTTCATTTCTTCTTCCTTAGTTAATTTTTCATGATTTCTAATTGGCTCCGCAATAATATCACGAATCCTTTTTCTGGGATCCAAACTGGATAAAACATCCTGAAAAATCATTTGAACTTCTTTGTTATATCCTAATTTTTTTCTAAGTCTTTTTTTATTTACCAACTGACCATAATATAAAATTTCTCCAGCCGTTGGTTTTTCAAGCCCAACAATAGCTTTCCCTATAGTAGTTTTTCCAGATCCGGATTCACCAATAAGTCCATAGGTCTTTCCTTCATCAATTTTAAAACTGACTCCATCGACTGCATAAACATAATCCTGTATAGTATTAAAAAAACCTCCACGGACAGGAAAATGAACTTTTAAATCATTTACTTCTAAGAAACTCATTTTAGCAGCCCCCTTCATTTTCAAAGTGGAAATTCTCCCAACAAGTACATCTTACAAAATGATCTCTTGAAATCTGATGAAGTATAGGGTTTTTTTCATGCTCTGAATCAGGAATCCATGGAATTCTCGGTGCAAAACGGCACCCATCCCTTGACAAGTTTTTCAAAGAAGGGACCATCCCTTGGATAACATTTAGTTCTGCTCCTACTGCATCAGATTGCGGTATTGAATGTAACAATGATCTTGTATAAGGGTGAAGGGGATTCCTAAAAAGTTCCTTTGCTTCAGCAACTTCAACAAATTGTCCAGCATACATTACAGCAACTCTATCAGCCATCTGTGCAACTACTCCCAAATCATGTGTAATAAGTATAATTCCTGCATGAATTTCATTTTGAAGTTCTGATAAAAGGTCTAATATCTGAGCTTGTATTGTAACATCTAGTGCAGTAGTTGGCTCATCTGCTATAACAATGTTGGGTTTACAAGAAAGTGCCATAGCAATCAAAACCCTTTGTCTCATACCACCAGATAATTCATGAGGAAATTGACGGGCTGTTCTTTCAGGGTTAACAATGCCTACCCTGCCTAAAAGATACAACATTCTTTCATGCCTTTGTTCCTTGGTTAAATCAGTATGATAAATTAATGCCTCTTTTATCTGTTCTCCGACCCTATGCAATGGATTTAATGAGGCCAATGGATCTTGAAAAATGAAGCCAATATCCTTTCCTCTAATTTTATTAAATTGCTCTTCAGAATAATTAACCACATTTTCGTCATCATAAATTATCTCTCCACTGACTCTAGTGTGGTTTTTATCATGGAGCCCCACTATAGAGTTAGCAATAGTGCTTTTCCCACAGCCAGATTCTCCAACTATTGCCAATAACTCATTTTTATATAAGGAAAAAGAAACTCCATCCACTGCATCAAAATACTTATCTTCAAATCTAAAGCCAGTATGCAGGTCCTTGATCTCTAATATTTTTTCGTTTTCCATTTCCCATTCCCCTTTTTTGTGTATTTACTCCACGGCTGCCATCCTTAATGTCCCAAACGGATGCCTACCCATTAAATGCTGTTCTTTAATTGAGTTATAGTTTTTTCCTGTTGAGGGTCAAATTACCACCAGATTAATATAAAGCAATCTATATGGCTGATAGAAGCTAACTAAACGGCTTTTGTTATTAATAATGCTATGAAACTAAAAAGTATAGGAACAAAATTTTTGGTTTGATAAATTATATAAATTTATACTGAGATTTGAAATAACTAATAGAATTCAAAAAGTACATATACACGAAGAACTTTTAAGGGGCGTAGCATCCATTAGATATCACAGATGGTAGCCATCATATAAAATGTAACTCATTATTTTATATTATTATTGCATCAAATATCATCATATAATATATATACTATCCTATATCCAATTTATGCTAATCTGTTTTAAGTAAATATAGGTCCCTTTTGTTAATTGATTTAATTCTCAATTCTATAAGAATTATTTGATATTTAATTAATTTTGATATAATAGTATATATGGTTTCATTATAAATTTAGCTTGGGGTGTTATTATGAAAAAAATCTTCAAATTTATTTTATTAATTGCTCTATTAATAATTTCTTTATTGTGTGTTTTTTTAGGATACATACATTTTAATGAATACAAACCTGCTGAAATAGAAGACCTTGAAATAATTAATAATACCAAATCAGTAATAGATACAAATACTGATTTAAGTTTATTATCATACAATGTCAGTTATTCAATATTAGACGAAAATGCTGAATATTATTTTGAAGGAGGTCTTTCAACAAAAGCTTATTCAAAAAAGCGGGTAGAAAATAATTTAAACTCAACATCTGATTTTCTAGTAAAAAATAACTATGATTTTATAATGCTTCAGGATGTAGATGTTGAATCAAAGAGAAGCTATAAAATAAATCAATTTAATTATGTGCAAAATAAGCTTAAAAATTACGGCAGTATTTTTAACCCTATACATAAAGTTAGCTTTATACCCTACCCTATTAATATGCCGCTTGGACAAGTTTATTGTGGGGATGCAGTATTTTTTAAATATAGGGCAAATTCTTCAGAAAGATATGCACTTCCTTCTAATAAAAAATGGCCAATGAAAATGTTTGATCAGAAGAAAGCATTTTCTACAACTGAATTTTATTTATCAAATGGTAAAAAGCTTATTTTGTTAAACTTTGACTTGAATGATAATTCTACTAATGATAAAGCAAAACTTTTACAAATAAAAGAAATTAAAAACTATATTGAGGGGGAATATAAAAAGGGCAACTATATTATTGCAGGCGGCAACTTTGGTTATATCCTCCATGATTCTCCCTATAAATGCTCAGAAGGGTTTCCACAAGGTCTTTCCTATATTCCTAAAGATTTTAAAATGAAAAATTTCAAGTTTGTTTATGATACTAAATATCCAACATTTAGATCCGCCTCCATGCCCTATATAAAGGATAAAAACTTCACTTCAATTACTGATGGGTTTTTAGTATCTGACAATATAAAGGTATTAAATATTTCTACAGTTAATCTCGGGTTTAAAAACAGCAATCACAACCCTGTACAGCTTAAATTTAGAATCAAGTAGGGAACGGTCTTGACCGTTCCATTGGCTTCGGTGCCAGCCTCTTGACATTTGACATTTAAAAATTTTAGATATCAAGAGACTGACACCGGTATTTTTCGTTCGCAAAGAGATTCTCAGGTAAAAAATGCTGGGCGTACCTGTAGGGAACGGTCTTGACCGTTCCGTTGATGAACGAACGAAACCTAGGAGGGCGAAACGGTGCCAACACCCAGTAACAATTTCATTCTGTAGCATTTGCAGGATAATCTGAATTTGGGAGAGCGGAACGGTCAAGACCGCTCCCTACCATTATTCATTTCATTTCATATATTTTTTTTATCTCCACTTTCTTTGTGTTTTTCACAATCATGAAATTTTATAACAGCTCCCTTTTTTATTTGCATCGTTATAAAAAAAAAGCATGGGGGAATAATAAAGTTTGAGGTGACTTTATGGCCGGAATAATTTTTTCCATACTTGCTGGTGTTTTTATGACAATACAGGGAGTTTTTAATACAAGATCCAGTGAAAAAATCGGTCTTTGGGAAACAAATCTCTTGGTACAGGGTACTGGTTTCCTATTAACTTTGATTATTTTTTTTATTGCCAAAAATGGTGATATGAAAAGAATTGGTGAAATTAATAAACTATATTTAACAGGCGGGGTTTTAGGAACAGCCATTATTTATACAGTTATGAAAGGTATTTCAGAATTAGGTCCCACCTATTCAATTGGCACTATACTTATAGCTCAGCTCTCATCTGCAGCAATTATTGATGCCCTGGGAGCATTTGGTACAAAGCAAATATCGTTTCATTATACAAAAATCATTGGGATAGCTTTAATGATTATAGGCATAATCGTATTTAAATTAAAAGCATAATTGGAGGTGGATTTATGAAGGCAATAATTATGGCAGGGGGCGAAGGGACCAGACTTCGTCCACTTACCTGTACAATTCCAAAGCCAATGGTTCCGATAGTTGGCACCCCTGTTATGGAGCATATAATAAATCTTTTAAAAGAGCATGATATAAATGATATAGCTGCAACATTATACTACCATCCCAATATAATAAAAGACTATTTTGGCGATGGATCCAAATTCAGCATAAATTTAAGCTATTTTACTGAGGAGTCACCTCTTGGAACAGGAGGAAGTGTCTTAAACACAGGTGAATTTTTAAATGATACTGTAATTGTAATAAGCGGGGATGCAATAACTGATATTGATCTTATTGATGCTGTAAAATTTCATAAAAAGAATAAATCTGTTGCAACCCTAGTTTTAAAAAGACAGCCCATTCCGCTTGAATATGGGATAGTTATTCTTGATGATGAAAATAAAATAGTAAGATTTTTAGAAAAGCCTTCTTGGGGAGAGGTATTTAGCGACACTGTTAACACAGGAATATATATTCTTGAACCTGAAGCCTTTTCTCATTATAAAAAAGGTGATGTTTTTGATTTTAGCAAGGATTTATTTCCAAAATTGCTTAAAGAAAAAGCACCAATGTTTGGGTACATAACTGATTCATATTGGTCTGATATTGGGGATTTAAAAACCTATATGAGTACAAATTTTGATGCTTTAGGCGGTAAAATTAAACTTTACAATAAATTTAGTGGTAATAGATCGAATTCACAAATATCAAATGAAGCAAAAATAGATTCCCCTGTTTATATAGGTGAAAACTGTACTATAAAAAATGGTGCTGTTATTAAGCCTTACAGCATTATTGGCAATAATTGTACCATTGAAGAGGGCTCTACCATAAAGCGAAGCATACTTTGGGATATGGTTCACATTGGAAAAAATAATGAGCTAAGAGGGACAATTATTTGCAGTAAATCTATAACCAAAAACAATGTTGATATATATGAAAACTCTATAGTTGGTGATGAATCAGAAATTTCATCTTCAGCGTTAATAAGGCCTAATATTAAGATTTGGCCCCAAAAATATGTTGAAGAGGGCAGTATTATCAATAAAAATTTAGTGTGGGGAACGAAAGGAACCAAATCATTCTTTGGCAGCAAAGATATAAAAGGTGAAATCAATATAGATATAACTCCTGAATTTTGCACACTGCTTGGTTCAGCCTTTGTTAATGTTGTGAAGAAATCCAGACCTATTATATTGACTTGTGATAATAGCAATGCTTCAAACACCATAAAAAACTCAATTATTTCAGGAATTACCTCCTCTGGCTCTAATGTTTTTGATTGCGGCATGGCTTTACTTCCAATGAACAGATATGCAGTTAGAACATATAACGCAGCAGGTGGAATTCATATATGGACAGATACAGATAATGAAAACACAGTCCATATTGAACTTATTGATCAAAATGGAAGCAATATATCAAGAGGTATTGAAAAAAAAATCGAACAGCTGCTTATTAGAGAAGATTTTCAGCGCTGTAATGCTCTTGAATGCGGCAGCATAATGAGCATTGATAATTATTCCAGTCAATATGTGCTTGATAATATGAAAATCATAAAAAACTTAAACGGAATAAAAAATATAAACCCCAAAATATTAATTGCCTCGCCATCAAATAGCACTATTAATATTGCCAATTACTTTTTAGAAAGTTTAGGCTGTAAAATTGTAAATGATTATAGTTTAATATCCAAAAATAGCGAACAAAATATCAATGAAATTAAAAAAAGGGTGATGGGCGGTTCATATTTTATGGGAGTTATTATTGAGGAAAATGGTGAAAATCTGATGCTTATAGATAAAAGCGGAAGATTGATTGATAAGGATAAATACTTATTCCTTTCATCTATAGTCCTTTTGAGAAGTGGAATTAAAAAATTAATTATCCCCTATACAGCTACTTCTCTAATTGATAAATACGCATCTGGTTATGATGCAAGAGTTATTAGAACAAAATCAAATACATCGGATTTAATGAATGAAATTTTAAATTCAAATGAAAATTCAACTCCTTTGCAGTATATTTTGTGTTTTGATGCCATATTAGCTGCAGCAAAAATTATAGATTTTCTTATAGAAGAATCTATAAATTTAAGCAATATTGTAGATGAAATACCTGCTTACTATTTGAAGAAGCATACTTTAAACTGCAGCTATGAAAATATGGGCAATATAATAAGACAAATAGTTGAAGCTAAAAAAGGAGATAATATAGAACTTTTTGAGGGGATAAAATTAAATTCCGAAAAAGGCTGGGCGCTTATTCTTCCTGATAATGAAAAACCTGTATTTAATATATACTCTGAGGGCAATACTCAAGAGTTTGCGGATGAGATTTCATCAAATATAACAGAAGAGATCTCAAAATTAATGAAAAACATAGAAAACAAAAAATAACCTTACGGCTAAAGTTGGGCGCCAAAAATTTACAAACAAGGAGGTAAAATATGGATGTATTTTTAATCCTTTTACCTGTTCTGCTATTAATCTTTATTGTTTTTGTTATAAGCATTAAAAAAGCTCCTTCTGTAATAATAAATGATGCAATATTAAACCATGAAGAGCTTAAAAGCCATGCTGTTTATACAGCTAAAATTCATAAAATCACCTATAAAAATATCAGAACAAACATTTTAGCCAAAAGGTTAAAGGATAATTATAATTATATATTAAAAGTTTACAGCATTCAAAATGAGCTTTCAAAAAAAAATACAGCCTTATGTCCGGGTTCAGAATGGTTATTGGATAATTTCTATATAATTGAAGAGGAAATTAAGTCTATACAGCAAAGTTTTAATAAAAAGTCTTTTAAAGACCTTCCAGTATTAAAGGATGAATATTTAAAAAAATATCCAAGAGTATTTTTTGTTGCATTAGAGCTTGTCTCACATACAGATGGAAGAATAGATAAGGACTTGTTATCAGATTTCTTAAATAATTATCAGTCAATCAATACGCTGTCAATTTCAGAAATCTGGTCTATGCAAATAATGGTTAAAATTGCTCTAGTAGAAAAGATTAGGTTTATATGTGAAAAAATAAATACTACCCAATCAGAATGGGAAGAAGCTGAAAGCTTAAAAAATCTTGATTCAGAGAAGATATTAAATATTTTAAAGAAAAAGTTTGAGGATAAAAATCATTTGTCGCCTGCATATATTGAGCATCTTATGGCAGTTTTAAGAAAGCAGGAAATAAATCATGATGAAATAATTAACTACACCAACAGCCGCCTTCTTGAAATTGACAGCAGTATAGAAAAAATTGTTCACATTGAGCATCAGGAGCTTGCATCACAGGAAATATCAATTGGGAACTGTATATCAAGCTTAAGATTGATTTCTTCTTGGGATTGGAAGGAACTCTTTGAAAACCTTTCAAGTGTGGAAAAAATTCTTATACAGGATCCATCAAATATTTATATTTATCAGGATTTTGAAACAAAAAATCATTACAGAAAGGAGCTTCAAAAGCTTTCAAAAAAATATGGAGTATCTGAAACTTATGCTGCTCTTAAAAGCCTTGAATGTGCCAAAAAAAATGCGGAGGATAACAGTGGGTATCCTTCTAACCATGTTGGCTATTATATTTACGGCAGAGGAAAGCACATTTTAGTAAATAAAATAACAGGGAAAAAGCAAAAAGAAAACTTTACCCCACCGTTGTTTTATTACATTTATCCTATATTAATTTTATCTTTTTTAATCTCCTATTTTTTATCATTATATATTTATAATGTTGAAGGAAAAACTGTTTATGCAGTATTAACGTTTATCTTTGCCTTTATTCCTGCAGCAGATGTTTCTATATCAATAATCAACAACATAGCTTTAAAAATAACTCCTCCAGATTTTTTGCCTAAATTGGAATTAAAGGATGGGATACCTTCTAACTGTGCATCAATTATAATATTCCCAACTGTTCTTCCTGATGACAAAAGATTAGAGGAACTCTTATACCAGCTTGAAATTACCTATCTTTCCAATCGTGAAAAAAATTTATATTTTGCTATTGTTGGAGATTTTAAAGATGATAATGATAAATTTAATGCGGCAGATGGTGAAATTATTGAAAAGGGGCTTGAAATAATTAAAAAGCTCAATAATAAATATGCTGAAAATGAAGATATTTTTTATTTATTTATAAGAGAAAGAAAATATAATGAGAGCAATAGCAAATGGATGGGATGGGAAAAAAAGCGCGGGGCTATAATTGAATTTAATAATCTTATAAGGGGACTGTCCAATACCTCCTTTACTACTGTTTCAGGGAGTATTGCACCCCTGCTAAAAGTAAAATATGTGATTACATTAGATGCAGATACTGTTCTTCCTATTGGTGAAGCAAAACAGCTTGTTGGTACAATATCCCACCCACTAAACGCTGCTCATTATGATAAAAATAAGGGTATCGTGACGGAAGGATATGGCATCATTCAGCCAAGAGTCAGCATAAGTTTAATAAGTTCAAATAAAACTCTCTTTGCCAGAATATTTGGCGGGGAAGGAGGAATTGATACATACTCCGCTGCTATATCTGATATATATCAGGATATTTTCAAAGAAGGTATTTTTACTGGAAAGGGTATTTATGATGTAGATATATTTAGAACCTGTTTAAATGAATCAATACCTGAAAACTCAATATTAAGCCACGATCTCCTTGAAGGATGTTTTGTCCGTGCAGGTCTTGCTACTGATATGGAGTTTATTGATAGCTTTCCAGAGAAATATGGCTCTTATACTCAAAGGCTTCACAGATGGGTAAGAGGCGATTGGCAGCTGATAAGATGGCTTTTCCCCTATGTTTATAACCAAAACAATGAAAGGGTTAAAAACCCGCTGACCTCGCTGTCAAGGTGGAAAATACTTGATAATTTAAGAAGAAGTATGGTGCCGCTTAAAATTGCTTTATTAATTTTTTTTGGAACAGTTTTTTTATCTAAAGGACTGCTCATTCTTCTTATATTTTCAATAATAACTTTAGCTATGCCCGTATTTTTATATATACTAAATTATTTTTATTATAAAAGCTTTAAACTGCATAAGGGCAAAACCCATAGTAAAACTATATCAGGGCTAAAAGCCTCTTTATATAAGTTTATACTTGATTTTATTTTTTTACCCCACACATCATTTTTAATTTTAGATGCTGTAGTAAGAACTATATATAGAGTTTTTATATCCAAAAGGAAACTTCTTCAATGGGTTACAGCAGCTGAAGCTGAAAAAAATACTGAAAACAATTTGAAAAGTTATATTATAAACATGAAAGCTTGTTTTATATATTCAATCTTTTTAGTAATGCTTACTTATTTTTTCAGCCCTCAAAATTTGTGGTATGCAGCTATACTCTCTGTTTTATTTTCTATATCCCCATTAGCTGCATATAAAATAAGCACACCCTATGAAAATAAGAAAGAAATTTTAACTCCTGAAGATATTAAGCTCATTAGGAGAGTAGGCAGAAAAACTTGGAACTTCTATGAGGATTTTTCTACTGAGGAAGAAAACTATCTTCCTATAGATAATTTTCAATTAAAGCCCGTAGAAAAAGTTGCGCATAGAACTTCACCGACCAATATAGGCTTTTTAATAATGTCAACTTTATGTGCCAGGGATTTAGGTTATATAACATTATCACAAGCTGCTGAAAGGATAAAAAATACCCTGTCAACAATTGATAAGCTTGAAAAATGGAATGGCCATTTGTATAACTGGTATGATACCAGAAATCTTTCTATTTTAAGGCCAAAATATATTTCTACAGTTGACAGTGGAAATTTTGCAGCTTATTTAATAACTGCAGCAATGTCTTTCAAAGAATATATAAGCACTCCTATGCTGAGAATGAAAGATGTGCTTGGTCTTGAAGATACAATAGGCATATGCAGCAAGCATAATAAGGATGATAAATTAAAATGGGTTAAGCAGGAGAAAAAATTAAATTCTTATGACTGGTATGAGTTCTTATTATATCTTAATGGCACAATAAAAGTTTCATCTAAAGATGATAAAAGATTGGTTGATATGATTTCATCACAGATCAATGAACTAACTAATTATTTTCCTAAAATAATGTGGGATAGAAAAGAAAATGATCTTTTTAAAGGCTTACCCCAATTTAAAGCTATAAGAGAGGGTTTAAATTCTATTGCAAGTAATCCATCACCTATTTATATGTCTAAGGCTTATAAGGAAATTATTTGTAAAATTGATGAGCTTTTAAGTGAGGAGCAAAATATATATCTTATTTCTTTAAAAAATAATATTATAAAATGCCTTAATAATGTTGATGCTCTTATAGAAGATATAAAAGAGCTATGTGAAAGGATGGAGTCAATAGTAAAAAATACGAATTTTTCTGTACTTTATGATAGCAAAAGAAATTTATTTTCTATAGGATACAACATTGATGCTGACAGGCTGACAAATTCTTACTATGATCTTCTTGCATCAGAAGCAAGGATCACAAGTTTCATAGCTGCATCCTTTAGAGAGATACCGCCTTCTCATTGGTTTAAACTTGGAAGGTCAATTGTGCTCATAGATGGGTATGAAAGCCTTGTATCTTGGAGCGGGACTATGTTTGAATATTTTATGCCTGCACTGGTTATGAAAAACTTTCATGGTACCCTCCTTGATGAAACCTATAAAACAGTAATAGAGTCACAGATGAAGTATGGGAAAATGCGTGGGCTCCCTTGGGGAACTTCTGAATCTGGCTACTATACCTTTGATTTGCTTCTTAATTACCAATATAAAGCTTTTGGAGTTCCTGATTTAGGTTTGAAGCGCGGGCTTATAAATGATATGGTAGTTTCCCCCTATTCAGTAATGTTAGCCCTACCCTTTTCACCTGAAAACTCAATTGAAAATTTAAAATCCCTTTCACAGTTTGGTATTGAGGGAAAATATGGATTTTATGAAGCAATTGATTTTACTCCTGAAAGGCTGACCTATGACAACAATTATGCTTTGGTTGAAAGTTTTATGGCCCACCATCAGGGCATGATTCTTTCTTCTATTAATAATTTTATCAACGATGATATATTGGTTAAAAGGTTTCATTCATACCCTCAAATTAAAGCTGGGGAACTTATGCTTCAAGAAAAAATTCCAAGCAGAATATTGATTACAAAGGAGCACAAGGAAACTGTAGAGCCCTTTATAAAGCCAAATAATTTGCCTGTTTCTATTACTAGGCGCTGCGGGATGAATTTAAGTTTCCCTGTATGCCATATACTTTCAAATGGAAAGTACAATATACTTTTAACTAACAGCGGAACAGGCTACAGCAGGGAAGAAGACGTTGATATATCAAGATGGAAATCTCAATCGCCATGCGGAACATTTTTCCTTTTCAGAAACGTTGAATCTATGAAAATATGGTCGGCTTCCTATGAACCATTAAAGATAAAGCCAGATTTTTATGAAGTTAAATTTTCACAGGATAAAGCTGAGTTTAAAAGGAAGGATGAATTCATAGAAACTGATATGGAAATTTGTGTTTCCCCCGAAGACGACTGCGAAATAAGAAAAATCACATTAATAAATCATGGTGATAGTGATGCTTTAGTTGAATGCACAAGCTTTATTGAAACAGCTTTAATTGAGCATAAAGCTGATACAGCTCACCCTGCATTTAACAACCTTTTTATTATGACAGAAAAGGTAGATGATTATAATGCACTTTTAGCTTGGAGAAGAAAACGAAGCATAGATTCAGAGGAAATATATTGCTTCCACTCTCTTACTGTAGCTGGAGAAACAGCTGGTGCCATAGAATATGAAACTGACCGTTTTAAATTTATAGGAAGAGGAAGGGATATACAAAATCCAGAAATTTTAAATAAACCTCTCACTCAAACAACCGGTGCTGTTCTTGATCCTGTTCTATCTTTAAGACAAACTGTAAAAATAGCTCAAAATAAATCAGCTGTGCTTATTTTTACTACAGGGACTGCAAGTTCAAAAGAAAAAGCTCTTGCAATGGCTGCAAAGTACAGCGATATGTCAAATATAGTAAGAACTTATGAACTTGCCTATATCAGAAGTCAAATGGAGATAAAATATCTTAATCTTTCAAGCAATGAAATTGAGCAATTTGACAGCATTATTCCTCATATTTTATTTATAAGCCCTGCTAAGAAAAAATATGAAAAGTATATTATAGAAAATAAAAATGGTCAGCCTAACCTTTGGGCCTTTGGAATATCGGGAGATTTACCCATCTTGCTTGTAACTATAAGGGACTGCGACAGCATTGATACAGTTAAACTTATGATTAAAGCTTATGAATATTTTAAAATCAAAGGCTTAAAAATTGATCTTGTTATATTAGATGAGGAGGAAGGAGGCTACCTGCAGCCCCTTCAAGATTTAATAAAGGATGCTGTTTTATCAAGCAATGCAAGGGATGTGCTTAATAGCTACGGCGGTATATATATTAAAAATATATCCTCTATGTCAAAAGAAGATATAACCCTTCTTTATGCTTGTGCAAATTTAATTATTAAAGCTGATGTTGGCAGCATTATTTCTCAATTAAAATATAAAGAAGCTTCTTTTGAATTTAAATATGAAGAAAATTTAAATTCAAATATTGTTTGTAATTATGATGATTTACCTGTTAATCTTGAATATTTTAACGGGTATGGCGGTTTTGATATCGATGAACAAACTTATGTTATAAGGCTTAATGAATATAATAATACCCCTATGCCCTGGAGCAATATAATTGGAAATGAAAACTTTGGAACCTTAGTAACTGAATTAGGGTTTGGATATACTTGGTCTGAAAACAGCAGAGAAAACAAACTAACTCCTTGGTCAAATGACCCTGTCTCAGATCCACAAGGGGAAGTAATTTATATTATGGATCCTGAAACGCAAAATTTAATTTCTGTAACCCCTTCTCCAATAAGGGACAGCGGATTATATACAATAAAACATGGCTTGGGATATTCAAAATATATTCATTCTGCACTGAATATAAGCTATGAGGGGACAGTTTTTGTGCCATTAGATGATAATATAAAAATAACTTTATTAAAATTAAAAAACCTAACCAATACATCAAGAAAACTTTATTTATATTATTATATAAACCCTGCATTAGGTGTTCATAGAGAGGTATCAACCCATCATATAGTTACAGAATTTAATAAGGAAAGTGATACCATCTTAGCTTTAAATTCTTATAATACAGATTTTTTAGGCAGAGCTGCATTTGTTAGCTCTGGTCAAAATATTTCTGAATTTACTTGTGATGAGGATGAATTTATAGGCATTAACAGAAGTTTAAAAAACCCAAGGGGGATAAGAGAAAATAAATTACTAAACCGCTGCGGCGGCGGATTAAATCCCTGCATAGCTGTTAAGATTTTAGTAGACTTAAAAGAAAATGAAGAAAAAGAAATAGTTTTCTTGCTGGGTCAGGGAAAAGATAAGGATGATGCTTTAAGTTTAGCTCAAAAATACAAAAATATATATGAATGTAAAGCTGCTTTTGAAAAAGTAAGTAACTATTGGAAAAATGAATTTAATAAGGTTATAGTGAATACTCCTGATAAAAGTATGGATATAATGCTTAATAGTAATTTATTGTATCAATCTCTTGTTTGCAGAGTTTGGGCAAGAACAGCTTTTTATCAATGCGGAGGTGCCTTTGGTTTTAGGGATCAGCTTCAAGATGTTATAAGCCTTCTTTATTCAAACCCTGAAATTGCAAGGAAGCAAATATTAGTTCATGCACAGCATCAATTTTGTGAAGGGGATGTACAGCATTGGTGGCATCCTGGGTGCAGCGATAAAGGAATTAGAACAAAGTTCTCAGATGATTTGCTGTGGCTTCCTTATACTGTGTTTGAATATATTGATAAAACAGGTGATTTTGGTATCCTTAATGAATCTGCCTGTTATCTTGAAGATTCGCCTTTGGGTGATGGTGAAAATGAAAGATATGGGGCAGCCAAAAGGTCAGATAAATGTTCTTCAATCTATGTTCATTGTACTAAAGCCATAGATTATGCTTTAAAGTTTGGGGAACATGGAATACCTTTAATGGGCTCTGGGGACTGGAATGACGGCATGAATACTGTGGGAAATAAGGGAAAGGGTGAAAGTATATGGCTTGGATGGTTTTTATATGACATATTAAATAAATTCACTAATATATGTGAAAAATTAAATGATAAAGATCATGCTGATGCCTATGCAGAAAATGCAGAAAAAATCAAGGATTCTATTGAGAAATACGGCTGGGACGGAAAATGGTATCTTAGGGCATATTTTGATGATGGAACACCCCTTGGCTCCTCATCAAATTCTGAATGTATGATTGATTCTATTTCACAAACATGGTCAATATTGTCAAAAGGCGGAAGTGAAGAAAGGGTTAAGCTATCAATGAAAGCTGTTGAAGATTATCTTATTAAAAAGGATGACGGCATGATACTTCTTTTCACTCCACCCTTTGATAAAGGTGATTTAAATCCGGGCTATATTAAAGGCTATTTGCCAGGCGTAAGAGAAAATGGGGGCCAGTATACTCATGCTGCTGCTTGGGTTATATATGCACTTTGCTTACTGAAGCAGGAAGAAAAAGCCTATGAATTTTTTAGTTTAATCAACCCTATTAACCATGCGAGGACACCTATGGAATGTGCAAGATATAAAGTTGAGCCCTATGTTATGGCTGCTGATATTTATTATGCAAATTCCCATGTGGGTCGTGGCGGATGGACTTGGTACACAGGCTCTGCAAGCTGGGTATATAGAGCTGGTTTAGAGGGCATCCTTGGATTTAAAAAGCACGGAGATACCCTTACTATAGAACCATGTGTTCCAAAAAGCTGGCATGGTTACACCATTGATTACACTTATAAATCTTCAAAGTATCATATTGAAGTTGTAAGAGAATCAAGTTGTGATAACATCACCCTTCAAACTTTTGTTGACGACATGCTGATGCCTGACAATATAATTCACCTTAATGACGATAATTTAACGCATAATGTCAAGATAATTATTTAAGGATATGAACGCCCTAATCCGGCGTTCATATCCTTAAAATTTGTTCAAATATAGAATATCATTCTACCCTACATATAATTCTCAACCATAAAAAATATTAATTCACTTTATATAAATCAATATTTACTATATAATATTAGTATTGTTTTTCGTGCATTATTTTGACTAAAGGTTGGGAGTGAATATTTTGTCAAAGAATGATAAGGTATTAAAAAACACAGGGATATATGGAATAGTTTCCGTTCTGCAAAAGGCAATACAGTTTTTTTTGCTGCCCGTTTATACAGCCTATCTTACTCCAAAGGATTTTGGTATCACTGGAGTTGTGGGCTCAGTTGTAAGCTTTCTTTCGATTTTTTATGTACTTTCATTAAATGGAGCAGTAACAAAATTTTATTATGATTATAAAGATGATAAAGAAAAGGTAAAGGAATTGTGGGGAACCATATTTCTTTTTGTTTTAATAAATAGCCTTGCACTAACTTCTATTTTTACCGTTTTTCACAAATATTTACTTGACCCATTTGCTAAAGGAGTTAGTTTTTATCCCTATTTACTTTTAGGGCTTATATCTGTAACATTGAATCCCTGTTACAGTATATTTCAGTCTACTCTTCAAGCAAGGCAGATAGGAAAAAAGTTTGGTCTTAACAATTTTTTATATTTTTTAGTCAACCTTTCCCTTACGCTATTATTTGTTGTAGGTTTTAAATTAAAAGCTGCTGGCATACTTTTAGCATTAGCTATAACTGATATAATATTTTTTATATATACATTGATAGACTTTACACCTACTATCAAGCTAAAGATAAACAAGCCCATACTTAAAAAGTCTTTGGATTATTCCCTGCCCCTGCTTCCACATTCTCTTTCCGGCTGGATACTTGCAATGCTTGACAGGTTATTTTTAAATAATATGAAGTCCACTACTGATGTTGGTATATATAATACTGGATTTCAATTTGCAAACATTGTAAATATACTTACTACTGCTGTAAATCAAGCATTTGTTCCCTGGTTTTTCGAAAACGCTAAAGAAGGAAAAGAGGGAAAGCGAAGGATTATAAAATTTGCAGAGTACTTATCCATTGTATTTGCATTCGTTGCTTTGATTTTATCACTGTTTGGCAAGGAAGTTCTTACACTAATGACATCAAATAAGGACTTTGTAGAAGGATGGAAGGTAATACCTTTTTTGAGCTTTGCTTATGCTTTTAATGGTCTTTATTATTTCTTTGTAAGCCCATTATTTTACAATAGCAAAGGAACTCGTAAAATCCCAGCAGTAACATTATCCAATGCTGGTTTAAATGCCTTATTAAATGCACTCTTTATCCCTAAATACGGCATAATAGGTGCTGCTGTAGCAAGCTTAATATCAATGATAACCTGCAGTATGTTTATTTTAATAGTTTCAAATAAAATAGAACCAATAGGTTACCATTGGAAAACCATGTACGCTTATACCTTTGCTTTCTTTGGATTATCCCTTGTTAACTTTTTATATCCTTATACAACTCCGATAAATTTATTTATTATTAAACTTTTAATTACATTCCTCGTAATGCTTATGATATATTTAACTCATAAAAGAGATTTCAAATATTATACAAAATTAGCATTTAGCAAAATCAAAAAATAATACTGAAACTTAAGAGGTGTTTCATATGGATGCTGTGAAATTTTATGGAAATTTAATTAAAAATAATATAGATAAAAATAATCCAAGCAAATCCTTAAATTTAATAAAAACAGGGCTTAAGTTTACAAGTGAAAAACTTAAACTATCTCCAGTAAAAGCTTATCCTCCTTCCCTTCAGTATTTAGATAAGCTTTGTGTTGATTTATTATATGATCCAATAAGATACCCTGAAAATTCATGCTGGGTGAACTTATTTGCGCCATCTGAAATTATTCATGCCTTTGGAATTTATCCACTTTTTATTGAAGCTTTTTCCTCATTTTTAACAGGATTTAAATGTGAAGATTTTTTCATTGATAAAGCTGAAGAATGTGGAATATCAAATACTCTTTGCAGTTACCACAGAGGGTTTTTAGGTGCCGGAAGTAAGAATATGCTGCCAAAGCCAAGATTTGCAGTTACCTCCTCCATAGCTTGTGATGGTAACATCAATACTTTTAGATATCTATCTGCTAAATATGATGTACCTTGCTATGTAATAGATATACCTTATAACTATAATGAGGAAAGTATAAGCTATGTAGAGCAGCAGTTAGAAGAAATGATTGAAATGATTGAAGATGTGCTTGGCAAAAAACTTGATGAGGATAGGCTCAGGGAAGTAATACAAAATGAAAACAAAACGAGGACATATATGAATACTTATTTGGAATGTCTAACAGATAAATATTTTCCAAATACATTAACTCTTGAAATGTACAAGCTTTTTGCAACTCATGTTTTTATGGGAAGAACTGAAACTATGAAATTTTATCAAATGCTTGCTGAAGATATAAAAAATTATCCTGATATTGAGAAGGATACAAATGTAAAAAGAATATTTTGGGTTCATCTAATACCCTTTTATCAAAAAACCTTAAGGGAATATTTTAATTTAAGTAAAAAGTACCAGCTCCTGGGTATAGATATAAACTTTGACTATATGGGATACTTGGATGAAAAAAATCCCCTTGAGTCCATCGCAAAAAAAATGCTTTTAAACTGTTATAATGGAAAATTTGAAAGGAAAATAGATAATGTTGTTAATATGGTAAAATATTTAAATGCAGATGCAGTAATTGATTTTCATCACTTTGGATGTAAGCAGTCAAGCGGTGGCTCGGCACTTTTAAAAGAAGCTATGCAAAAAAATAATATTCCTTATCTTTCTATTGATGGTGATGGGGTAGATAGACGAGGAACTCAAGATGGTCAAATTAGAACAAGACTTGAAGCTTTTTTTGAAATGATTAATAATGGAGGAAATTAAAAAATGATAGGATACATATGTAAATATACACCAATAGAAATAATTAAGAGTTTTGATAAAGACATTGAAAGAATAGATCCATCATTTTCAAACTTTGAATTGGCAGATTCATTAAGTCACCCTAATTTATGCTCATATTCAAAAGCAGTTCTTGAAGAATGTTTTAGCGGTAAATATGAAGGGATTATACTTACAAGCTGCTGTGACAGTATAAGAAGGCTTTATGATATATTGCTTAAGAAGAGTGATATGAAATTTATTTATATGATAGACCTTCCAAGAAAGAAAAACTCCTCTTCAATAAGCTTATATGGAAATGAAATTAAAAAACTTATATCCTACTGCGAGCAGCACTTAAATAAGCAATTTGATAGGGAAAAGTTTTTAAGTATATTAAAAAATACTGATGATACTTCTAATACTACAGATAACAGCCAAATTAATCTTTTAGTTGCAGGTGCACGTTTAAAAGATTCAACTGCGTCTTTAATAAATTCCTATGGTGGAAACATAAAATATAATCTTACCTGTACAAATGAACACAGATCTTTTGATTTTGACTTCAAAGCTAATAATTATTTAAACAGCTATGCAAAAAAGCTTTTGCAAAATCAATATTCCTGCATGCGAATGGCTGATATATCTGATAGAGCTGAAATTTTTGGAAAAGAATCCAAAAAAGTAGATGGCGTATTGTACCATACAGTAAAGTTTTGTGATTTTTACTCCTATGATTATGCTTCAATTAATAAAAAATTAAATGTCCCAATATTAAAAATTGAAACGGATTATTCAAAGCAAAGTGAAGGTCAAATAAAAACAAGAATTGAAGCTTTTATAGAATCCATTAAAAAGTCAAAGCATATAGATGATGAAAATAGTGTAGATAGTCAAGTGCATGATAAAAAAACTATTACTGCTGGAATAGACAGCGGTTCACTTTCTACAAATGTTGTTATTATTGATGATGAATATAAAATATTGTCCTATTCCATTATAAAAACAGGTGCAAAGAGTATAGAAAGTGCAAAAAAAGCATTTAAAGAGGCAATAGATAGTGCTAATCTTTCTGAAAATGATATTGACTATATAGTTTCGACAGGATATGGAAGGGCTTTTATACCTTTTTCAAATAAGCATATAACTGAAATCACCTGCCATGCTAAAGGAGCACATTTTTTAAATAAAAATGTACATACAATTATAGATATAGGAGGACAGGATAGTAAGGTTATTAAGCTTGATGAAAATGGAAATGTAATAGATTTTGCTATGAATGATAAATGTGCTGCAGGAACTGGAAGGTTCTTAGAAATGATGGCAAAAACGTTGGAAATACCCTTAGAATCCATGGGAAATGAGTCAATGAAGTGGAAAGAGGAAATTACGATTACCAGCATGTGCACTGTTTTTGCCGAATCTGAAGTAGTATCTTTAATTGCTCAAAATAAGGAAAGGGCTGATATAATAATGGGATTAAACAATTCCATTGCATCAAGAACCATGTCCTTATTAAATAGAATAGAAAGTCATGAAGATTATATGATGTCTGGCGGCGTAGCTAAAAATGTAGGGGTTGTATATGCTATTGAAAAAAAATTAGGCAAAAAGATATTTATCCCTGATGAGCCACAAATTGTAGGAGCATTAGGTGCAGCAATCATAGCTCTTGAAAGTATAAAAAATGAAGAAGCAGATTAATCTGCTTCTTCATTTATATAAAGAAAAGAGGACTCTGCCCAAGTAAGTTTAAATTTATTTATTTTATTGCTATAATGAACATATTAAAGTATAATAAACTTTGTTATAATTTTTGAGGTGATAAACAATGATGAATATTAATGTTAACGATAGGATAGAAAAGCAGCCTGTAGTAGTAAGGCAAATAAGCAAAAAAACCAGCCAAACCAATAAGGAATATTATGATTTGCAAGTGAGTTATGGAATAAAAAACTACAATGCAAAGATATGGAATAACAATCCTGATATTTCAAATGAGATAACCCCAGGCTGTATAGCCTATATTTGGGGAATAGCTCGGGATTTTAAAGGAATTATTCAAATTCATATAAATAATATTGAAAAAATTGAAAACCCAGATGAAGAATTACTCTCACAGGTGATGCCTTGCTGTCAGCAAAACGAAGCAAAGCTCCAAAAAAAAGTTAAAGAAATAATTTCAAGCATTAAAAATGAATATCTAAACAGTTTACTCAATGAGGTATTTGAAATCCCATATATAAAAGAAAATTTCTTTAAAAAAGCTGCCGGTGCTGAAATACACCACGCCTATGTTGGAGGACTTGCGCAGCATACCATAGAAGTTACAGAAATTGTTATTCAGCTATGTAATATATATTCCTATATCAATTATGATATTGCTGTAACATCAGCTTTACTTCACGATATTGGCAAAACTATAGAGCTATCAAAGTTTCCTGAAAATAAATATACAGATAAAGGAAGGCTTTTAGGCCATATAGCTCTTGGTGTTGAAATACTAAATGAAGCAGCATCAAAAATTGAGGGTTTCCCACAGGATTTAAAGCTTGAACTTGAGCACTGTATTTTGTCCCATCATGGCACACTTGAAATGGGGTCTCCTGTAGTACCTATGACTCTTGAAGCTATTGCCCTTCACAATGCTGATAAAGCAAGTGCAGATATAAATGGCTTCTATCTTGCCATTCAAAGGGACACTGGAAAAGATAATTGGACTGACTATAACAGCACATACAGACGCTTTATAAAAAAATCCAAAGATAATATATAATAGCGGGACTGTTGCATTAAGAAATTTATATACAATCTTGACCGTTCCTCTGGGTAATGATCAGAACCTAGGGGGCAGAACGGTCAAGACCGTTCCCTACAGCTTGTCTGGCATTTTCTACCTTAGAGCTTCTTTGTGAACGGTAAAGTGAATGGAATATATTTTTCTTATCGCAGCAGTGAATTAAATCTAAATTACGAATAAAGCATTATTCAAAAAAGCAGCTTAAACGGCTGCTTTCTTTTTAATTCTTTTCTTTTTAACAACTTTTAATCTAAAGAAGTCCTCTCTATCCTTTTCGTCAAGAGAGTCTTGAATAAACTTAACTATTTCCGTATACTTAGGAATCTGTATATTGTCAAGAGCATTTGCCCTTTTTTGAGTCTTTTTTATTTCAATAGCCAGCTTATAAACTGAGTTTTCAACTTCAGCTAACTGTAGAACTAAATATTTTATTTCATGAAACTTTTTAAATGCTACATCCATTGAGGCATTAGTTTGGTAAAAGCTGTACACTGGTAAAGCTTCTTGTTTCTCATACTTTATCTTTGGTATCTCCACACCCATTACACTTTTAAACAATATTTCAACCTCATCATCGGTGGACACAGAATGTGAAATTGCCTCTACTGCTGCAACTCCCATGGTAATGTTAGCCATCTTCAATGCTTCATAGGCTTCCTCGAAAGTTGAATTAATCTTAGATTGAATTTCCTTGGCACTATCTACAAGTCCCATCATTTCTCTTATTAAAACATTTCTTTTCTGATCTAAGAGTTCATATCCCTTTTTTGAAACCTCCAAGGTAGATTTTGCACTCATGAGGTTAGCTTTGGTTGGAGCAACATTTACATCCAATCCTATCCCCTCCTGTAATACTTTTCAATAAGCTTGCTGTCAATTCTATCAAGCTCTGATTCCGGTAAAATAGATAATACCTTCCATCCCAAATCTAGCGTTTCTTCCATACTCCTATTTTCATCAAAACTTTGATTTAAGAATTCATATTCAAAAGCCTTCCCAAACTGTAGATATTTTTTATCAATATCTGAAAGCTCATCCTCACCTATTACCTGTGATAGCGCCTTAACTTCCTGGACTTTTGAATATGCAGCAAATATCTGATTGGCAAGGCCTGGGTGGTCTTCCCTTGTATAGCCTTCTCCTATTCCATCCTTCGCAAGTCTTGAAAGTGAAGGTAATATATTTATAGGGGGATATACATTTCTTTGATAGATATCCCTGCTTAATACTATCTGTCCTTCAGTTATATAACCTGTTAAATCAGGTATTGGATTGGTTATATCATCATTTGGCATTGTAAGAATAGGAATTTGCGTTATTGAGCCCTTAGATGTTTTCATCATTCCTGCTCTCTCATATAAGCTCGCTAAATCCGAATATAAATATCCTGGATATCCTTTTCGTCCTGGTACTTCCTCTTTTGCAGATGAAATTTCTCTAAGTGCCTCACAATAACTTGTCATATCAGTCATAATAACAAGTATATGCATATTCTCCTCAAAGGCTAAGTATTCCGCTGCTGTTAGTGCACACCTTGGAGTAATAATCCTTTCAACTACAGGATCATCAGCAAGATTTAAAAACATTACAACCCTTTGCAAAACACCAGATTCTTCAAAGCTCTTTAAAAAAAACTGGGCATCATCATGTTTAAGTCCCATAGCAGCAAAAACAATAGCAAACTCACCATTTTCTTCATCTGATATTTTTGCCTGTTTTACAATTTGAGCTGCCAGCTCATTATGCGGAAGTCCATTTCCAGAAAACACTGGAAGCTTTTGACCTCGTATTAAAGTTGTAAGACAATCTATAGCCGATATTCCTGTTTGAATGAAATTCCTTGGATATTCCCTAGCTACTGGGTTCATAGGACGGCCATTAACATCCCTTTTTACTCCTCCAAAAACATTTCCACCGCCATCTATTGGCTCTCCAATTCCGTTAAACACCCTCCCAAGAATGTCCTTTGAAAGGCTTATAGTAAGTGGGTTGCCTGTAAACTTTACGGAAACGTCCTTTACAGATAAACCTGATGTCGGTTCAAAAACCTGTACTATTGCTTTATCCTTATAAAGCTGTACTACCTTCCCATGTTTTACCCCTGATTTGGTCCTTATTTCAACTATTTCATCATAAGATACATTTTCAACACCTGAAAGAATTATAAGCGGACCTTCAATCTTGTCAAGTTGTGTATATTCCTTAATCATATTATCACCTTTCATAAGCATTCATATCGTAGGTATGCATAAGTCCCTCAAAGTAGCTTTTTATTTCATTACTTAAATCATCAAATTCATTTTTATATTCGTTTGGTATTGTATATTTCATTTTTACTACCTTTTCATAAATTTCAGGAGACTTAACTTTAGAAATTGGTATTCCCTCTTTTATTGCCTCTTTTGATTCTTTATATAAAAGGTCTATAATTTTCAGCATTTCATATTGCTTATTAAGCGGTACATAAGTATCTTCCTTATGGAAAGCATTTTGCTGTAAATACCCGATTTTTATAACCTTTGCAATTTCAAGTGTAAGCCTTTGATCATCAGGCAGTACATCCTCACCTACAAGCTTTACAACTTCAAGGAGGTCGCTTTCCTCCTGAAGAATGCTGAGCATTTCTCCTCTAAGCTCCATCATATCCTCAGCCACATTATCCTTATACCACTCTTCAAGTGAAGTTAAATATCCGCTATAACTTGAAAGCCAGTTTATAGCAGGATAATGCCTTGCATAAGCAAGCTTTCTATCCAGTCCTAAAAATACATTTACAAATCTTTTTGTATTTTGGGTTACAGGCTCAGAAAAATCACCGCCTGCTGGAGAAACTGCACCTATTATAGTAACAGAAGCTTCTTTATCACATAATGTTTTCACATATCCAGCCCTCTCATAAAACTCAGCAAGTCTTGAAGGCAAATATGCTGGATATCCTTCTTCTGCAGGCATCTCTTCAAGTCTTCCTGATATTTCACGAAGCGCTTCTGCCCATCTTGAAGTTGAGTCTGCCATAACTGCAACATTATATCCCATATCCCTAAAATACTCTGCAATAGTAACACCTGTATATATTGATGCTTCACGAGCAGCAACTGGCATATTTGATGTATTAGCAATAAGTATAGTTCTATTCATAAGAGAAAGCCCCGACACCGGGTCTATAAGCTTTGGGAAATCTTCAAGAACCTCTGTCATCTCATTGCCTCTTTCTCCACAGCCTACATAAACAATGATATCAGCATCACTCCACTTAGCAATTTGGTGCTGAGTCATTGTTTTTCCAGTTCCAAATCCACCTGGAATAGCAGCAGTTCCGCCCTTTGCAATAGGGAAAAATGTATCTATTACTCTTTGACCAGTTATAAGGGGCTTTTGAATTGGAAGCCTTTGCTTTATTGGTCTTGGCGTTCTAATAGGCCATTCCTGATACATTTTAAGCTCAAAGGAAGCATTCCCTTTTTCAAGCTTTACTAAAACTTCCTCCATGTTATAATTTCCATTATCAACTTTAAATATTACTTTTCCTGAAATTCCTGGCGGTACCATAAGATAGTGCTTAATTAGCGGAGTTTCTTGAACTGCGCCAAATACATCTCCCTCTTTTAATTCATCGCCAATGTTTACACTAATATCGGTTTTCCATATATGGCTTAAATCAATAGAAGCTAAGCCTATACCTTCACCGATAAAGTTGCCAGATTTTTTGTATATATAGTTTAGTGGCCTTTCAATTCCATCAAATATATTTCCAATTATTCCTGGCCCAAGTTTTAATGAGAGAGGCTTACCTGTCCCGTAAACCTTTTGGCCTACCTTAAGGCCTGATGTTTCTTCATAAACCTGAATTGTACCAATACTGCCATCAATAGATATAACTTCACCTATAAGTTTCTTATCACTTACAGTTACCATCTCTCTCATCCTAAAGTCCTGCATATTATCTGCCTTTATAACAGGTCCGTTTATATAAATTATTACTCCTGTTTTATCACTCATCTTCTCACCACCTAATGAAGCATGGAATATAATTTTTCTCCAATAACTTCCTTTGAACTTTCAATTTTACTCATTAAAGACATATCAATTTTTATGTTATTATCCTCATCTTGTACAGTAAATCCGCCAATCAAATTATCATCAACGTCAATTTTAAAATTTGTATCAGGGTACATTTCAGCAATTGTCTTTTTGAATTTATCCCTATCATTTTCTATTACATAAAAACTTATGTTCTTGCTTTCCTTCAAATCTTCCATAGATTCTTTTAAGCTTTTTAAAAACAATTCTTTATAATCCTCTGAATTTGTAAATTCCTTGGAATAATTTTTTATCTCTTCAACTGCTTCATCAAATATTTCTTTTTTCTTTTGAAGCAGAAGCTTTTGTTCTTCAACCTTTGCCCTTGATATAATTTGATTTTTCTTTTTATCTATTTCTTTCATTTTTTCCGAATCCATTTTCTCAGCTTGTTTTTCAAATTCCTTTTTCTTTTCATCAATGATATTTCCATATTCACTATTATATTTATCTATTTCAGTTTGATTTTCTTTCTCAATTTTGTCATAAACAAGCTTTGTAAAAAGTTTAAGCTTTTCTTCAACAGTTATCATAAAACCACCTCAAATCTTAATGCCTATGGAATCCCTGACATATCCTGTAATGTAATCAGGCTCTTTTATACTTCCATGTCTGTCAGGAACCTCGACAATAAGCGGAATCTCCAATTTTTGCTTCACATAATTAACTTTATCTCTCATTTTTTCTGCTAATTTTTCCGTAATAACGACTATTCCTATTTCTTTATCTTTAAGTATTTCATCCAATAATTCACTTGCCTCTATTTCATCATCTACAACAGTCCCTCTTATGCCTGCAAGTCTCATGCCTATCATTGTATCCCTATTATCGCTTATAAGATATGTTTTCATACAATCATCTCCTAAAAGCTTTACAGCCTTCCAATAATCATGATTGATATTATAAGTCCATATATAGCAATACCTTCTGCAAGACCAACAAATATAAGGGTTTTTCCTAAAATTTTAGGGTCTTCAGATACAGCGCCTAAAGCCGATGAACCAACTGCACCAACTGCATAACCTGCTCCTATTGCTGCAAGACCAGTACTTAACCCTGCTGCAAGATATCCAAGGCCTGAAGCTGAATCTGCTCCTCCAGCAGCATGGGCAACTTGTGGAATTGATGTAATAATAAGACCAGCAAGAACTGGAACAATTGTGTAAAGATTTACTCTTAACTCTTTTTTGATTTTCTTTTTCTCTACACAAGTTCCTTTATAGAGTTTAATTACTCCCCTTGTAATTGTTGCTACAACTATTATTGTCGCCAAAATTAAAAATATATACATTTTATCTCCTCCTACATATATTTTGTTGTTTATTTAATGTTTTAATGTATTGATTTAATATTAAAGTGCTATAGGTTTATATTCATAACCTGTTCCGTTAAAATATTTGCTGAAAAGCTCATAATATTCAAGTCTAAGACCCTGTATGAAAACAATAAGCCCCTCAAGTCCTATAATAACTAAATTTCCTAAAACTATTACAATAGCACTGCCAGCACCATTGTTTATCATCTTAGCTAAAGTATCGAAAGCTATAAAAAGGCCAACATGGTTTATAGCAAAAGCACCAACCCTTATAAATGAAATTGTGTTGCTGAAAAGACTTAGTAAAGTCTCAATTATTCCAAATCCTCCTTCAACATAATAATCAGATTTAGATTCATTATAAAGAGGTCTTTTACCCTTTATTAAGTTTGCTAATGGCTCTTTAAGCATCATTACTACTGAAAGCACTACAAGTATTAAAACTATTGCTGATAAAGGTATAAATGTTTTTATTCCCTTAACACCAGCATAAATTGCATAAAGAAGTCCCCAGTAAAAAACAAGTCCTACTACTCCGTTTTTACTGAATATCCCATTTTCAATATCCTTTACTTTATAGCTATTAATAAAATTATAGAAATATCCTACTGTAAGCATAAGTATACCAACTACTATAGCAGCCCCAAGCAAAAAGTTTATATTTGCCATTGGATGAATTGGCTTAAAAACCCTATATTTAAGGACATCTTCAAATCCAAAGAAGCTGCCGTAAATAAAGCCAAATATCGTTGAACAAACTCCAAGCCTCGAAAGCATTCCTCCAACTACAGTACGTTTTTTTGCTCTGCTAAAAATTAAACCCATTATAAATAAAACTAAACCCTGTCCTACATCTCCAAACATTGCTCCAAACATGAGCATATAAGTTAAACCAACAAAAGAAGTTGGATCAAGCTCACTATAGGATGGTACACCATAAAGCTTAACAAGACTTTCAAAAGGTCTTAACAAACGATTGTTTTTCATACAAGTTGGAGGAGTAACACCCTCACTTACTTCATCCACATCCTTATAAATTAAAATAAGCTTGCTCTCATATTCACCTAAACATTCTGAGAGCTCACTCTTTTTATAGGATGGAATCCACCCTGTAAGATAGAAAAATTCATTTGTACATGCAACATTGCTTTTTAATTCTTCAATCTTGTATTCCATCATTAATCTTGAATAATATTTTTCAATTTCGTCTTTATTATTTTCTTCCAAATCACCGAGCTTTGATTTAATACTATCCGCTTCTTGTTTTATGCTATAAGTACTTTTTTCAATGCTGTCAATACAATTTGCCGGAGTACCCTCAAGCTTTGTAGTTATTTTAAATTCATTAAAATTCAATGATATTAAAACTCTCTGCATTTCTTGTTCTACAGTTTTAGGAATAAATAACATCACTACTGTATAATCCTTATCGCGATATATTTTAAAAACTAATGCAGATATATTTTCATAATTTTTCCTTAACTTATCCATATCGTAGCTTGATAAGGTTCCTACCTTAACATCAATGTATTTCATATTTAACAGTTCGGATAAGTCTACGTCGATATCCTTTATATAAGATAAGTATTCCTTTAACTCCATCATATTATTATATTTATTATTTAATTCTGTAAGTCTGCTGTAACTTCCCTTAACAAGCTCATAAAGTTCATTAAGCTTTTTTACATCTTCAGTAAAATCATAATCTTCGTTTATATACTCAGCATTAACTTTTTTAGAGTTGCCAAACATTTCATAAATTGCATCGATTTTTTTCTCAATTTCGGGAAGATTTTTTTCACTTGCATATTGTTTAATATAATAATAATCAATAAGCGCATCCATATTGTCCTTAGCTTTTAGTATTGGAAAATCATTATCTTTTATTTCCGTTATAGCGCTTGTCATATGAACTGATGATGATAGTATTATTCTTTTAGCTACTTCATCAACATCATCCATATGACCAACAATATTGATCATTTCCATTTTTTTAACTGCCACATTACCACCCCAAACTTTACAAGAATATTGATCATTCTTGCCAATAATAATTATAATGCCTTGATTAGATACTTTTTAGCCTCATCATATTCCATCCCATACCTTACATTTTCAGTAATTGATATGATATCCCTTATTTCAAATTCAACAAGCTCAATAAAAGCAATCACAGTTGCTATGTTTAAGCTGGCTTTAGTCTTAAAAGATTTCAGCTTAAAGTACATAAATCTGTTCATTCTTCTTTCCATGTAAATATCTTGCTTCTCATCACCTTTAAACATGAATTCATACTGCGTTCCTTTTATCCTTTCAATAAACTCTTCAAGACTATTTAAATAGCAAAGCTCTTTTATTTTCTTATAACTAAATTTATTCCCTCTATTTAATGAGTAGTTAAATATTTCCTCTGAAGATAAATTGTAATACTTTTTACCTCTGTAAATCCATTGAAGGTTTGTCATGTCTATGGAGCATCCCATAAGCTCAGTAAAAATATTTATATCTTCCTTATCAAGCTTTTTAAGCTTATCATCAAGGATATTAAAATACGCTTTATCAAGAGTCATTTCAAATCTAAACAAGCTTTCATTTTTGTTTCCATCAATAAGGGTTTTAAGATAAGGGTAGTATATAGTTCCATCAAGTGCATAAATTAAATCTGAAACACTTCTTGCCTGAATCAAGCTGTCCCTATCAATATGCCTATACCTTCCGGCAAAAACCATACTATTTTTAATTTGTGAATAATCCCTATCCACCTGTATAGTCCTTGCTATACTTTTTAGGTCATAGATCTCATATCTCGAATAAAAGCATTTAAAAAAGTCCCTGTAATCATTAGTAAAATAATTAATAAGTTTATCTATAGAATGTCCAATGCCTTCCTTTAAGCATTTTTCTATATCATCCCTATGCATTTTTGAAGTATCCCTATCTTTGAAGAATTCACCATAAGCAGTATTATCCTTTAGATACTTAGCAATTTCTGAAGAACTTTTAAGTGCAATTAAATTTTTATAATCCTCATCTTTTAAAAATTTCCCAAACATAGATAAAACTTTTGCATTAACTGCACAGTACTTTGTGTTTTTATCCATAAAATCACCTGTCTTTATTTGGATTATAAACAGTATTCTTGTCTAAAAATATTTTATTAAACATCTCTTCAGTAAAGGATTTTTTATTTTTTTGAAATACGGCTTCCATTTCATTGCATTTAGTATTTGCTTCTTTTGTTATACTACTTTCTTCCTCTTCAGCCTTTTTAATTTCCTTTTCCTCTGTTTCTTTAAGCTGCTTTTTTTTATCATCTATTATTGTCTTTTTTAAATTGTCAATTTGGCTATTTACTTCTTCCTCCCGCTGCCTTAGCTGATCCTTTACTTTCCTCCTCTGTTCACAAGCACTTTTATCAATATGAATAACATTTTTTATTACATCGTCTATCTCATTCATAATTTAACCTCCAACATATTTACCCTACGAAAAAATTATTATAGTCCTTTATTATAAATTATACAAAGTTGCTATTAGACCATTTTAATTACTTTAAATTGATTTTTATTCATTTTAGTATAAATAAGTTAACCATAGTTCTATTACTTATTATTTTTCTATTCTCACTCCTTTTTCTTATTATTCGCAAATTATAAAATAAAATTCCACACAAAAGGCAGTCCCAAATCAGGACTGCCTTGTTTTACGAACTTGATACGATTCACTTATATTCCCAAGCAAATCATGAATAAAATTTGAACCTCTGCTTATCAAAATCCCTGTTAAAATATTTCCTAAATATCTTATGTCCATAGGTATGCCTAAAATTTCAAAGATGTCAATCTTTGCCGCAAAAGCTACTATGATACCTAATATTATAGCTCCAAGTACATCTTTGTTTATTTCTTTTACATTCTTAAGCAACTTTATTGTCTGCCATAAGGCTTCAGTAAGGAGAGCTGCAGCAATGATGCCCTTCAAAATCATCCCTCGAAATAATTATTACACTATATATTACTTCAAATAAAATAATATTATTACAACATAATATTATTTTTGAGATTTTATTTCATCATAGTTTAAATTAAATTTTTTCTCCTCTTCTTCATTTATATTCTTATTTCCATACCTCACTTTTATATAAATACATCTTAAAACATTTAAATTGCTGCTATTAAATGCCCCCTTAGATTTTGTATTTATATCCCCTGTAGTATCACTGCCGTTTATTGGAATACCTTTTTTTATACATATTTTCATGAATTTTTTATATTTATTACGAATCTCGTTTTCTTCTTTATTAAAATTAAAGGTATTGATAATTCTATTAAACAAAGTATGTTTTACATTATCCTCTTTTTTAATAAATTCTCTTTCTTCAGCTTCATAATCCTTTTCCTCTTTTGCATTTTTCCCATAGTTCTTTTTATAAATTCTATAGAATATATACAATATAAGTGCAATTAAAGCAATTTTAAAAATCAAAGCAAGCATTTTGCTGTCATGAATGCCTTGAAGTTTACCTTTATTTTTTTCTGCAAAATGTTTTATGTCATTAAAAGATTCTTCTTCCGGTGGAAGATCTTTTTTATCAAGCCTCTCTATCAACTTTTTTATAGCATTAGATGCTATCATTATTAAAAAACCTATGGCATAAAAAAGCCAAGTTAGCAGCGTTCCAAGAATATCTGCAAAAATTAAATAAGCCTTTACTAAAAAATTCAATACAGCATTTCTTACAGTTTCAAGGCTTAAAATAATAGTAATACAAAGGATTAACAAGGGTGCAATTATATTAAACCTTTGGATATTTGCCTTGTTATTATCCTTAACATTATCATAATATCTTTGCATCCTTAAGAGTATAATACTTGAAACAAAATATACCATAACATATTCTGCGCTAGAATCTTCAAAATACTTTAAACTATTTCCTAAAAAGGAAATTATAAAAAGCACACCAATTGCTATGGTCTCCTTTTTAACTTCTTCAAGGGATTGGCCATAAGATATGTTTTTAGAACCTATGTAGGTTAAAACAAGGCAAAAAGTGACAACTACAATTTTATATATTAATTCAGCAGTTGAAGATGGAATAAAAAGCGGTAAAAAAATTAATATTGAAAATATATAAGAAGCAGCTTTATTTTTCTCCTTAAATTTTAAAATTAAAAAACTTGATAAACATAGCCACAAATACAGTAAATTCCCTGTTAATTTGCTTACGTTATCAGACATAATAAAACTTAATACAGCAAAAATAACTGAAAGCTTATTGACTACTTTTATTAGTATAATCATATCCACTTTCATCACTTCTTTCAATATATATGTCAATATTACTCTTAACCATATGTAAATTTTCAGTTTTTAATGTTATTAAAATAAGCTTTTGAGTATGCTCTTTAAGCATATCTATGTATTCTGCATATGGCTCTAAAACCTCAGGGGTAATCAGCACTAATGTTGTGAATCTTATGTCAACTTTTAATATTTTTTCAACCATTTCTTCAAAAGTCATTATAATCGAATAATTAATCCTTCCTAAACATTCTAAAATACTATACAAATGATTTTCCCCTGTTCCAGGATATATATAGTCACTTCCAAATCCATATGAACTTTTATTTAAAATCTGTCCATTATTAATAAATCCATAAGGAATTTTTGCATCTTCAAACCCTTCAGCTACCCCTCTTACAATAGATATACATTTTTCTATTCCCTCTTCATCAATACTCATCCAAAAAGGTTTAAAAGATTCTATATTAAGCAATATCATGGCTTTATTATCCGATGTATAATCAAATTTCTTTACCATAAGCCTGCCCTGCCTTAAAGATGTAGGCCAATGAATCCATTTTTGAGGCTCTCGCCCTGTATATTCAGTAACCCCTACCATAAGTATTGGATCCTCAACAATCCATCTCTTTACAGATATATCCCCGCTTAAGTTCCCATAAGGTATAAGGTTCTTTTCAATTTGATAGGTTTTAGGTAAAACCACAATTTCTTCATTCAAACTCATCTCTTTGTTTGATGTAGTTACGCCTAAAAAATCTCCCGCAGTTAAAGATACCTCTGAAAATGAATAGGCCCCTCTTTTGCTGCACTTTAATGAATATGTCCTCTTTATCCTTTGAAATGGCATGATGGACATAGTTGAAGTATGAAAAATACCATCTGTTGATTCAATTATGTTGCTTTTATTTTCATATTCAAAAGCATTAGGAAACTTTTCACTTATTCTAACAAAAGTAACAGGTAATATTTTTTTATTTTCAAGTATAGAGTTAAGGCTTATTTCTTCACCTATTTCAACTACTTTTTTTGAAAATTCTCTTTTATAAAACAAATTATAATGACAGTATTTATATGAAATTTTGTTTAAAACTATCCCCAATAAAATAAGAATAAATATTAAAATAGTCATTTTTTACACTCCTAAAGCTTTTCAACTGGAACTTTAATACCATTTGACAGCTGCTCAATAAAATGATTAGAGTTTGCATTTCGTCCTGAACCTTTTAATATAATCCTATGATTTAATACATATGCAGCCATTTTTTTAATATCCTCTGGTATTATGTAGTCCCTCCCATTTATAGCAGCATAAGCTTGGCAGGATTTAAAAAGTGCTAAAGTCCCTCTTGGGCTTACTCCTACTTGAACATTGTCATCTTTCCTTGTTGCCTCCACAACATCTAAAAGATAATCCATAACATCAGGAGAAATATCAACTTTATTAAAATTTTCCCTCACATATTCGATTTCCTTCTGTGTAATTACGGCTTCAAGACTATCAATGGGATTTTTCTCCTTATTTCTTTTTACTATTTCAATTTCATCTTCCCTTGAGGGATAGCCCATTTTAATTCTCATAAAAAATCTGTCGAGCTGTGCCTCTGGAAGTGGAAAAGTGCCATAAGATTCAATTGGGTTTTGAGTTGCAAGCACCATGAATGGATCATTTAACTTTCTTGTTTCTCCATCCACTGTTATTTGTTTTTCTTCCATTGCTTCTAAAAGGCTTGATTGTGTTCTTGGAGTTGCTCTGTTTATTTCATCAGCTAATATAATATTTGAAAAAAGCGGACCTTTTCTAAACTCAAATTCCCCTGTTTTTTGATTATAAAAATTAATACCTGTAAGATCCGATGGAAGTAAATCAGGGGTAAACTGAATTCTTTTAAAATCGCATCCTAAAGTTTTTGAAAAGGCTTTTATAAGCATGGTTTTTCCCATTCCAGGTATATCATCCAAAAGGACATGTCCACCACAAATAAAGCAAACTGTAACAAGTTCTATAACCTCGTCTTTCCCAACAATAACTTTTGAAACATTATCTATTATTTTTCCTCTAATTTCCTGAAACTTCAATGTGTCCATAGCAATCCCTCCTTAGTGCCAGGCACGTGGCATGTGGCAAATACTTACTTTAAGTATAATCTTATTGTTTAATATATAAAAGATAAATAAACTGCAATTTGCAATTTAAAATCATTAATGAACAAATTATAACGGAGGTAGGGAACGGTCTTGACCGTTCCGTTGATGAACGAGCAAAATCTAGGAGAGCAAAGCGGTGCCAACACCCAGTAACAATTTCATTCTGTAGCATTTGCAGAACGATCAGAGTTTAGGGGGCGGAACGGTCAAGACCATTCCCTACAGCTTGTCTGACATTTTTCACCTTAAGCCTTCTTTGTTTCTTATCGCAGCGGTGTATTAAATCTAAATAAAAAATAATAGGTAGGTAACATATAATTCTATGCTGCCTACCTAATTAACATATTTAGACCAATAGACTTTTCCTATAATATTATTTTCTCAATCCCAATATCAACATGATTAATAAGCTCAATTTCATACGGTTTCATAACTGTCCCATTCTCATCATAAAGTATTCTAACCTTAGGTCTATCTGGAAAACCTTTAGTATGTTCAACCACAAACCCCTCAAGGCCATTTGACAATTTAACACAGGCTCCAAGTGGATATAAAGAAAAATTATCTTTAAACACCTGAACAAGATCCGTATCAAAATAAGTTTCACATCCGCCCAAGATAAATTCATAGGCTTCATTAGCAGCAAAGCCTTTTCTATAAACCCTGTCACTTACAATTGCATCATAAACATCGCTTATACAGGCTATCTTAGCATATTTTGAAATCTTATCTCCTTTTAATCCATAGGGATATCCTGTGCCATCTACCTTCTCATGATGTTCAAGAACAACATCTTTTGATATTTCATTGATTTCACCAACATCCCTAAGCATATTATATCCATCTATAGGATGCTGTTTTATAACCTTAAATTCATAATCAGTAAGCCTTCCTTTTTTATTTAAAACTTCAATTGGGATTTTCATTTTCCCTATGTCGTGTAAAAGGGCACCTGTTCCAAGATCAATTAACATATTTCTGGAATAATCCATTTGAACTCCATAGAAAAGTGCTAAAACGCAAGTGTTAAGGCTGTGAACATATGTATAATTGTCATAAGTCTTTAACTCCAATAAATAGCTAAAGTTTATTTCCTTATTATCAATCAAATATTCAACCATTTCTCTTACTGCAGCAAGAGTGCTGTTAACTTTTGCCTTATCATTATAGTCAAGTCTGGAAAAAACTTTAGAAAGTGATTTAACTGCATCACTTTTTATCGCTACAAATTGCGGATCCTGAGGTTTTATATCATCTAAGTTCGGATCCATTATATAAAGAGTATTTACACCCATATTTTCAAGCCTTGAAATATACTTTTCTGTTAATGCTACACCTTCTTTAAGAATAAGGCATCCATCTTTCCCAAAAATACTTTGACCTAATATGTCGCCAGATTTTGCCCTTCTTATGCCAATAAGTCTCATAATACACCTCTATTTTCCCATAGTTAATAAATTGCTACAATAATATTCTAAATGTTTCAAACAAATTTTTCAACTTTTTTGATATATAATTACAAATTAATAATTTAAAATCATTAATTTGTAAACTATAGCGGAGATAAGAAAAATATACATTATTTTATTGCAGTTTTAATTCTATTTAATCCTTCTTCCAATAAACTTCTTGGGCATGCTATATTAAGCCTCATAAATCCCTCACCTTTACTTCCAAAGTTTATCCCATTATTCATTCCCACTTTTGCTTTATCAACCATTAAATCATTAAGTTTTTTCCCATCCTTCTCAATTTTTCTAAAATCAAGCCACATGAGATAAGTTCCCTCAGGCTTTGAAACTTTCACTTCAGGCATTTCATTTTGTATAAAATTTAGGACAAAATCTCTATTTGCCTCTAAATAAATAAGAAGCTCATTTAACCATTCTTCTCCATAGGTATAGCATGCTTCTAATGCTGTTAAACCAAATACATTAGAAGATCCAATGTGTATGGCATCCAATTGTTTATTGAACTTATTCCTAATATTTTCATTCGGGATTATAATTGCTGAACAGGATAAGCCAGCAACATTAAAGGTTTTGCTTGGTGCTGTGCATGTGATGGAGTTTTGAGCAACTTTTTCATTCAAGGAAGCAATTGGAATGTGCCTAAAACCTTTGTAAACAATATCTGAATGAATTTCATCGCACACAAGCAGTATATTATTTTTTATACATATTTCACATAATCTATTTAGTTCCTCTTTACTCCACACTCTTCCAACTGGATTGTGAGGGCTGCATAAAATAAACATTTTTACTTTATCATTAATTTTCTTTTCGAGATCATCAAAATCCATGTAGTAATGCCCATTCTCTTCTTTTAAAGGATTTTCAACAATTTTTCTTCCGTTATCACGAATTACTGAATAAAAAGGCGGATAAACCGGAGTTTGAATTATTATACTGTCAGAAGGTTCTGTAAAAGCAAGTACTGCCGTACTTAAGGCAGAAACTACTCCTGGTGTAAAGGTAAGCCACCCTTTATCAATATTTAAGCCATGCCTTTTACTCTCCCAGCTTATAATTGATTCATAAAAAGATTGACTCCTATATGTATATCCGTAAATCCCATGCTGAGCCCTTTTTACAATTGCCTCTTTAACTTCCTTTGGTACTTCAAAATCCATATCAGCTACCCAAAGTGGCAAAATATCCTCTCTCCCAAATACTTCTTTTAAATTATCCCACTTGGCACAACCCGTACCTTTTCTGTCAATAATCTTATCAAAATCATATTTCATAATCAGTTTCCCTCCTTCATTTCATAAGTATATATTAGCATTATTTTATGTAAATTACATATCTGCAATTTAAAATCAATAATGAACAAATTGCAGCGAAGATAAGAAAAATATATGGATTAAAGTAGTATGGGACGGTCTTGACCGTCACGCTGTACATTGATCAGGATTTGGGGAGTAGAACGGTCAAGACCGCTCCCTACAGCAGCGGTGGATTAAATCTAAACTATGAATTGAAGTTACACATAATTTCATAGGCATTATAAAAAAATACAACTTTGAAATCACATTCAAAGTTGTATTTCATGGAGCAGGTAA
>ENA-UOOI01000342-UOOI01000342.1-fermentation-metagenome-genome-assembly--contig:-NODE-342-length-61237-cov-3.813834_pt1 | contig 61237 bp, 46 predicted proteins | sample MGYA00245779_ERZ724027 | MGnify/ENA primary metagenome ERZ724027 (study PRJEB28704, sample SAMN03018318) | fermentation metagenome | biome: anthropogenic terrestrial biome; feature: soil; material...
GATCCGGGTGAAAGCCCCGTACAACTGGATTCATATATTTCATCAATCTTCTCCCATTCTATTGCTCTTATTATATATTTTATAAAAACACAGACTCTATAAATAGGACTTTTTTTAGATGTAGCATGTAAAATTTTTAGATATATATAATGTAACCGATATTGACCGGGAGTTGTCCCCAAATTCTCTATAATACAAAAAGGCTTCCGTCTTTGGAGTATGTCAAAAAACGGAAACCTGACAACTGGTTAAATTTTGTATTGGCAGACTTTATACCAAATGCTTTTTATTGCTGGTTTTATTGTTCTGACTCCTTCTATACTCCTTAGGAGGCAGTCCATACCTGTCTTTGAATATCCTGGAAAAATACTGACTTTTCTGATAGCCCACATGCTCCATAACTTCATGAATTCGAAGCTCCGTATGTTCCAGGAGTTGTGCCGCCTTATCCATTCTGACAGCAGTAATATAGTTAGAAAGATTTTCATGTGTCGTTTCTTTAAAAATTCTTGACAAATAGGCAGGATGTAAATGAGCGACCTCTCCGAGGGTCTCCAGTGACAGATTCTTGTTGTAATTCATATTAATATACTCTTTTACACAGGAAATAGCATCTCTGCAGTTATATGCCTTTTCTCTGTTCCCGTTATCGTTCCCCGACCGCTGCTCAAAATTCTTTTTCAAAACATGCTCTAAGGCTTCCTCAAAACCTTCCTTAAGTACAGGTTTCACCAGATACTCTGACACTCCGTAGCGTACAGCCTGCTGTGCATATTCAAACTCGCTGTATCCGGATATAATAATTACCTTTGTCAGATAATGATTCTCCTCAATGATTTTTGATAGATCGAGTCCTGATATCTTTGGCATCTTTATATCTGTGACCAAAAGCTCTGGCTGGTGTTCATTTAAAAGATCTCTCGCCAGGGAGCCACCTTTTGCTGTCAGTATCTGATCAAATCCATAGACATCCCATTTCACTAATTTTTTGATATATGTTATCATATATGGTTCGTCATCTACAATCAACACTTTCATTCTCCATTTCCTCCGGTAAAATAGTAAAGTATACCTTTAGTCCGCCCCAGATACTCTTTTCAAACCGAAGTCCAGCGGACTCGTCATAGTAATTAATCAGCCTTTGATTAACATTCCATAACCCCACACTATCATCTTCATCCCTCTCTTTTTTTGAAAGTCTGACCATAAGTGAAGTAATCTCCTTCTCCGTCATCCCGTATCCATCATCGGAAATTTCAAAACGAAGGTCACTATTTCTGATTTCAAAGATCTTTACATAGATATGCTTAGCATCTTCACGCTCCTCAATGGCATGCTCAATGGCATTCTCAATAATCGGCTGAAGAATCAGTGGTATTATCTTCCTTACATATATATCAGGGGAAACTTCTATCGAATACTCTATATCCTTGCGCATAGCCATAATCGAAAGATACGCTCTGGCATAGGATATTTCTTCCTTTATTGTTACTATGGATTTGTTCTTAGTAGAATACCTGTAATAATCAGACAAATGAACTGCCATCTCTGTAACTGCTTTGGGATTATCCGCCACAGTAACAATATAGGACAGGCTGTTGTAGAGAAAATGCGGATTAATCTGCAGCTGAAGCTGCCGAAGCTCTGCCTGATTTCGAAGCTGCTGTTCCGTAATAGTAGACTCGATTAGCTGTCTGATTCTGACAACCATACGATTAAACTGGCCATAAACGTAGGCGAATTCATTGTCTGGCAATTCGGTAATCCTGGCCGTAAAATCTCCCCCTTCCACCTGCTTTAATTTTCCCGTAAGAGTCCTAAGAGCAAGCACGATATTGTTGTAATATAACAGTATAAATACCAGGCCGATCAGAAGTACTACACTCAAAAGTCCACCTGTTATCCGGGTCATATTTGTTACCGGCTGCATCATGGCCTTTAGCGGGTAGTAAGAGACTAGCTCCAGGCCATTCCTCAAAGGCCCTGAACGGACAAGCTGATACTTGTTCCGATCAATGGAGATTTCATCGGATGACTGATCTCCCTCTTCACTCATGGCTCGAATTAATCCCTTCTCGGGCTCACTTACTGAGTAAAGACTCCTGCTCCCGGAATAAAGAAGCAGGGTTTCTCCCTGTTTCATACCGGAAGCCATAGCCTTTAGATTATATAGATAATCACGATCCATCCGTATAATCAGGTATGGTTCATCATCTGTATCATCCCAGTCAGTCTCATATTTTCTAGCAAAATAAACTTCATTCTTATAAATAAACCAATGATTATCTTTTGATGATTGAAGCATAGAATCTTCAACGTTGTCTCTCGATGTAGTTGTTATGATGCGCTGAGATTTTGGCCAGTATAGAATAAACTGTGCCATACCCACATTGCTCTTCTGACGCCCTTTTAAATATGCTTTCATCTGATTGACATCCGTGACATATTGATAAGCGTCATACTCTGACATCACTGTTGAGAATTCCGTCCGCTTCAATTTCGATTTCTTTGATTTTCTGATTGAGAAGTGTCTTGGAATACTCCATCTGAATACTTGCTGTCTGCAGCTGTGATTCCTTCAGGCTGGAAGTACTGTACCCATATAAAATAGCAAATCCGACCATAATCATGATTAAAAACAGAATAAACACATTAAAGATAGACTTTATTTTTCTCATAGGCAACCTCATTTTTGTAAGTAGTACTGCTATGCATCAATTTCCAACAAGAATATTATAGCAAATTCATCTTACCTTTACCATATTGTGGCTGCCACGAATGTTTATTTCACAGATTTATACCATTCATTAACCTCTTTGGTGATTTCATCACCGCCCTGAGCCTTCCAGTCCCTGACAAAATCATCGAAAGCATCAGGTGATTCTTTGCCATAGATGATATTTGTGTACACCTGCTTCTCCATGGTCTGAAGCTGTTCCCAATTCTTCTTCATCGTATCAGTGGGTTCACCGTTAAATAAATTTGGAAGCTGTTCATCCCTGTGTTCATGTGCTACTACATATCCCTCTGCTGTATCCGGTGCAGTCTCAAAAGCTGCCGCCGCCCTCATCTGCGTGCTGGACTTTGCTTCTTTCCCTTCTTTTGCATCTGCATAATCCTGCATAGTATCAATCGCAGGCGCATTTTTAAGCACTGTTGATTTACCGGGCATAAACGGATCCGTTACGGGTGGATCAAACAATGTGGAATCAAATACAACTTTATCTCCGACAACGTCGTAATCGTAGTTTTCCAGATAACCGTATTGAAAATCACCGGTACCGAATGCCGCATCATACATCCAGTCATAGTAGGTGAAAAATGCTTCCATATTACTAAAATCCTTGTTGAACATTAGCCAGCCATCGTTGGTCTCTGCAGTCTGATAGGTCGGCTCCCCGTTATCCTGCAGAATATTCGGGTATGTTTTGATTACCGCATCCGGTGCTACTGACGTAACATCTCTGACAGAATCAACAGCCCACGGACGGCCGATAAAGATGCCGGCTTTTCCCTCTGTAAATTGATTCATTGCATCCCACGCACCAGTTGCGGCCGCTTCCTGAAATGTCCATCCATTTGCATGCCAGTCTGCCAGACGCTCTAATGATTTCTTGTTTCCCTCATCAATCGAACCATAGGTTAGTTTACCGCTTTCATCCTCCTCCCAGCTGCCGGGAATATGTTTTCCGGTATTTGCAGAGAACAGTGATACAGGATCCGCCACCCATCCGCTGTTGTAGAGTCCATTACCTGTATAAGCGAATCCATACGTATCCTTCTTTCCGTTGCCGTCAGGGTCTTTTTCTGTAAAGGCTTTTATTACAGACTCAAACTCATCCATATTTGTGGGAGCCTTAAGATTCAGCTTATCCAGCCAGTCCTGTCGAACGATCATTACTTCCCCTTCAGTCAATGCCGGCGCACAGGCAATCCCATAGGTCTTTCCGTCCTTAGTGACCGGATAGAAAGATTGCGGATATTTATCATAGATTTCTTTCAGACGATCGGGCATATACTTTTCAATATCATCATCAATTGCTTTCACACGACCGGATTCAATCATATCTGCTATCATCTGCGTTCCATATACCGGAAATACATCCGGAAGTTTCTCAGAACCGGTAAGAGCAAGACGCAGCTTTGTATCATAGTTGTCTGCATCTCCGCCCAGAAGTGCGGTATCCATCTTAATACCTAGCTTTTCCTCTGCAAGCTCCGTCATGGGGTTCTTATTAATATCTTCACCGTCTCCATATCTTCCCGCATTCTCGTCCAGCTGCTTTGCAATGGTAATTGTAATTGCAGGATCGTACCTGCCTTCCTCATTCATTACAGCCGCTTCCCTGCTGCTATCCCTGTCCTTTTTAGATCCACAGCCTGTAAGTACCAGACCGAATATCAACACGAATGAAGCTGCTTCCCTGGAAAATTGTTTTTTGCTTTTCATATCATACCTCCTCGTTCTAAATTCATTAATTACAAAAAAGCTATTCTTTTACCGCACCCATGACGATTCCCGTTACAAAATATTTTTGTAAAAACGGATATACCATCAATATCGGCAGCGCACCAATGAATACCTGTGCCGCCTTAATGGTCCGCTCTGACATAGCTTTTGCTGCGGTCGGATCTAGTGCCAGATCCTGCTGGTTTCCCTGAACTACGATCACTTGAAGAAATGAAGCCAGCGGATAGTTTTTAGTATCTGACATATACAAGATTCCTGTAAACCATTCATTCCAGTTTCCAACCATAATAAAAAGTGCAACCGTGGCGAGACCCGCCTTAGACAAGGGAAGAAAGATCTTCCAGAACACGGTAAAAAATCCTGCCCCGTCGATTAATGCCGCTTCCTCCAGCGCTTTGGGAATCGACTTGAAGAAGTTCATAATAAGAATCAGATTGTAACAGCCGAATGCCCCCGGAAGAATATAGACAAGAAAATTATTCTTTAACCCCAGAGAAGTATTTACCAGGTAAGAAGGAATCAGTCCCCCTCCAAACAGCATGGTAAATACAAAAAACCACATCAGAACCGTTCTGCCTTTGAAATCTTTTGATAGAGCATAACCAGCTGTCGTTATAGCAAGCATACTAACCAGCGTACCAACCACCGTCCTGAGAAGCGAGATCACCATAGAACGTATGAAGTTATTGTTTTGAAAGGTCTTCATATAAGCTTTGAGCGTAAAATCCACAGGCCAAAACGTAACAATTCCGCTGTTAGCCGCACTTTTCCCGCTAAGAGAAAGAGCCAGCAGATTGACCAGTGGCAGCAGACACAGAAGTGCTGCTGTAACAAGAAATATCGTATTGCAAACTGTAAATATTTTTCTGCTTAAGGATGTATGTCTCATCGTCTTCTCCCTCCTAAAAGATCTTGTAACCAGCAAATTTATAGGCAATTTTATATGAGATGACCGTTAACAGCAATCCGATGACAGACTTAAAAAGTCCAACTGCTGTTCCAAAGCTGTATTGCCCATTTACCAAAGACTGCCGATACACGTAAGTGTCAATAATATCGCCGGTGCTATAAGTAAGAGGCGAATACAGGTTGAATATCTGATCAAAACCTGCATTCAGCACATTTCCAAGACTAAGTGTTGCCATAACAATAATCATAGGTACAATACCGGGCAGGGTAATATGCAGAGCCTGCTGTAAACGGCTCGCGCCATCAATCTCTGCCGCTTCATAAAGCCCCTGATCAATATTCGAGATCGCGGCCAGATATACAATCATGCCAAATCCAAATCCCTTCCAAAGGTCCGAGATTACTACAATCTGCCGAAACATGCCTGCCTCACCCAGAAAGAAAATCGGCTTTACACCGAGCCGTTGAATAAAGTTGTTGACAATCCCATCCAGCCCCAGAATATCCTGAAGCATGCCGGCTACAGTTACCCAGGAGAGAAAATGAGGAAGGTACACCAGTGTCTGGATGCCTTTCTTCAGTCCCACATTCTTTACCTCATTCAGCAGCAGCGCCATGAAAATCGGTACAACCAGTTCAAGTATGATCTTACTGACAGCTATAATCACTGTGTTGATAATTGCCTGATAGGATTCCCTGAATTCAAAAATCCGTTTAAAGTTGTCTAATCCTACGCTTTCAGAACCCAGAATTCCAAGCCATGGCTTGTAATCCTGAAAAGCCATAACTAATCCGCCCATAGGTGCATAGCAGAAAACAACTGCCAAAATAAAGCTTGGAATTACCATTACATAAAGCGGCCAGCTGTGATTGAATTCCTGCTTCCACTTTTTCATTTCCCATCCTCCTTACTTTGATTTATTACCATTATAAATAGTCTTCTCGATTATAAACACACCCCAATTTAAAGAACATGTACCCTGTTTTAACTTTATTACATATAATTGTAATATTCAGATAATTATTTGTACATATATATTCACATATTATATTCTTTTATTTCTATCATTGTATAAATCCTATATTTCAAAGTCTATACGGCAGGTCCTATTTCATATTATGCAAAAGACCTCAGCCTTTTAAACATCAACACTTAAAAGACTGAAGCCTATAAAAAATTCATTTGACTATATTCTTTATATCTATAAAGGCACTGCCGATAGACGGTTAGTCCCAAATTATAGGTTTACATAAAAGTAATCGAATCCTTTGGTCGGGGCGATTACTTTTTTTTGTGATTTATGTAGTCTAATAAAATTATAACCACTGTGTTGAGCATCATAAACAGCACCCAGAATTAAACACAACATTTACAATATACACAGAAATATAATTTTTTATTTTAGCATAATGCGCTATGATAGAAACTACAATTTAATATATAGATTACATATATCCAAATGACACACGAAATTTCAATTGATCAAAAAGTTCCGGAATTATTTAAAAAAGGTTAAACGGGGGGATTTTTATGAAACGAAAACTTTATGCTATTATGGCCTATGTCTTAGCCGCTGCAATGCTAATTTCCATGCCCGGCTGCGGAGGAAAAAAAGATAATGGTGATAATTCAAAGTCAAAAAGCGGAAGTTCCAAGGCAAAGGCAAAACCGGATATGAGTCTTGTGGATACGAGTGGTGATCACTTAAAGATGAAAGACAAGACAAAGCTAACCATGTTGATTCCGAAGGACACAAATATTGAAGACCTTGATACAAATGACTACATAACGAAACTTGAGGATGCTGTTAATGTGGATCTGCAGTTTGAATACCTTCCTGCTTCAGATGCAAAACAGAAACTGTCAGTTATGCTTTCCTCAGGAACGGAATTACCTGACACGATTCTTTATAATCTGTCGAGTATAGAGGTTTATACCTACGGAGCACAGGGATATTTCTTACCTTTGAATGACTATATTGATCAATGTTCCAAATATTTTAAAGACTATCTGGGTACCGACGAAGGAAAAGAAAACACGAAATATTTCAAGTCTCCGGATGGAAATATCTATTCTTATCCAAATATTATCGAAGAGATCGGAAATGATTATGATCATCGAATCTGGATCAATAAGACTTGGCTCGATAAATTGGGACTGGAAAAACCGACGACAACGGATGAATATTACCAGGTTCTCAAGGCATTTAAAGAAAAAGATCCAAATGGAAATGGTAAAGCAGATGAAATACCATTGGTGGGAAGTACCGACGGCTGGGTCCAGGGTGTATGGAAGACACTGATGTATTCTTTCTTGTATCTGAATGACTATTTTGATTATATCGTTAAAGATAAGGATGGAAAACTGACGGTATCTTATATACAGCCTGAATTCCGTGACGGACTGGAATATTTAAACAAACTATGTTCGGAAGGGCTTCTTTCCCCGCTTACATTTACGCAGGATCAAAATCAGTTAAAACAAATCATTGGCGATCCAAGCGGCGTTGTGATTGGTTCTGTCTGTGCGGGGTCTATGTCGCTATACGCGGCATCCGAGGAGAGGAAAAAGGACATTACACATCTGGCACCGCTGATTGGACCGGACGGTGTTCAGCTTACGAGTGACAGACATTCTTCATTACCTAATTACGTGGGATATATCACCAAAGACTGTAAAAACCCGACTGCAGCGGCAGTTCTGTTTGATTATATGTATTCCACAGACATGGCGATGCAGGGACGCTGGGGTACAGAAGGAAAGAGCTGGGTAAAAGCTGAACCCGGTGAAAAAGGAATGTATGAAGATCAGGGTTACGATCCTATCTTTAAAATCACTGATAATATCTGGGGAACGACTCAGAATCAGGAAATTGGAGAAGTCGGGCCCACACTTAGACAATATGATTTAACCTGTGGGCAGGTAACACCGGATGATCCATATAACGCCCAGCTGATGTCTGCAGAAGCATCAAAGGAATATATGGATAAAGTACCTGATGATGTTGTTTACAGGATTATTTATACCAAAGAAGAGGCAGATGAGATCGCTGAAATTTTAAATTCATTAAACACCTATCGTGATGAGGCAGTGGTTGCATTTATTACCGGAACCAGACCTTTATCTGACTGGGATAACTATGTGAAGGAAATTCAAAATATAGGACTGGACAAATTCGTCGAAATCTCTCAGAAGGCGTATGACAGGATGCAAAAACAGTAGACACTATGCCCGCCCGGAAAAATCATTCGGGCGGGCATGATGTGATCAGAGGGGGGATGTATTTGTGAGAAAGAAAAATAATACATGGAAGAGAATCTTTTCAAGCTGGCAGTTATATCTATTTCTTCTGCCGCCGCTTATCTATTTAATTGTATTTTGCTACGTACCTATGAGTGGTCTGCAGCTGGCTTTCAAAAAATACAATTCCGTTGACGGAATCTGGGGAAGCCCATGGGTCGGCCTGGATCAGTTCCGAAAATTTTTCTCTTCCTATATGTTTGGAACAGTTATTAAAAACACACTAAGAGTTTCAATTTATTCACTGCTGGTCTCATTTCCGATCCCGATTGTACTGGCACTGATTTTGAATTCTATTGAATCTCCGGGATATAAAAAATTTGCGCAGACGATCACTTATCTGCCCTATTTTATATCTACAGTCGTACTAGTCAGCATTTTGATGCAGGTTGTAAATCCACGCGTTGGTCTGATTGCAAACCTTTTAGAAAAAATAGGAGGAAAAACAATACCAGATCTCATGGCTTCGCCCAAAGCATTTCCTCACCTCTATGTCTGGTCAGGAATCTGGCAGTCAATGGGTTATAACTCTATTATTTATATTGCGGCACTTGCAAATACGGATCAGTCACTTCATGAGGCGGCTAAAATTGATGGGGCATCACGGTTTCAAAGAGTCGTCCATATTGATCTGCCTTCTATTATGCCCACAGCTTCTATTTTACTGATTATGAATTGCGGGAATATCATGAATGTCGGTTTCGAAAAGGTATTACTGATGCAAAATGATATGAATATTTCAGCGAGTGAAGTGATATCAACCTATGTATATAAAATCGGCCTGGGGACCACGGTGACGGATTTCTCATATGCGACTGCGATTGGACTTTTTAATTCCCTTATCAACCTGGTCATGATACTGATTGTAAATATAATCAGTAAGAAAACCAGCGGGAATTCTCTATTCTAGTTAATGATCCGGCACACAAAAGGAGAGTTAGATATGGATAAAATTAAAAATAGAGGAAAAAGAATCAAGATGGGTCGGGATGATAAAATTTACTATGCAGTGATCCATATCATCCTCGTTCTGGTGTTGATTGTGATCGGGTATCCATTAATTTATATTGTGTCGTCCTCATTTTCTTCGCCCACAGCGGTAAGCACCGGAAAGGTGATCCTGTGGCCGGTGGATCTCAGCCTGGAAGGATACGAGGCTGTATTTAAAAACAAAGATGTTCTGAGTGGCTACCTGAACACCATTATATTTACCGTATGCGGAACGACCATCAATGTTATAATGACTATGTTTGCGGCTTACCCGTTATCCAGCCGCAAACTGCCGGGGCGGAACTTCTTTTTGTTCCTGTTTACATTTACCATGCTGTTTAGCGGGGGAATGATCCCTACCTATATATTAATCAAGGATATCAACATGTTAAATACAATCTGGGCAATGATCCTGCCCGGAGCGGTGTCGGTCTATAATCTGATGATCACGAAAACCTTTATACAAAACAGCATTCCGGATGAATTATATGAAGCTGCTGAAATAGACGGCTGCAGTGATGCAAACTATTTCTTCAAGATGGTCGTTCCTCTGTCAAAATCAATCATTGCAGTTTTGGTTCTTTTCTATGCAATTGGCCATTGGAACGCATACTTTAATGCTTTTCTGTATCTGGATGACCGGAAACTATTTCCCCTTCAACTGGTGCTGAGAGAGATTCTGATTGCAAACAGTATAGATGCCACGATGATTCTTGACCCGGAAATCGCCGCAGCGAAACAGGGAATGGCAGAACTATTGAAATATTCCCTGATTTTGGTATCAACTGTGCCGGTTATGTGCCTATACCCGTTCGTGCAGAAATACTTTGTAAAAGGTGTTATGATCGGGTCAGTAAAGGGATAAACAATATATATCAGGAGGAGCAGAGAATCATAAAACATAATTCCCTTCCCCTCCTGTTTTTTTGCCTGTTTATATCTTATCCCAATATTTGATAATACTCGACCTGTAGATCTCCTTCCCATGAAACCCTGTCATACGGAGAATCGGGATATAGTTCCATAGTACACATTTCCAGCCCGCCGTCAGCAAAAAGTTCTAAGAGTGACACATCAAAGATGAATTCTATATCATATTCTCCTGTTATAAATCTGTGTACTGACGCCCTGGAATACTGCTCTGTCATAAAGGTCTCATCAAATTCCTTTGCTCCGGCCATTCCCCTGTCCACGATCACAGAATCATCTTGTATTTCAATCAGTAACTTCTGTCCTCTGGAATTCGATAAATTCAGTTTCGCGTCACCTTTGCCGTGGATCTTGATCCCAAAGGTTTCTGATCTTATCCGGCCCGAATTTTCTATCGGATACGCCTGCCTCTGAAACTGTCTGATTCCTTCAGGTTTTCCACATAACCGGTAATTATCACCTATTTTTCTTAATGACAGTTTTCTGGCCAGAGTCATCTGACTGCAAAAGTCGTCTGTAGGAACACGATCAGAATATTCCCAGTTTTGTGCCCAGCCAATTAAGAGAGGTTCTTCAAGATTCTGAAAAGTTACACCCGCATAGTTATCAAAACCAAAATCAAGCCAGAGAGGTTCCCCTGCCGGATATGTACAAGTGAAAGTATCCCCGTCAAATTCACCGACAAAGTACTGTGTCCGGCTCCTCCCATCCTCCACGGTTGTCGTCATGCTGACCAGAAGCACCCACAACACTTTGCCGTCAACCGCTACAGGGAACAGATCCGGACACTCGAATACCCCGGATGCATGGTTTTCTTTCAAGCCGAATTCTCCGGTCTTCGTCCACTGTTTCATATCTTCCGAAGAATAAAACTGAACACGATCATATGCAGCCAGCACCAGGCTCCAGCACCCGTGTCTGGCATTCCAAAAAACTTTCGGATCTCTAAAATCTGAAAGTCCCGGGTTCTTTATCACCGGATTCAAATATGATTTTTCAAAATGATTACCGCCATCAATACTATAGGCAATGCTCTGTTGCTCTAATCCAGTATCGCCATTATGACTGGTATAGATAGCTACAATCGGTGCATGCTCTGCTGTTCCGAAACCTGACGTATTTTCCCTGTCATACGCACAGCTTCCTGAAAAAACCATACCCAGTTCATCCGGGTAAAGTGCAATCGGTTTGTGCTCCCAATGTAACAGATCTTTTGTAACGGCATGTCCCCAGTGCATTGGCCCATGTCCTGTAGAATAAGGATACTTCTGATAAAACAAATGATAGTTTCCATCCACATAAACCATCCCATTTGGATCATTCATCCACATATTCGGCGGCGTAAAATGAATCTTAGGTCTGAAATCTCTGATTCCTTTTGTGCTCATAGTTTGTGTCCTCCTCATAGTGACCAGAAATGGACTTTGCTGCAATTCCCGGCGTTCTTCATTAATTAGCTGCTTCTTTTGCCAACCCCTGCCCTATCTGCAACGTCTCGTATACTAGCCAATTTTATCTACCTTTCTTTCATGATTTGTAGGATTGTGGAGCACAAAGTGCGTAACAATACGTGTATCACAGGGGTCGAATTACTTTTGACCCCAACATCAATAATAATATAAAACAATAAAATTATCCTATCACAATCGGGTTTGCTTCTCAATCTCTTTCTCTCTTGTTCCATAAGGATTTGATATTTAAAAAATAATTTGTCCCTTCTATTTATATATGTTACTATACGAATAAGGTATTACCTATTACTTATTTTAGGAGGATTAAAAGATGAGCAATCGCAAAAGTCATGGAGAGTATTTGAAAAGAGCAATTCAGGTTTCACGGGACTCCAGAACCCACGGAAACACTCCATTTGGTTCTATTCTGGTTGATCATGAGGGAAATATCGTGATGGAACAGGAGAATATTGAAATCACTGAAAAAATCTGCACCGGACATGCAGAGGCTACACTGGCCGCCCGTGCATCTCACGAATATTCCAGAGAATTTCTAAAAGGCTGCACTTTGTACACAACAGCTGAACCATGCGCCATGTGTTCCGGTGCAATATACTGGGCCGGTATCGGAACTGTCGCATACGCCATGACAGAACGCCGACTGTTAGAACTAACAGGAAGCAATGAACAGAATCCAACCTTTGACCTTCCCTGCCGTGATGTTTTCAGCAAAGGCCAGAAAGATATCCGGGTAGTCGGACCATTTCCGGAATTAGAAGTCGAAGCAGCTGAAGTCCACAAGGGATACTGGGATTAAACACGACATCTTAGAATAAACGGAAGGAGCTTCCATGAAAGAACAAACTTCAACGGAAAATATATTTCTATTTCTCAGAACCTGATTATGGGACTGCAGCATGTACTTGACGATGTGTCTGAGTTCGATAGCCGCTCCTCTGATTATGAGCAGCTGGTTATTCTACAATCTCTCCCGCCCTGTCACAAAACTCATCCAGTGTAATTTCGTCTGTAACATATTTCTGGAACAGAAGTCCTATTTTCTCAATCTTCATCATAGGATCATCTGACAGTGGCCGGGCTTTTAACTTCACATCTTTCACATAGTCTTTCCAGATATCGATGTCAGGTATGTCAAGCCCCCCATCTTCTATGATATCCAGCCGGGCGGGAAGCTGTTTCATAGCGTTAGAATAATCGATACTTCCCTCTCTACCTGCCGCGTAGGCGAGGAATTTTTTTGCCGCATCTTTATTTTTTGATCCTTTGTTCAGTACATATTGCCAGCTTCCAACATTTGTTGCTTTTTCTTCGAACCTGGGAAGCGGCACAACATGAATTTTATCCTCACCATACATGCCTGCCTTCAAGAAGGTATTGGTAATTCCGCTGTACATAAATATAGTCCCATAGTCACCGTTCATGAACTTTTGTTCCATCTGCTCATATTGATCGAACAAAACACCCTCTGCTATTCTGTGGTTCTTATATATATCATGTAGAAACCGCATCGCCTCTCTGGTAGAAGTATTTGACCAGTTCTGATAATCACCTCCAAACATGTTAATAAACTGAAGAATTTCATTATATGCATAAGTTGCTTCCCAAGAGCCTCCATATCCATATACTCCATTCTCAAAACTTGCATTTAGAAGCTTTTCGAAATCTTTTCGGTCCGATATCCGGTCTATTCCCGCCTTCTTTATAACATCCGCATTGGCCCATAATGCCATAATATCAAGAGTATAAGGGACGGAGTATACCCGGGAATCTTTCATAACCATTTTATTCATATATTCACTCGGATAACAATCTATAATCTCCTGTGTCATAACTGTATCATCTATGGCTTCCAGATACCCTTTATGTTTAAATTCACTGATCATCTTATCATTGATCGTAATGACATCCACACTTGGATCCCCGGAAGAAAGGAGAGTGGAAATCTCCGCCTGCCGATTATAAGCATTTGCAGGAGGTGAAATCAGATTGATTTTCATATTCAACTTTTTCTCAGCATTCTCAATATATTCCTGCACTCCGGCTTTATCGGCATTTACATGCATTAAAGTAATATTGTCTTTGTTTTTATCGGAATCACCTTGTGTTTCCGATACAGCACTATTTCCAATATTACATCCTGAAAATAATAGTGAGACACAAAAGCTAAGTAAAACTACAACTATCTGTTTTTTCACAAATCACACCTTTTCTTTATCGAGGCCACCTGTCTTCTTTTTTCGGTAATGGTGGAAATCCATGATGAGGTTCCGACTGATACCAGTATGCAACGCTTGCAACGTCATCCTGTCGTTCGAACAATCCCCTGTATCCAACTCCAATCTGTTGTATTGTCACCTTCAGATCTTCCTCAAAACAGATCGGATCCTGAATATGCCAGCGATAAAAGCCCCGCATGGGCATACAGTCATCATTGTGATAGAGATTATGAATCTCCTCATCATGATTTGAATAGTATGGATATCCCAGATATGGTGTACAGTAGTTTTGTTCTACTGTCTTTCCGTCTATCTGTTTTGCGAAACTCCAGGAACCTCCGAAGTAATCTTCAGTGCCCGTTCCACAGATCGTGGGATATTCTTCGTCGCCGTCCATATAGAATTTAATTTCACCCTCGCCCCACCAGTAACGTTCCAGTGTGGTCAGTGCCAGGTATATACCGACATAATGTCCTTTTCCCTTTACCTGATCTAAAATCACATAGTCTTTCTGGAGCTCTGTAATCTTCTGTCTTCTCCACTGAGCATGAAAGTAAGATATATCTTTAGGTAGTTCTTCGTGAAGCGCATAATCAACCTGATAGAAGAAAGCCGGAATTGCATTGGCATGCTGATTTTCAAGAGTAATCCTGGCTTTTCTTCGAAATGGCATCTGGAAATAACTATTCAGCCCCCGACTTGGCACTACTACAATCGGCAGGGAATTCACGTCACATTCTCTTCCGAATCCACAGCAGAAGAAATCGCCAAGCGGGCATTCTACGGATGGCTCTTCCTCATCGTCCCAGTACATGCGAAGCACCAGGTCTCTTAAGACAAAACAGTCCGCTTCTGTCGTTTTATGCGTCACGGTAATCCATATATGGTTAATGACACCCGGACCTTCAATTTCCGCCAATGTAACAGCCTTACCGCTTTCTATATCGTGAAGGCAGGGGCTCCCTTTTCTGGATGGCCCGAGAGGACCTGCCGCCATTCCGCCCTTTCCTTTTTCACCATGTGGATTTTCCGCGTTAATGGATCTGCTTTTTACATGTTTTGCCAATGGCAGAGATCCAAGAGCTCCGCCGGTTATATCATACATCATATATTACCTTCCTTTCATTTTTAGGCTTTTACTCCGCCGGCCATAATTCCATCCATAATCTGTTTCTCAAATATAGCCACAAATAGAATGATTGGCAGCAGGATAATCCATCCCATCGCACTCACCAGATCCCAGGGTACACCATACATATTATCGCGTAACGGGAGCTGTACAATAGAGACCGATAGAACTTGTATTCCATTTGAATAGTATAATGGCGTGAAGAAATTATTTAAACAGGTTATAAAATTGATGATACATACCGTTGCAATTGCCGATTTCATCAGCGGAAGTACAATCCGAAAAAGTCTCTGTGAAAATGTTGCCCCGTCTATGGCTGCGGCTTCTTCAAGAGAAATTGGTATTTCTCCTACAAAATTTCTCAATATCAAAACGGTAAAGGGAATAACAGCACTGATATAGAGAATGATCAGGCCGGGATATGTATCATACAGTCCCACTTTCTGCATAAACTCATATAATGGTCTTGCGGTCACAACTTCAGGAATCAGCATTGTAGCAAGAATAAAACCAAACATAAGATTGATTGCCTTCGAATGAAACCTGGAGAAAGCATATGCTGCCATCACACATATCACTGTACCTATTAGCAGTGTAACACCAATGATCAGAACTGTGTTACCTATTTTTGAAACAAGTCCGACATTTTCGACAAGAAATTTATAACTGTCAAGCGTTGGATAATCCGGAAGATAATCGATCGGCATCTTAAAAAGCTCCCCCGGAGGTGTTATGGACGAAATAAATATCCAGTACACAGGAAAAAGGATCAGAAAGGCTACGAATGCAAAGAGAACCCATCTTCCCACAGCAGCAAGACCTCTGTAAATTTTATATTTCTTTGAATCGTTCATACAGTTCTCCTTCCTAGTTATCCATCTTATTCATGACCCTCATATTAATAAAACTAAAAACAGCCATGACAATAAATAGCAATACTGCAAGAGTTGATGCGTATCCGACATTCAGATTGGTAAAGGCTTCGGTGGTAATGCGGTAAGCAATCAGTGATGTATCCTCCCCCGGTCCGCCTGATGTCATCGAATATACAAGATCAAATGTAGTAAGTCTCCACAAAGTAAAAGGAATACACAAGGTCATCACATTCTTAGTAATAAGCGGAAGTGTAATTCTGAAAAAGCTCTGTACTCCATTCGCACCGTCCACTTTTGCGGCTTCATAGATATCTCCGGATATAAACTGAAGTCCGGATAATACGAGAATAGCAAAAAACGGAAGATCCTTCCACAAATCCATGATAATAACCGCAGCCCTTGCAGACCCCGTATTAATCAGCCAGTTATATTGAAATGCAGGTACAAATCTCCTGATAAAGTCATTTACCAGACCGTAATCGTTATTAAATCCCCACTTTGCGGCCATACCTACAACAACGGCCGGCATTGCCCATGGAATCAGCACGATCGTTCGGAGAAAACGCTGCCCCTTGAATTTCATGTTCAAGATCAAAGCCAGGCCCACCCCTAAAACGACATGAAAAATCATCGAGATCACAACAAACATCACGGTAAAACTGATGGATGTAATGATTTTCGGATCTTTAAATACATTAACATAATTGCTGAAACCAACGAATTTCTTCACGCCGGATAAAACCTTGATATCAAACAGACTGTTTTTCAGTGTCGCTATTATCGGATATAATGTTGTAAATCCACGAATCAGGACTACAGGAAGGATCAGAATCCATGGAACAATCCATTTTGTCGACTTCTTTTTTGTATTCACCTAGATGCCTCCTTTTCATTATTTGCTGTACTTATCTACCATCTCTCCGGCCTTGCTGCAGAACTCGTCCACCGTTATCTCATCCTTCATGCATGACTGAAAGATTGTCCCCGTGTCAGTGATGAATTCCATGGTCTGTGGCAGCATCGGACGGCCTTTTACATCACATTCTGATGCATACCGGCTATATATCTCCTTTGCCGGATCTGAATCCGGTACTACTTTTTCCGCCACATCTGCCCGGGCGGGGTAGCGGTCAAACGCTTTATAAGAAGCCTCCATTCCGCCTTCTTCTGTCATATACTTCAGAAATTTCAATGAAGCATCTTTATTCTTTGAAGCTTTATTCAATACATAACTCCAGGAGTCTGTAAAAATACTCCGCTTTCCCTCTCCGCTGAAATCCGGTATCATCGCCATATGAATCTTGTCTGCTCCAAGCATGTCTGCTTTCTCATAATCTGTTCCTAATCCCCACATAAACCATGATCCGTATTTCCCGTCGTTCGCTTTTGGATTCATTTGCTCATACTTATCGGCGATCTGATCAATTGGAGTTTCTTTGTCCGCCACCATGTCGTGTAAAAATTGTACTGCCTCTTTATTTTTAGGGTTTGTCCAATCCAGGTAATCTCCCCCGAACATATTTACAAATTGAGCAATCTCATTATGAGAGTATGTCTTTTCCCAGGATCCGCCATATCCGTATCTTCCATTTCCGGAAGGAGCTTTCATATATTCCATAAAATCTTCTTTTGTGTCAATTGATGTGATACCAACCTCATCCATGATCTGTTGATTTACCCAGAAAGCAAGATAGCCAATATACCCAGGAACACCTATAATGTTTCCGCTTTTATCTGTAATCATATCTTTCAGATAACCCTGCGGGAACTGTCCTCTGATATCATCTGTCATAACCGAATCATTTAAGCCTTCCAGCCATCCCGAATCTTTAAAAGAAGCACTCATCTCATCATTTATTTCAATGACATCGACACTTGAGTCTCCTGTGGACAAAACGGTTGTAATTTTCTGCTGACGAGTGTCAGAGTCTGTCGGTGCAGCGATCACATTAATTTTGAGACCGGTTGCATCTTCTACATTCTTTAACCAGTCATCAAAATCGGGATCCGTGGTATTGATACTGTAAAGGGTCATATCATAATTCCCTTTTTTACTCTTTTCTCCTGATGCCGAGCTGCTGCCGGAATTTTTGGAACTTCCCCCACATCCTGCCAGTAAACCTGTTGCCATAAAAACACTGAGTAGTACGCTAACAATTTTCTTTTTCATATTCTTTCCTTTCTGGCAATTGAAATATGCCACGTCTGACTTAATGATTCAAGAATACCAAAGAACAGCGTTAGACAAAATACAATATTTATTGATTCGTTTATATTATTTTTGTACATATTGAATTATATTGTGGCCTTCCGTATACTAGCTGTTAGAGTAAATGTTTAGGGAGGCAATCAATATGTCAATTAAAAAGCGGATAAATGCAATTCAAAGAAAAATTTCGGGATTTCGGACAAAATTACTATTTGCATTTTTCCTATGTACTTTGCTGCCACTTACTGTAATAGCCCTGATCTTTTATCATGTGACCCAGAATATCGCAGAAGACAAAATTATGGACAGCGCCATACTCTCTTCCGATCAGCTGAATACTCAGATCAATGACCGAATCCGTCAAGCGGAAAATGTAGCAGACTCTATACAGTATGATATGTATTTGCTCACACGTGAGGACCGATCCATGGACGAAACCTTATCATCTTTGAACAATGTGAGGAATGACATCTCTTTATTTAAAACGACCTTTCATTTCTTCCATATTTACGTTTTTCTTCCTGATTCTATGCTGGGATCTCATGAAGGGCTTAATCTTCTTCCGCTTTCTCAAATGCGCAACTATACAACAGCCGACACCTGGAAAGACACACAGGGAACTGATTCCACATGGTTTTATAAATCAGACATGAGACTTCCATTTATACTTTCCGAAGATCGATCCCCGCAAAATGTTATTGTCTGTGGAAGATTACTTCAGAATCAGTCAAACAACAAGATTGAATACAGTTATCTGATTTTTTTAAAAACAGCTGAATTCTCTAAATCATTATCAGATACATTTGAAGACACGGGAATTTCAAGTTATCTGGTATCAAAGACCGGACAGATCGTCGCACATTCCAACCAAAAGTTTGTGGGCACCTTTTTGTCACAGAAAGAAGCTTCCATCCTAAGGGAAAATTATCCGAAGATAAATTTTCATAAAAACAGTAAGCATTACCATGTGATGAAACTCGATAATGGCTGGTATCATGTCACTGAAATAGCTGATACCTATCTGAGTGAAAATACACATATTTTACTTCGAACGATTATGGTTACCCTGCTGGCTGCTCTTCCCGCTACCGCCTTAATTATCATAACGATGTCCCAAAGCCTTACAAAACGTCTGCGTACTTTATCCTTTGCAATGAAAGATTTCAGTTTGGGGAATTCACTGGATCTGGTTTCCTATGGTCTGATTCCCTCTTTCGCAGACTCCCGGAATTATGATGAGATTGATGAGCTGATCATCACCTTTGACAAGATGCAGAATTCTCTAAATAAAAAAATGCAGTCAATTCTGGATTTATCTGTGTCTGAAGAAAAATTAAAATACCAATTACTGCAGTCCCAGATTAATCCACACTTCTTATACAATATCTTAGGGTCAGTCCAAACCTGTATGACCCTGGGAAAACCGGATACTGCAAATCAAATGATTACAGATCTGACGCGCTTTTACCGTCTTCTCCTGAGAAAGAACAGTGATCTGATTCCGATAAAAGATGAGTTAGAAATCTGTCATCTGTATCTAGACCTGGAAAAACTATGTCATAACGATACCTTGACATGGGAAATCCTTGCAGAAGATGGAATCGAGAACTTCATGATATGTCGGTTCACCCTTCAGCCGTTTCTGGAAAACAGTATTCATCATGGAATATCTCGAACGTCACCTCAGATACATATCAAACTGTCTGTGTGTTATGGAGATGATACAGTTATTGTTAAAATTGAAGACAACGGATCGGGAATGACTCCAAAGCAACTGGATGAATTGAGGCGTACTCTAAAAAGCAGTCATGTTGATTATGAAAAACATTTCGGAATTAGTAACGTCAATCAGCGAATTTCAAGTCCATCCTTTGGAAATGGAACTATACAAATCGAAAGTATAATTGGAGAAGGGACACAAATCACAATTACATTTGACCAGATGGAGGATGATGAATACTTATGAAAAAAGTTATGATTGTTGATGACAACTATATTTCCACTGAGGGAATAGAAAAAAATATTGACTGGGAATCTATGGATGCTCAGGTTACCCATATTGAATCGAGCGGGGATGCGGCTATTGCGTCGATGAAAAAAGCACCTGTAGACTTGATCATATCCGACATAGAGATGCCGGACCTAGATGGAATCTCCATGAGCAGTCTGGCCGTATCTATCAATCCATCCGTTAAAGTCATTCTGATCAGTGCCTATGATAAATTTGAATATGCCAAACGGGCAATTCGCCTGGGCGTGTGTGATTACATCGAAAAACCCATCGACTATGCTTATTTAACAGAAAAAATCAGACATGCTCTGCATTCCATTGACCGGGAACGCCATAACAGAGAACTTATCGAACAAAGCCGTCCTCTTATGACAGATAAATTCTTTCTGGACCTCATGACTTATCGTGGAAAAGATGCCAAAGCCTATCTTGAAAGATACACAGAGTTTTTAAATCTGGATTTAAATTACAGCTGTTTTAATGTGATAAAAATCAAATTTGAAAATGCGAGAGAAGTAGAGGAACAGCTGGGAATCACAGGGTATCAAATGGAGATTCTCCACATTATGGACCTTCTTCGAGACGAATATGGGATCTTTGATCAGATGTATTTCGTAAAAGAATTTAATGGAATCATTCTGATTCTGGCTCAGAACACCAGGAATTCCAATCATTTTCTCCAGTCCACTCATAAGATACTATCCGCTCTATTAGAGGATTATCCGGAACAAATGTTGAAGATGAATATTGGTATAGGAAGTATTGTTGACAACATCTGGGATCTCCATCTCTCTTATGAAAATGCCTCTCATGCCCTGAAATACCATTTTTTCTTTCCGCATCAGAATATATTTGACGCGAAAGAAGCTTTGGGTCAGGATTTCAGTCTGCTCTCATATTCCGATTTCAATGAGGAAAAGTTCATCAGCCTGCTGTGCCAGAAGGATCTTCCTGCTATAGAAAAGTGGCTTCATGGCTTTTTCATAGAACAGACACAGAAGTCTCCGACCAAAAACATGATGTTTATCCGAATTTACTCTCTGCTGGGAAGAATATTGAAATTCTTATATGAGTTGAACATAGATACATCTGATTTTGAGAGGGAAGTCATTGACGTATACTCTCATTTTGATTCTGTTCAGACTTATGAACAACTTTATGAATGGATGAATGAGTTATGTGTACATGTCTGCAATAAAATGGACACTTCTCTTGATACTTACCATAATCAGGTCTGTGAACTGGCACACATCTTCATATCCGAGAATTATGATGACAGTTCCCTTTCTCTTGGTGATATCGCCAAACATGTAAATGTAAGCTCTTCTTATCTGAGCGCCCTCTATAAGAAAGTCCGTCAAAAGAGTATCAGCGACACCATCACAGGTTACCGAATAGAAAAGGCATGCAGATACCTTGTCAACTCTAATATTTCCCTAAAGGAAATCAGCGCGAAATGCGGTTATGCCAACCAGTATTACTTCAGTAACAGCTTTAAGAAAAAGATGGGGGTATCACCTTCCGCTTACAGAGAGAAAAATGGTGGGGATTAAAATCCCCACCTCACTCTCAGCGATCCATTCTCTGTTCTACAGGCGGCAGTTTCTTATAAGGTTTATGTGGTTCTCTTTGATACCAATATGCCACAGAGGAAATGTCTTCCTCCAGTGGCCGGTAACCTTTCCTGGTCCACAAACCAATTGTATCTACGGTAACCCGAAGTTTTCTTTGAAATCCGATGTTATCATAGATATGCCACCGATATAAACTATATTTCCTGACACTATCTGCACCGCCGGTAACTGCAAGCGGCATTCCCATATAGGGCGATGAAAAGGTTTGTTCATCATTCCAGCACAAGTCCGAATTGAATGAGGAAAATCCGAATGAACCGCCAAAATAGTCCTCGGTTCCGTTATCTGCCATAGTCGGATAAAAACAATCATCGTCTATATAAAATTTCACCTCTCCTTCTCCCCACCAGTCACTGTGCAAGGCATTCCATGCTAAATACGTTCCGACATAGCAGCCTGATCCCTCTACTCCATCTAGTATTGTATACGTAGGATTGTCGAAACTGGTAGATGCTCTGTGATAAGAGGCATGAAAGTACATCGTCTGGTCTGGAATCTCATAAAGCTGATACATCACCCGATAGGCAATACAGGAAATTTCTTCGATCCCCTCATGTGTCAATGTAACCCTGGCATGTCCTCTAAAAGGCATCTGCCAATAACAGCTGTATGCATTTCTGGGCAGTGCCATAATCGCTGCCGAATGTACTGCATGTTTATGATCATCAAATCCATTTGCAAAAAATATCCCTACAGGCACTTCTACGGATGGTTTCTCTTCATCATCCCAATAGATTCGCAGCACCAGTTCACTTAAGTTCTTGTGATCACAGGTGAAAAAAATCTCTGTAATACACCCGGGGCCATCAATATCTGCCAATACCTTTGTCTCACTCGATTTTAGCTGTAAAAAGGGATGTACTTTAAGATTCTTTCCACCATCTAATGTCTCTTCCTTCTTCCCCCACCTGCATGCATTCCCCGGTTCCCCATTGGGATTCTCAGCTGATATCTGTCTGGTAACTCTTCCGCCTATGTACGGCAGCTGCTCAAGCATTCTGATTCCTCCTCTGTATTCGCGCCAGTTTCTCCAGTTTCTTCTTATTTGAGCTATAACTTTCTATAAATATCTGATAAAGCTCTTCATAGCGTTTTACTCTTTCCGGATTGGGAACAAACGGTTCCGGCTGATACGAGATTACTTCTTCGCAGCCTTCTTTTAAATTGTTATAAACCCCTGCGCCCACACCCGCTGTGACTGCCGCACCCACTGCCGCATTTTCTTCTACTCGTGAAATATAAATCGGTTGATCCAGGACATCTGCTAATATTTCCATCCAGATTCTGCTTTGCGTCCCTCCTCCGGATGCGATCCATATGTTTGGCTCTGGTGTTATCTGCAGACATGTTTCCATTGCTTCTCTTAAAGCAAATGCCACGCCTTCCATTACCGAGCGTATGATATCATTTGCTCTTGTACCCATAGACAAACCAAGAAAGCATCCGCGAAGCATGGGATTCATGTGCGGGGTTCTTTCCCCATTCAGGTACGGAAGAAAGATGAGTCCGCTGCTACCGGCGGGTGCAAGTTCTGCACTTCTGCCAAGTTCTGTAAAATCGTTTTCTCCCAACAGATTTCCTATCCATTTTAAACTTAATCCGGCAGATAAAATTGCCCCCATCGAAAACCAGATATTTTCCTGTGCACCACAAAACGTATGCATATTCAGCCTTGGATTTCCGACCGGACGGTCTGTTGGGATAAAGACCTGACCGCTGCTTCCAATTGTCACGGTAGCTTTACCCGGCTCCAAGACACCATTTCCCACTGCCTGCATGATCTGATCTCCTCCTCCGGAGCAGACAATCGTTTTGACTGACAATCCTGTCTCCTGTCCTGCCGTTTCCGTTATCTCCCCCACAGGAGAGACGGATTCTCGAACCGGTGACATGCACCGAACCGGCAGTCCAATACAATCGAACGCTTTCTTCCACCAGCATTTTTCTTTGATATCGTAAAGAAGAGTAGCGGAGGCATCCGAATAATCCGTGCTGATGACACCCGTCAGCCTGAACAGAAGATAATCTTTTGGCGAAAGAACATATCTGATTCTTCGAAACTGATCTATTTCATTTTTCTTCAGCCAGTATAGAGAAGCAAGCTGTGAACCGGTAAAAATCGGGTTCATCATATGCTCTAAAATATCATCCCGTCCCAGCAGATCATATAATTCATGAACTTCATCACCAGATCTGGAATCATTATGCAAAATTGCAGGACGTATGACTGATTTTTTATCATCCAGTATTACAAGACCATGCATCTGTCCGGAAAAGCTCAACGACACTACGTCCTCTGAATTTATTCTTGATTCATGCAGACATTCTTGTATAGTCTGCACGCAGGTCTTCCACCAGATCCTAGGATTCTGCTCCATAAAACCCGGAGAAGGCGATTGGATCTCATATTTACATTTCGATAATGCAAGCGTCTTCCCATCTTTCTCCATAATTAATGTTTTCAGACTGGAAGTCCCTAAATCTATTCCCATTAAACAGCTCATAAAATTACCTCTTCCGATATTCTTATCTATAGAATACCAGAAAGGGCAGAAGGTTCAATATAATATTTTTCTGTATGTTTATAGATTTTCTTTTACATTTCAATGATCTTTCCGATTCCCTGCTGCTCTGCGTACTCTAACATTCTCTTAGCTGTTACAAGATCGAGCACCGCCGAACCTGTCGTTTCGAAATAAGTCATCTCGTCATCGCTTTCTCTTCCGGGCACTCTGCCAAGAATAACGTCTCCAAGCTCTCCTGTTATATCACTTTCTTTAAACAGCCCCTTATGCACTGGCTGAATAATATCTCCGGATTCCCGGATCACTCCATCTAAAGTATCGACATAAACCTTATCTGCATGAGTCACAATATACTCATCAATTTCCGCCATGTCCGGTGTATAAGAGCCCACACCATTAATATGTACATTCTTCTTCACCAGCTTTCCGTCAAATACTGCTGTTTTAGCAACAGTTACGGTTGTGATAATATCCGCATCCTGTACGGCCTCTTCCGGTGTCTCGGCTGCAAGAATCTTTAATCCGGATTTATTTCCAAATATTTTGGTCATTCTTTCCGCAAATGCTTTTGCTCTCTCTTCGTTTAAATCATATACCTTGACCAGCTGAATATCGCGAACAGCAAGCACCGCTTCTAGTTGTGTAACCGCCTGACCACCTGTCCCCAAAAGAGCAAATATTCTGCTTTCTTTTCTTGCCAGAATATCTGTAGCTGCCCCGGAAACAGCCCCCGTTCGAATTCTTGTCAGGTACGTACCATCCAAAATTGCATTTACTTCTCCTGTCTCATCATTTACAAGTATCATTGTGGAAGGAACAGTACTCAGCTTCTTTTCGATATTTTTCGGATAAACAGAAACTATTTTTACCCCAAGTGCATTTGCGGGCTCTGCATAGCCATACATGTACAAGCTGTTTCCCCCGTGCTTTTCTACGCTTATATTTGCACGGAGTGGAATATCACTCTGACCGCCCGAATAGATCTCCAGAGCATCCTTATCAGCCTGAATCGCATCCTTCATCGTAAAAACTTTTTTCATCGCGCTTTCATCCAAAATTCTGATTTTCATTTTGAAACCTCACTCTCTTAAATTAATGGATTTTTGACCCTCGCATCAGCCCGGCATGTACATGATCCCTGCAGAGACACCTGCTGCTCCCACAGATCATTATAGATTATATTCCTCATACATACGCTTTCTATAATCCTCATCATTCACAATCTTTTCAAGTTCACCCAGCCGCCGATCCTTTAAAAGTTTCTTAACCAAAAGATTATATCTTTTCTCTCCCCAGAGCTCTCCTTCCTGCCTCCCTTCTTGTATCCCTACCTGTCTTCCTTCTTGTCTTCCCTCCTGAACCATTTCCTCAATTGCTATACACATGTTATATCCACCTCCAATCTCGTTTATATACTTTTCCGGATTCTCTCTCATTGTCGGTATATCCAAAAACACTGACACAAGATCCATCTTTTCTTTTGACAGCGAACTATAGTATGTTCTATTCGCAGCAAGAAACTTTCTTAACTCATTTTTATTCTTAGCAACGTTTAATAATTCAAAAACATCTTTTAATCCTGTCTGGAAGTTATCTGAATCAACATTTTCACAGGTTGCCAGATTTATTTTATAATCTGCGAACTTATCCTTCCATGGCTGTACATCCTTTGGCAGGCATGTCACTTCATTAAGACACAGTGGCTTTGTCCACTCATTGTTACCATAGTAAAAAACAGTAGTTAAAACAGGTAGCAATCTTTCATTTGTCTTCATACCTGAAAGAAATTCCATAGAGCTTTTCAGCGTTCCATTCTTTCTATGTTTCCTGTCCAATTGATGTATCTGTTCAGAATAATCAAGTGCATCATATGTCATCACTCTCACCGGCATTCCCAGATGTATCTCCCTTTGAGCTTCAAGGGCTAAGATAAGATCTGGCTGATTAGAGGGATTATACCGCACCATTTTTACATCGCGAATCCTGTTTACCATCTCGGAATCTCTTCCTTTTGATCTTTTATAAGCTTGCTTTTCCCCGGATGGTCGTAAGGTCTCCGGTTTTATGATCTGTTCTCCGTCAAATACTGTGCCGTTAAATAAGTCCGCGAATACTACCGGGTCCGACAGCGCCCTGCAAACTTCAGCATCCAATACTTTTTTCTTATAATTATTTTCCTGCAATACTCATCCTCCTTAGTGCTCAGATGAGTGATACAGAAAATAAGCACAGAGAAAATATCTTTTCTTCTATACAAAAAGTATAACAAAAAACACACCCTGTTTCAATTAAAATCTATCACTGCCCTGAGGTATTTTTGTAATTTTTGAATATTTAAGGGCGAAATGCCCTGAATAAATTAGATATTTTAGAACTGCTTACAATATAAATGAATTCTATCATTCTGTCAAGTTGATTATTAATTAGAGAAACCGGACGCATGTTTCAGTTCGGTTTCTCCTTATATATCAATTAATTCTGCACAATCACTTCGTGTCCGCTTTCCGCCGACTGGTAAATGGCATCCAGAATTTTCATGATCTCTATTCCGTCATCTATCGTGGCCTTGCATAAAATTCCTTCATTTATACATGCTATAAAATTGTTGATTTCCTTCTGAAATGCCTCATCGAAATTGAAAGCCGTCTCTGCGTCCGGCGTGATATCCATCATATAATCATTGATTTCACTGTAGATCTCAAGTTCCGGATCTAACTTCACACCGCCCTTAGTGCCGAACAGCTCTATCTTGGCTTCATCTTTCTTCGTGTGCAGGCTATAGCTGGTCTCCACGGAAAGTACAGCTCCATTGTCAAATTGAATCATGGCAGATGCCAGATCTTCCACATTAAAGACATTATGATCTTCTGCACTGGCAGACCTGTAGATCTTCTTTCCTTTGATATTATGGCGGTCACCAAGCTTATTAAATATCACCCCATATACGGAAATCGGTTTTGGGTTTCCCATCAGATATTTCACGAGGTCAATCACATGAACGCCCAGATCAATCAGCGGACCGCCGCCGGACAGTTCTTTCTCCCCAAACCAACCGCCGGGGCTTCCATATTTCCTCAAATAAGTTGCCTTGGCATAGTAAGGATCACCCAGATATCCAGACTTGATCAGATCTTGTAAGATATCACAATCATTTCCATATCTGCGAACAAAGCCAATCATCAAAAGCTTTCCGTTTTTCTCTGCTGCCTCCTTCATTGCTTTCGCTTCTCTGGCGGACATAGCGGTAGGCTTTTCACAAAGTACATGTTTTCCCGCATTTAGGGCCGCTATCGCGCAGGGCGCATGCTGTTCATTCCAGGTGCAGATGCTGACCGCATCAATTTCCGGAAGCGCCAGCATTTCATCCGCATCGGTAAAAACATGTTTCACACCATATCTTTCCGCTTTTTCGCGAGCACGAGATTCTGAAAGATCACAGAAAGCATACAGTTCTACCTTGGGATTATTCTTATAAGCCTTCATGTGAGATTCTGAAATACTTCCGGTTCCAATAATTCCGATCTTTAGTTTCATATCTGCCATCTTCAGCTCCTCCCTGTTATCTTATCTTCAAGAAATGTGACTGCATGTCGGATATCCTCCGTCGGATCATCCCCAACCTCGCGCTCGATGGTCAGGAAACCTTGATATCCGATGTCGTCCAGTGCAGCGAGATAAGCATCGAAATCTACGTCGCCGTCTCCAAGGGGCAGCTCGACAAAGGATGGATCTGTTTTGACTTTTTCTTCCACTACTCCGTAAACAATCTCCGGATCTTTTTCAAACAGACGCCTGCCGTCCTTTGCATGAGTGTGTACAATATAATCCTTTAATATGTAGACCCCTTCGACCGGATCATCGCCTGTCACCATAACCAGATTGGCCGGATCGAAGTTTACAGCAACACCTGTCGAGTGAAGGGCATCGAGGAACCCCTTTAATCTGTCGGCGGGTTCCGGTCCGGTCTCAATGGCAAAGTGTGCACCCATCTGATCTGCATAACGGCTCAGCTCAAAGCATGCTTCCTGCATGATTTTGTAACGTTCATGACTGCTGTCCCCGGGAACAACACCGATATGTGTGGTAACAACATCTGTCTCCAGATCCCTGGCCAGATCCAGAATACGTTTGGACTTCTCAATCAGGGCAGGATTCTTTTCCCTGTCGCCAAAGCCCTGGCCCAGATCTCCACAGAGTGCAGAAAATACCAGGCCGTTGGACTTTACCAGATCTAATAATTCTCTTCTCTTTGCGGAAGTCATGTTCTCGGGTGCGTATTCGCCTGATGTGGCGTACATCTGCAGACCTTTTGCTCCCACTTCCACAGCCTTTTTGATTGCCTCGCCGGTTCCTGTTCTGAACGAATCCAGCATAACACCAATCGGAAATTGATACATGTTGAAAATGCTCCTTTCTTTGCTCTTCAGCCAGAATTATCTTGCAATAATCTATCTCTTTAGTATAACTGCGCAGTGTTGTCCCCGCAAGATCAAAACCTAATTCTTGTGCACGTTTGTTACATCGAAGTAATTCATGCCGTATTGATTCAGCCTTTTTGTGATGTCCTGACGTACCAGCCCATCTAGCCTTTCACGGCTCCCAACGTAATGCCTTCGGCAAAATATTTTTGAAGGAATGGATAAATGATAAATAATGGCACCATTGCTATAAATGCAATTGCCATACGAACCGAAGTCGTCGGCAATTTAGCCACTTCAGATCCAATATTCCCCGCTAATTTTCCACTAGATAGATATTGAATATCATTTATCATCTGATTCAACAGATTCTGAATACTATACAATTTCTGCCCTTCATTTCCTGACAAATAATATAATCCATTTGTCCAGTCGTTCCAATAAGCCAATCCGGAAAACAATCCCATTGTCACCATTATCGGTTTTCCTAACGGTAACACTAATGAAGTAAATATCTTCAAATAACCTGCCCCATCAATTTTAGCCGCCTCAAGTAATGCAGAAGGGATATTAGTCATAAAATAGCTACGAATCATCAACACATTGTTTGCTCCCAGAAGTAAATTCGGAACAATCAGCGCCCATATTGTATTCTTTATATGAAACGAATTTACGTACATCATATAAGTGGGAACTAGTCCTCCACTAAAAAGCATAGTGAAAAATACATAAAAGGTAATTGCACGCCTGAAAGGAAGCGTCCGTATGGAAAGCGGATATGCTATCATTGATGACATCGCGAGATTAACAAATGTCCCTACAATCGTTATAAAAACTGTCACTCCATAAGCATGGAGAATTTTCTCACCTTGTTTAATAATATATTTATACGCATACAGACTGAATTCTTCAGGGAAAAAGGAATACCCATTTCTAACAAGTAACTTCTCCTCTGTTATAGATGACATAAATACAAGTAAAAATGGAAGAATAATAATAATTGTAATAAGAATTAAAATAAAATTAATCATAACTTGATATCTTTTCTCTCTCATCGAATTTGACATATTATCCCCCCTAAAATAGTGCCTGATCCCGATCAACACGCCTTACAATCCAGTTGCTTAACAATACAGTAAAAAAACCTATCAGAGACTGATAAACGCCTGCTGCAGAAGACATACTAATATTTCCCTGTTCAATCAAAGCACGATAAACATACGTATCAATTACATTTGTCGTTGGAAAAAGCACTCCAGAATTCATAGGTACCTGATAAAACAGCCCAAAGTCAGCGTAAAAGATTCTTCCAATATTCAGCAATAATAAAGTGACAACTGTTGGAATTAAAGCTGGAAGAGTTATCTTTGTTATCTCCTGCCATTTTGTTGCGCCGTCCAATCGTGCAGCCTCATAATAAGACGGATCTATTCCAACGATAGATGCAATATAGATTAGGCATCCGTATCCTACGCCTTTCCAACAGTTTGCAAAGATAAGGATTGCCGGCCAATACTTCGGCTCCTGATACCATGGAACCGGATCTTTATTAAGAGCTGCAAGAATTGTGTTATTGATTAGTCCATTCTCTGTACTGAGAAAAGCATATACAATATAGCTTAATATTACCATGGACATTAAAAATGGAAGTAGTATTGCACTCTGATATATTTTCTTAAGCTTTGAGTTTCTTACATCACAGATCAAAATTGCAATTGCTATTCCTACAACCATATTGACAATAATAAACGCAACATTATATAGCAAAGTATTTCTTGTAATAATCCATGCGTCTCTTGACGCAAATAAAAAGCTGAAATTTTTAATTCCTACCCATGGACTTTTTAAAATACCTTTTGAGAAGTTAACTTTTTTAAATGCAATCACGATTCCAGCCATGGGAATGTAATTATTGATAAAAAAGTACAAAAGACCTGGCAGCATCATAAGATAGAGTGGCCAATATCCTTTTACAGTTTTCCACTGGGATTTTTTCTTCATATTCCACCTTCCCAGACAGCACAAATCAATTAATAATTTGTGCTTGTCTGATAATCTATCAATTTTATTCGAGCGACATTACTTTTGTTTTTCAATCCAAATATCTAACTGTTTCTTTTTTCCATCGATAACATCATCTATTCCAGCGTCTTTTAAAGCTTTCAAGAACTTCGAAATATATGTATCAGGATCACCTGTGCCACTCAAAAGAGAACCGCCGTATTGGCTCACAACATTATTTAAAGCTGAGAGTTGATCCGCATATTCTGTGTTATCAAAAGTAAACCCAGCTGCTTTCGATTCTTTCGCATTATTATTAAAGTCCTCCAACTGTTCCCAGAGGTCCGGTTCAGAGCCGTGCCATTTATATGCAATAAACTGATTTGGAAGTTCCCATCCTGAATTCATGCTGTAACCAACACTATCAGCATTTTTTCCTTCTGGATAATTTATGATTCCATTTTCTTTATCCTCTATCACATAATCAGTACCTTCCTCACCCCAGTTAAGAAGATTCATAAGTTCTGGACTTCCATATATATAGTCGAGTACCTCGATCGCTTTATCTGGATTCTCTGAATTGCGTGCCAATGAAAAAACGATCTCATTATATGATGAACTTGTTATAACTGGATCATCCTGGAATGTTATGCATTCAAACTCCTGGTTCGTTGTACTCTCAAATTCAACTATTGAACCGGGATGATATATTGTTATAATGCTAAATAGATTCCCAGCCTTCATCATTGATGTCCAATCGTCTGGATTTGTCGCAGCGTCCTTGCTGATATATCCTTTTTTAGTCCAATCATATAACATCTTTGTTGTATCTTTAAACCATTGCGTTTCATAGAAATTTTCAACTTTTGCATCATTAACCGGATCCATCAACACGCCAAAATGATCAGTTAAATCATCCCCTCCAAACAGACGGTTTACCGGTGCTAGATTACCTCCATTGGTTGAATAAAGCATTGTCATATCTGGTTCTCCAACTTTTACTTTTTCAAATACAGCATCCATATCCTTTGGTTCCTTAATTTTCGAAACATCAATATCGTATTTTTCCAGAATATCTTTTCTTAAAAAGATAGCCGGTATGCTTCCTCTTTCTATCTGAACAGGAGTTCCGTAAACATAGCCCTCTATGTTATTTATCTTCATTACATCCTCGCCATAGATTTCTTTTAAATTATCCCCATACTTGTCTAAATATTCCGACATATCTAAAACCTGACCGGAATTTACATAAGGAACAGACTCCTCACCAGTTGCATAAAACAAATCAAGTTTTTCATCCCCGGAAAGCATAAGCTGTAATTGCTGTGTCGCATTAGACCACGGAAGCATAACAATATCAATTTTAGCGTTTAATTCCTTTTCAAGAATCTTATTCATTGCCTTTTCAATTCTCTCTTCATCTGGCTGCTGTTCACCACGAAGAAGCATTGTTACAGTATACGGTTCATCTTTCCCATCCACCGCATCCGTCGCTGCCGCAGAAGAATTTTCTTTGATACCATTTCCGCCGCATCCTCCCATTGCTGAAATCATCATGATTCCCGCAATAATTGCTACTATACTTCTTTTTTTCATTCCCTTTCCATCCTTTCGATAAGTTATGCTTCAAATTTCACACTTGGAATTTTCTATATCCTTATTATCTAAATCATTACATTATACCTAATATCAAGAGTATTGCATTTTAAAGAATGTAGTTTCAAATTTCCCTTAATTAAGTGCCTTTTTTGATAAAGCAGACTCTTACTGATTTTGAAAAATCCTCTCTCCGTACACTGTTAATAAATTTGCAGTCTTCCTGATATTAACCTTGATCCCGAACGGATTGATCGTTGATATGAGTCTTAATCCTCCAGATATGTGGAAGCCTACTCTTCATTGTTCTGATCCAGCAAGTTTTGATACCATGGAAGCTCAGGTAAAACGGGTTTAGTAATTTTAACAATTATGATATACTGTCTATATAAAAGACGGTGTATAGGCAATATTACCATATGGAGGGAATTGTAATGGATGATTCTTTGTTTAAAATCCTTCTTGTTGACGATCAGCAATTTGTTTTGGATGGACTAATTGAGCAGCTAAACTGGGATAGATTTCACGGTATACTATGTGGCAGTGCTTCAGATGGCATCTCTGCCCTGGAAATCATGAATAATAATCGACCCGATGTAATAATATCTGATATCAAAATGCAGCGAATGGATGGACTAAAGCTTGCGAAAAGCATTGAAGAAACGCCTAAATTCACTGGCATTCCAATGATCTTGTTATCAGGATACAGAGATTTTGAATATGCAAAAGAAGCACTTAAATATCACGTCAAAGATTACATATTAAAACCCATTACCAGAAAGAAGCTGGAGCAACTTGAAAATATATTAATTGGTTTTTATAACAATAGAGAAACATCAAAAGCTAAATTAAAAGAGCTGACTACAAACAACTATCAGAGAGAGCTAACAGATGCTCTAAAAAAGCAAGATATCTGTAGAATCGAGAATTTTTTTCATTCTTCTTTTTTCAATGAAAGTATGAATTCAAAATATTGTGATATCATTGGTGCACAGATTCTCTCTTTATTATATAACCATCTTGAAGATATTCATTTTAATAAAGAACAGGTCGATATTTCTCGATCACATACATTTGACAATTACTATAACCTGCCTACCACTTCAGCTAAATTGAACCTCATCGAAACTACTTATTTGGATTTTTTGACTACAATAAACCACCAGAAGAGCAGCAATACAGACTCTCTGTTCCGGTATTCACTGCGATATATTGAGCAACATTATACAGACTCAAATTTTAATATATCTTATCTGGCCTCAGAGATGAATATTAGTCTTTCATATCTTAGTACTTTATTTAAACAACACGCTGGAATTAACATAGCCAGCTTTTTATCAGTAAAACGACTGGCTTATGCAAAAAATCTACTTTCAACGCCACGTTTTTCCATAAGAAGTATAGCAAAAATGTCAGGATACGATGATCCGGGGTACTTTTCATATGTATTTAAAAAAAACACTGGAATGTCACCCACCGAATACAGAAACTGTCACATTTGAATAACATGGTTGAGAAATAACCAAGTAACTGCATTGAGGGAGGAAAGTTAATCATGAGAAAAAAAGTATTTCTCACATTATCATCTAGTCTGCTTATTGTATTTTTTGTATCGTATGTTTCGATTTTTATTTTATTTCAAGATTCTCTCCGTAATGAAATTGAGAAACAGCAAAGAACAATTATAAGCTCCAACTATAATGTTTTTCAAAACTACATGAATTCCTTTGACATGATCCCCTTTCAATTGGTTAACAATGAAGAAGTTGGGAACTTATTATGTACAGACAGCTTAGACAACCTGGAAAATTTTAAAGCGAGGGAAGCGATTAAACACCATCTTCAGGATGGGCTTCTACAGCTTCTATATTCCACCCACATTACAAGCCGTATCAATTTCTACATAAATCCGGAGTTGCCTTTATCTGCCCACCTGGAATCCCTGACACTCGATAAAAACATTAAGCACCTGAATAGCAGTGTCTATTCCTCTAACGCCGTCAGTGATGAATTGTGGTACACTCATGCTTATAAGCAAACATGGATGCCCTATTTTTTCCTGAACACGAAAACAAATGAAATCTGTTATGTAAAGTGCGTACAAAATCATTATATGAATTTTTCCTCAAACCACGGTACTGGCGTTCTGGTAATCAGTATTCCGGTTGATTCCTTCTTTGAAAACATTGCACCAGAGGCAGTAACTGACAACAGCATTTTATTCCTCTTAAATAACGAAGGGAAAATATTATACAATAGCCAAGAGGTTCCCATTGTCGATACTGATGAGCTTCTACCTTTACACACTTTGAAAGATACTGCTTCTGGCAGAAAGAAGAGTACTCAAATTGATGGAAAAAATTATTCCATCAATACAAAATCAATAGACAACAGTCTTTATCTTACATACATAACACCAGACTCTGATATTAACAAATCTGTTTCTCGTGTATTATTTCCTTTTGTACTTTTGTCAATCTCTACCATACTCTTACTTTTATTTGTTATTTTTGTAATAACAAATAAAATCACAAATCCTATAATATCCTTCGCCCATTTGATTCGTAAGGTCGATCACCAACGCTCCTCTGACAAAGAACTTCTGAAGAACCAGCAAATATATTATAAAGACCCTGAACTTAAAATCCTCTACCATAGTTTCAAAGATCATATGGAAAGGGAAAACAATTTAATCGAGAAAATCAATAAGGAAAGCAAAGCGAAACAAGAAGCCACCATGCATGCACTTCAGGCACAAATCAATCCCCATTTTTTGTATAATGCCTTAGATATCGTTAGCTGGATGGCTCTCTCAGATGGAAATGATCAAATTGCAGAAGTTGTATCTTCAATTTCTAATCTTATGCATTATAGTATCTCAAGGCCAAACTCGACTGTAACCATTGCGGAAGAACTCGAGAATATACAGGAATATATCAATATTTACCAGATTGAAACACAGAATACAGTACAGTTGAATGTGGATATCTCAGACCAGGAATTCTATGAGATGTTTCAAATTCCAAAATTTATTTTACAGCCACTAATAGAAAATTCGATTATGCATAACCTCAACATGTCCAGCATTAACATTTTTATTTCCTTTTTACATGAATCAGACAAGGTTAGAATTAAAATTGAGGATAATGGCATTGGTGCTGATCCAATTCAAATAAACGAATATCTATCCGGAAAAAATAACGGGCTGAAGGTTACAGGTGGAATTGGTATCAGAAATGTACATAAACGGATACAGCTCCATTATTCTGCGCATAGTGGATTATCTTATAAAAAAGGTGATAATGGAAATTTAATTGCGTTCATAACAATAAATCTAAGCTAGAGAAGAGCAGACCACTTTACCAGTCTGCTCTTCTCTGATTATAGATTTTTTATTTCATTGCCCTGTCATATCTCGCCTGATTGATGCTAATCATTTCATCAAGTCCCAGATCTTTCAGGTCTTTGATATATGAATCCCAATCATCCATGCTCTTCTGACCCATAATTAATTTACTTAACAGCTCTTGAGAGTAAGTATTTAAGTCAGAACTGATCGCATTCTGCTTATCAATCTCTTCGATTGTGGGAATTCCGTATGGCGTGTCATCATGAAACAGCCTATGCTCTTGATCATTTACGCATTCCAACATAAAATCATACTTTCCTTCCGGATTACTCGTTACCCCGTTATCCTTTGCAATGTCAATACTGGTCTCCATTTCATCCGAAACATCTTTGTACAAATCGAATCTGGGGAAAATAGAGTCATTGATCCATAAAGCAATTTCGACAGCATCTGTATTTTCAAGAGTAGCATCTATAATTCTTTGTTTCCTCCCATCCTTTTCCTCTTTATAACTCACGTCTTTAATTCCATATTCTTGTACTAACTGTGCTTCCTCAGTTAGTAAATAGTCCAATATCTTCGCAATTGCTTCTTGCTTTTCGCTGGAGCCACTTACCGCATAGGCTCTTGTACTTGGATTATAATGGTACTGTCCACGGAAAAGAGGTGTCTGTCCTTCTACTGCTTTGGCGCGAAGCGGAACATACCATGGATAATCAGCACCTTCAGGTATTGCAACCGTTGGCTCAAGCCATATCTGGGTCGCATAGTTAGAAATTGCAGATACCTCGTTATTTGACATATGTGTACTAAATTGCTCATCATCCATCTTAAGAAGGCCTTCGCTGTACAGTTTTTTCATATATTCGATGTATTTTTTCACATTCTCCTGATACCATGGGGAAGTAACCGTATCATTATCCTGCGTATTTGGAAACGCAATACTAGGTCCAAGGCCAAACCATTGTGCTACATCTGTTGCAAATCCACTAAAGTTTACATAAAAAGCCTCATCTGCCTTTCCATTTTGATTTACATCCTCATCTTGGAATTTCTTCAATACCTGATGTACCTCATCAATGTTCTCCGGCAGTTCTTCACCGACTATATCAAGCCAATCCTGTCTTACCTGAAAACCTTGTGCCATGTTCGCCTTTGTCTCCCCCTTATAGATTCCCGTGCTGAAATCTGACAGCCAGTAACACTTACCGTCTTCAAGCTTCATATGATTTTTAAAGTACTCTCCGGCTTCCGTTTCAAAAAAGTCTTTCGCTTCTCCCTCCGAATACTTTTCCCATATGTCACTAAACGATTGAAATTGTTTTTGATTAACTAAATTAATTTTCGTTTTGTCGTCCAGAGGAGAAATATTGATTAAATCATATTTGCTAAATTCCCCGCTGGCAGCCATGGTCTGACATGTTGTCTCATACTGATCTGGCTCTATAAGCTCTAATTCAAGTTTCACCCCTTTGTCGGCAAGATCATCCGTAAGCTTTTTCCAGCGTTTACTTTTTCCCTGTGTACTCCAGTCCTTTAATGTCACCTTCTGTCCGCCTGAACCGGTAAACTGGTAGTTTTTCCCGAATATTTTTACAGTCTCCAGTCCATCTTCCGCTGCAGTTTCCTCCGCCTTTTGTTTTTTCTCAGCATTTGAACCTCCACAGCCACTTAATCCGACAACTAGGGATGCAGCCATCACGGTCCCCATAGACGTCCATACAATTTTCTTTCGTTTTTTCTTTTTCATCTTCATTTTCCTCCTTTTATTCTTTCAATGATCCCAGCATAACACCTTTAACAAAATACTTTTGGAAAAACGGATAAGCAAACAAAACCGGTAGTGTTGTAAATATAATCATTGCATATTTCATTTGTGCGCCTGACATTTGTTTTCTCACCATCTCCTGTGCCATTTCAGGACCCATAACTTCCTGAATCTGCTTTGTGTCCTCAACCAATACTCTACGGAGATAAAGCTGCAATGGCTGCCAATCTGTTTTTGGAAGATATATAAGAGCACTGAACCAATTGTTCCATACCGCAACGATCGTATAAACTGCGAGCACTGCCAGTATAGGTTTTGAAAGCGGCAGATAAACATCAACCAATATTCGAAAAACACCTGCTCCATCTATCTTCGCCGCTTCCCTCAATCCTTCAGGAATAGACGATAGGTATGCCTTAACCAATATAATATTCCAGATAGAAAAGCACGCCGGAATAATCTGTGACAATGGATGCCCATACAATCCAAGCTTTGTAATTAATAAAAAAGCCGGAATCATTCCACCACTAAAATACATAGGTATCAGTAAGAACATATTGATATATTTTCTGCCTTTTAATCCTTTGTAAGTAAGCGGATAAGCCACCATCACACTGGTGATTAACATCAATATCGTCGTGCATACTACATATAAAATAGTATTTAAATACGCACGCCACATCTCTGAATCCCCTATTAGTGCTTTATACGCATCCAATGAAAATCCTTTTGGAATCCAGTAGACATTCATAGCTGCTGCGGCCTTCGGTTCACTAATAGAAAGTATAAACACATAATACATCGGATACACGGTTACCAATGCCAGAAACGCTGTAAGAGCATATAGGAAAAATGTTATAACTGGATTCCCCTCTCTGATCCCTCTCCTTTTTTTCAAAATTATCCCCCCTACCACAAACCATATCCGGTTAATTTATTACTGATTTTATTCGCCGCAAAAGTCAATGCAAATCCTATCACCGACATAAATAATCCTGCAGCTGTGGTATAACTGTATTCTCCTGAAACAATCCCCAGACGGTAGGTATATGTACCGATAACGTCAGCTACATCATATGTGGATGGCGTGTAAAGCAACAGAATCAGATCACTGTTTGTAGCCAGCAAACTGCCTATCGACATGATAAGATTGATTGCAATAATCGGCTTAATACCAGGAAGTGTTATATATTTACATTGATGCCACCGATTCGCTCCATCGATTTTTGCCGCTTCATATAATCCGGGATCGATAGATGAGATTGTCGATATATATAAAATACTTCCAAAGCCAAAATTCATCCAGACATTCGTTATAGTATAAGTAATCGGAAATGCGGACGGCTCCACTCTCCAGTTTTTATTAGGAAAACCTAATACTGCAGAAAGAAATTTTGTAATAATTCCGTCCTGATCAATAAACGATATTACCATCGCTGCTACAACCACGGTAGATATGAAATACGGCATATAACTGGCTGTCTGTGCAAATTTCTTGAATTTCAGGTTTTTGATTTGATCAATCAGTAATGCGAAAAATATTGGAGACAAAAATCCGAAAACCAGATTTAATCCACTGAGGACTAATGTATTTCGTATCAAACGTCCAAAATATTTTCCCTGTATAAATGTATCAAAATGTTTTAATCCAACCCACTTTACACCTTCCCCAAAGAAACTAGCACCCGGAAAGTAGTCCTGAAAAGCTATCACAATTCCAAACATAGGGCCATATGCAAAAATGGCAATTAATATAAAAACCGGCAGCATGATCAGATACAGCTGTAAGGTTTCCTTGTCTTTATAACTAGGTGACCGTTTCCTAATAAATACTTTTTTCGTACCTTTCATCATTTCCCCCTTTACCCTGATATCAGTTTTCAATTATCTTCTATACTTGAATTATAAAATTCATAATAAAAATCTGCAATATGAATTATTTTAACCAAGTATGGATTATTTCACAAAGCTTTCTGAAATACAGTATAATATTTAGACGGGTCAGGATAGATGCTGTAGCGCTTAACAGACCTGTGCAGAGTTCTCGTAACAAAATCTGCCCAAAAAAAGACCCCATTCTCTCATTTTTATATTTGAGAGACTGAAGTCCATATAGCTAATATATCTATCAATTATCATTGTGCTGAATCATGGATGCCCATCAATCGACGCACCCCATATGAGGTGCGACTTCAATAAGATTCTGTACATACATCTTGTTTCCATTTCAATCCTCGCACTCCATACGAGGCAACTTATTCTTCCGATCTGTCCGTTTGGGGTCCGGTGTTTTTCAATTACGTACCTCTTACAAAGCACGACTTCACTTGTTACAGTGCATTTTACTTTTATTCCAATCCACGTACCTCTTACAAGATACGACCTATTACCCCTTTATTATACACCATTTTGCGTATATTTCAATCCATATACCTCTCACGAGGTATGACAGGGGGCGCGACCGACTCCAATTTTTCGCGCGATATTTCAATCCACGTACCTCTCACGAGGTACGACTTTGGACAATTATCTTACGATTCCAGGGACTACTATTTCAATCCACGTACCTCTCACGAGGTACGACGCCAGACTTATACCTATATCCCACAGTCAGACACATTTCAATCCACGTACCTCTCACGAGGTACGACTCGACAGCACTATCCACAAAGATCTTGAGGATACATTTCAATCCACGTACCTCTCACGAGGTACGACCTTATTTTGGTCGGCTGTGTGTGAATCGATTTTTATTTCAATCCACGTACCTCTCACGAGGTACGACTGATTGCTTCTACAGATGATGGATTGTCTGAAACATTTCAATCCACGTACCTCTCACGAGGTACGGCAAGACGGAGGGAGAATCACAAAATGAAAATTGATATTTCAATCCACGTACCTCTCACGAGGTACGACAAGCTCTCCCGACATTAGTAACAAGCGCTTTGAATTTCAATCCACGTACCTCTCACGAGGTACGACACAGAAGCAGGACGGTACTGGCAGCAGAGGCATATTTCAATCCACGTACCTCTCACGAGGTACGACTTATTTACATGACCACTATGCAACGATTAAATAACATTTCAATCCACGTACCTCTCACGAGGTACGACGCTAATACCCATCTCCACATAGTACGGATTAATTATTTCAATCCACGTACCTCTCACGAGGTACGACAACAATTTCATTCATTTTGTCTACGGTCAACGGATATTTCAATCCACGTACCTCTCACGAGGTACGACCTTGGTGTCGCTTCGAATCTCTTCATGGCTTTTTTATTTCAATCCACGTACCTCTCACGAGGTACGACCATGACGCAAATGGAAAGCGATTATCACCGTACACATTTCAATCCACGTACCTCTCACGAGGTACGACGGTAGCAATTGTATGGGCAGGAATTCATGTATTTTCATTTCAATCCACGTACCTCTCACGAGGTACGACTGTTCGGCGTTTTTAACTCACACGTGGCATAGCCATTTCAATCCACGTACCTCTCACGAGGTACGACCATAATAGAGTTCTGTAGGATTTGCGATTCGGATATTTCAATCCACGTACCTCTCACGAGGTACGACGGATCTTCGATCATTTCTCTGACTGAGTCAGTTATTTCAATCCACGTACCTCTCACGAGGTACGACACTTATTCCCATTCCTACAACTATGCCTGCTACATTTCAATCCACGTACCTCTCACGAGGTACGACGACAAGCTCAGGATCCATCAAACTTCCTTTTGATATTTCAATCCACGTACCTCTCACGAGGTACGACAATAACGACATTGGCAATATCTGCAGTCTTTAAAATTTCAATCCACGTACCTCTCACGAGGTACGACCGGCTTTTGCCAATCAGTTTATTAATGCCCTTGTATTTCAATCCACGTACCTCTCACGAGGTACGACCATCTTCACCTGCTTTCTGGATAATCAGGTTTTTTATTTCAATCCACGTACCTCTCACGAGGTACGACGATAGATTCCGAGTGGTTTCAGGTTTACGATAATTTATTTCAATCCACGTACCTCTCACGAGGTACGACGCCCTTGATTCGATGCTAGACGGTCTTGTTGATATTTCAATCCACGTACCTCTCACGAGGTACGACAGTACAAGCGTGTGTTGCTTGCTTACAAGCCTTAAATTTCAATCCACGTACCTCTCACGAGGTACGACCATGCACCATCACTCTGTGCCCCAACTGCTTTTGCATTTCAATCCACGTACCTCTCACGAGGTACGACCACTACCATATGTGGTATAGTAGTATCATGAGATATTTCAATCCACGTACCTCTCACGAGGTACGACATATTCCACTTTTCAAAGAATTACCGGAACTTGTTATTTCAATCCACGTACCTCTCACGAGGTACGACTGATTGCTTCTACAGATGATGGATTGTCAGACACATTTCAATCCACGTACCTCTCACGAGGTACGACGAAAAATCAAGAAACTATCGACATGATAGATTACATTTCAATCCACGTACCTCTCACGAGGTACGACGGTGAATTCGAGAATATAGAAAGTGACTACTTAATTTCAATCCACGTACCTCTCACGAGGTACGACCGATTGTCTTAGTCGCCGCCGCCACTACACCGACATTTCAATCCACGTACCTCTCACGAGGTACGACAGCTATATATAGCAACAATGCTCCAATATCTAACCAGATATTGAATTTACAATTTGTTTCATCAAAAATAGTTCAAATTTTGAACAGGTATTTTACTTTTTTAGTGCGAAACACACGACAGATTTATGTCTGCTTCCATTTCGCACAATATCCTCTTAAATGCTTCTCTTACAATCTAAGCTCTCTACTCAAAGACAGATCAGTTCTCACCATATATAATTCTACTCATGAACTGCAGGTTACCATTGCACTTATATAATTAGTGGATCTGTAACATCATAGCTCTTTTTTGCTCCTATGTGATTGATCTTCCCCTTGTAGCGATCACCTAAATTATAAAATCTCAGACTATCCACATTTTTATCAATAATTCCTTCTAAAATTGCCCTAACCTGGCGAAATGTCGTAGCGTCCAGGTTACATTCAAAAACGGAGTTCTGGACCCGCTGACCATAATTCACGCACTGTTTAGCAACCTTTCGAAGACGGCCCCTTCCAGCTGCTGTCTGTGTATTTACATCATATGTTATTAGCACCAACACTTCAACCACCTACTTCCAAAAGAACGGAGGATATTCATCTAAATCATCTCGAATATATCTGGCGAGCAATATAGCCTGAGCATGCGGAACAATCCCCCATTCTATTTTCTCACCAAGAAACGGATGTTTGATCTTATCCTTCTTCTTATTTTGCCAATGCGTCAGGAAAAGTCTTCGAGTCTCATCATCCATTACCACAGCACCACTTTCTTTTTTGATAAATCCCTTGTCACTGATGACTTTTTTATTAATCAAGGTCAATACAAAGCGATCCGCCATGACTCCCCTGAGTTCTTCCATCATGTCCTACGCCAGCGACGGACGCCCCGGTCTGTCTGTATGGAAAAAGCCTACATAGGGATCGAGTCCTACGGTTTCAAGTGCAGAAGCACACAAACTTGCTAACAGAGAATAAGCAAAGGACAGCATGGCATTTACATTATCCAGTGGAGGACGTCGATTACGATTATGAAAATAGAATTCATCTTTCTGCTGTAAAATCAGATCATCAAAGACGGAGAAATACACAGAGGCAGATTCTCCCTCGATTCCCAAAAGTGTATGTGCATCCTTACATTGTTTTGCATCTTTCATCATTTCAGAAAGGAAAACAGATCTGTCCTTCAGCTTTTTTACGTCTAATCGCATGGGATAATCTCTTGCAGAGCGCTCCAGAATCCATTTTGTGTTATACAGTTTTCCTAAAATACAGTTTTTGGCTACTTCCAGACTTTTTTCTGAATTCTCACTCATTTGATATTGTTGTTTTCTGAGAGTTACATTTCCACGAACTTCACCAGATATCCTGGCAAGAAATTTCCCACTTTGCGTCATAAATGTGAGACTGATATTTCGTTTTGCACATGCACCCATCAACGCAGGGCTCGCACCTGTATAGCCAAATGTGACGATTCCATCTAGATTGTGTAAAGGAATTCGACCAATCTCATCCTTGCCTTCCAGAACCACAACATTCTCACCGTCCAGTGAAAGATATTTATCTGCGGAGGTCACATACAATGTATTTAATAATCTCTTCATCATTTATCCTCCGACAAGGCCTTTTTGATATAAGAAACCGCTGACTTATTCACACCTAACGCCGGCAGACATATGTCCTTTAGCGAACACGCATTACATGATTTTGAACGCTTCACTCTCGGTGTATACCGACGGTCATAATATTGATGCATTTCCCGAAACATATCTTTTACTCTATTTCGTATTCGATCATCAAATACTATCTTTTCACGACGACGTATCTCACCATAAAATAAATAGCCGTAAATGATATCACAACAGAGCATCTCTTCCAGACATAAGGCCTGTGCAGTTAACTGGAGAATGTCTACATCCGTTTTTTTCGGCGAACCTCTCTTATACTCAATCGGGACCACATAGTACTGTCCATCCCTCCCTGACAGCTGAATGCCTTTTTCTGTTCTATGAAACTCAACGATATCACACTCCCCGCTGATGCCCATCGTTCTGGAATAGATAGGCATCGCTCGGCTTATGATCAGATCTCCCCTCTTCTCAGCAATTGTTACGTCATGTGCTTTCTCATGAAGTAATCTGCCTTCAGCAGTCCGAACATTTTCATTCCATTGGAGTTCTATATATGCAAGCGCCCACTGACGCCTGCAAAATGCATAATGCTGAATCCCAGACAGTTGAAGATAATCTTCCTCGTCATACAAAATCGTATACCTCAGGTTCAACACAATTCAACTTATCCAATTGAATTTCATAATCATCAAATGATCTGGGTCTGTCTTTTAATGGCTCAATTTTAATGCTTCTGTGGACCTTTGCCGTAGATACTGCAGGTGTTTTTTCATGATGCTGCCACCAATAAAGTCTGCATACCTCCATACTTCCCTCCGGGCGAGCTGAAGACGCATCATTTTCAAATAAAGTCTTTAATGATTTTTTTAGGACTTCTACATCTTCCTGCGAAAATCCAGTCTTCTCCGCAAGCTGCACATTAACACTGCCCTTTACCAGGTATAATCCAAATCCAATCCTGTGCTTTGTCCCCATCGTATCAGAAGCTTTGCTGTCTTTACCGCCCTCACTGTTGACACTCTTTGTAATCTGCATACTGACAATATCTACCGGAGACACGCTGACTGCCTGGTGAATCGACACAGGTCCTCTGACTCCCAGGGAAACCGTATCCCCTTTAAATGCAAATACTTGTCCGAAAGCACGGACATCCAGCCACTCCCGGCACGCGATCTTAGCACACAACTCGCGATTTGCCTTCTTATTCTTCTTGATTTCTTTATTCAGCTCTTCGCACCCTTCTGCCCTGCTTTTCAAACTGTTATATCCATCATCAGCTCTGTCATCAGACTGTACAAATATCTTCTGGCCAAGGTCCTGAAAGCGATTTCTGATTTTTCTCTTGATACATACATCTGAAATTTCTCCGTAGCCTGCATAATCTTCTCTTGGACGATTCCCATTTAACGGATCCCCATTTGGATTAGCATTTGTCGCTGAAATTATTACCGCAAAATCAATCTTTCCTTTTAAATTAGTCATTTGTCTTTTCCTCCTTTTTTGTTTGCTCTTCTGCCTTATCTTTAGTGTATCTAAAATCATAAGACTGGCTGTGATACCCAAGTAAATATAAACCCTGTAACCTGCTGTTATCTGTAAAATCCTCCGGATTGAACTGATGAAATATCTCATCAATTGTTTTATTATATACACTCCTTTCAGGAACTGGCAGCTTTAAAAGATAGGGCTGAGTTCTTTCCTCTAACTCTTTCCATGTATGATAAGGATGTTGCGAAAACGCACTCATTAATCTTCGCGCATTGGTCACTCTCTTACCGTCATCCTTATCAAATGTACGATACTCGATCCTGTCTGCTACCGCCAAAAGTCTTCCATACAAATAATCTCTCTCATGAGTTATTGTGTTCACTTCCAATGTCCATACCTCCTTATTTCTTTCGTATCTTTGTTTTTTTATAAATGAGCATGCGGTACATAGCACCCGATCCCAATTATATCTGCTCTTAAAGCTTACGGGTGATGACGCCCTGCTGATCAGTCTGTTCACCATATCCTGTGGAACTCTGGCTCTATCCGAAATACATGGCAAAAGCCGCTTACATGTTTCGGCATAAAGTTTAGTCGTTCCCGGAATTGTAAGATAATTTTCTGGATCTGTTCCATACAGCGCATCGGCTATCTCCCGGACACCTGGAACACCAAGATAGGTATAATTCTTCCCATCCTTTCTTCTGGACTGAAGCCATCTGCAGCTCTCATGCCAGTACCGTATATTATCCAGGTAGCTGCTGGATTTAAATCTTTTATTCTCGATCATAGCCAGTCTTCCTTTACTGGCTGAATCAAAAGCAAGAAGCTGAATGTTTGAATCTGTTTTCAAATTATCCCCATAACCCTGCATCGCAGCCTGAAACTTTATGGCTCCTGCTTTACCCGTTCCCTGATACTTGGACTCTTTAGTCTTTTCTTCATCCCCCCATCCACTACTTAAAGATAGTGCCTGCAGATCGGAATTGAATTTATCAGCGATAGAGTCTGTTGATGCACTCCAGTCTGGTATCTTATTCAGATCAGATTCCCAGATCACCACTGATAGGCCATTCCAGTTGTACCCTTGCAATCGAATGATCCATTTTAGGGCATTCGTTACCTTTTGAGAATTCTCGTATCCAATCGCAAATGCCTCTTCTTTTGTCATGAATCGCCCGCGAAATGTATAATTGACCGTATCATTGGACGATATCAGCTTAGCTCCGTCAGCTTCATTTCTGACCTTTTTTGACTGATAGTAGGTGATCGGCACCATCTCACCGGTCAAATAATCCATATCAACATCCCCAAGCGTTGATTTACAGTATTTGATGTAACTTTGCTGCAGGGTCCTGTCCAGCCAGCATTCCGGCTGTAATGCCCCATAGGTATCAGATAAATGATTCTGGATCAGATTCTGCTCACTGATAATGCGGAATCTCACAAATGAATCCGATTGCTTTACTGCCTGTATTTTTACCTTCGGATCTAACTGACCGTCCGGTCCCAGAGTCAGAACATGTAATCTGAGTAAATCCTCAATGAGACTCTCTTTCTTTAGATACCGATAAATCGCATCCACTTTTTTATGCGTATATTTTGATAAATGCCACGCTTCCAGTCCATCCATATAAAGCTTGTGATTCTCAGAGCAGTCTTTTCCCACATATGCCCAATACTCTCCGGTAAGATACTTCAGATTATCACATAAAGGATGTGGTTCAATACCTGATGTACGACATCCGGAAGGTGCTGTCACAGGGATAATTGTCATCTTGTCTTTATCTGCCACCTGTTCAGCTCCCAATATATTACCGCCTTCATCTATGTCAATCGTTATCTGTGCCGCTACCGTTGTATGAAAGACAGGCAAAAGAACAAGCGGGATCTTCTCCTCACCGTTTTTTCCCTTCTTGGGTTTATAACTTATGATTCCAACACTGTCTAGGTTTTTATCGTAAAGATCACACAACTCATTCGCCCAGGTCATATTCTGCCTCCCCGCTAAATTCATTTAATCCGGTAAAGTTTCCCTCTCCAAAGGGTTTTATCGCCATCTTCTTAATATGCCTTTTATGTTTGCACTCTTCAGGTCTGATAAATTCTATCACGCCCTGTTTCATCGTCGGATTCCAAAAACGAACTGTCATCTTACCCTGATCCTCCGGCAATATTGCCTCATCCGCATAGGTAATACCATGATACATAAATCCATAGGAGATTTCTCCCTCCTGATCATCATAATACCCCCTGCCTGTACCAAATTCACAGGGTGTTACATACCCCTGACATTCTCGCGTTCCAAGATAAACATCTCTTCTTCCTCCGCGGTCAATCATACGTTTCGCAATATGGTGATGCTTATTTTCGTTTCGATCGCCTTTGAGCTCCGGTCTGTTTTCATTCCATATAAAGTGGGCTCTTACCTGATAACCGACATCCTTAAGATATGTATAGTAGGCCAGCTCATTTCCGCCATTATAATTTATTGGACGTATTCCCTTTGTCTCTGTCTGAATTGGATTCATAACCCTGACTTTATCGATAATCCAGACAATTGTCGGTTTCCAGTAGACACTTTGCAAAATACCTTTTAAAGCTTCATAACTTGGTAATAACAGCGAACTCTTTTCGCCGCCTACCCTGGTAATAGGGTCCGAAAATAGCGCATATCTTCCATCAACCTGAAATTCCACCGTGTTTCGATATTTCATTTCTCTTTTCACCTCTTTCTTAATACCCTATAAAGCCCATTCCCACTGGGTTTTCAGACGCACCCGTTTCTTTACTGTAGTAATCTTTGCTTAACGCTAATATCACACCCCTTTCCACGGCTTCCAGTGCGTCACCTAAATTCTGACGCATCTGTTCAGAAATCCCAACCGTATATGGCTGCAGGTTTCGCAGTGCTCTTTTTTGATCTTCTATTGATGCATACCGATCTGTCAGAATGTCAATCTGTCGATTCACCTTCTCATTATATCTTACAACCACATCGATCTTCCCATCCTCTGGTATCACCTCAAATAATTTCCCGGCTGTTTTATATGATTGTTTCAAAATATATTTACCTTTGGTACGTTTTTTCTCTTCATCCAGAACATCCCACATCTCATCGTTTGCTGAAAGAAGATCTAGCAATTTTACATCCATTCCATTAACCGTACCTGAATATTTCATCTCTTCCAGCCTGTTTTTTAAATAGATCTGATAATACAAACGGATAGCCGGGTCAGAAGTCAGATCATCATCAAACTTTTCAGGACGCATTTTAAACTGGTACAGAACCTGCTGCATTGCTTCCTGGGCCTTTTTAATATCATCAAATCTCTTTATATTTTCCGCGTCTTCACATATGCGTATAATAAATACATAACCCATACGCAATAACGCATTTCTGTTGCAACGCCCGGCAGACTGTATAATACTGTCAAGTCCGGTTAAAGATCGAATCACACATCCAAAAGAGATATCCACTCCGGCTTCTATGATCTGGGTACTAATGCATATCACCTTGTCTCCATTCTTTAAACTTACTGTCATCTTATCAATTACTTCTTTTCTGTTTACCGGACACATATTGGCACTGAGATGAAACAACAAACATCCGTCCTGATCACATCTTTGCTTCAATTTCCGGTAAATGTTTTTAGCACACTTCTTTGTATTGACGATCGCAAGTACCTGCGGAAGCTTTTGATATTTCTCCCAGATATAGTCACCCATTTCTGAAACGGTAAATCCATTCATCGATCTCGCCGTATCATCTATCACAGTGGTCCTTTTAAATGCATCACTATATTTCTTCGTATCCGGAACCATATCATGCGGGGGAAGCATTCGATCTTGATCGAGCTCGTCAAATAATGGCTGTGTCGCTGAACATAATACCACCGTGGAATTACCAAATGAAGTTAAAAAGTTCATCGCCAGATTAAACATTTTCAGCATTCGGATCGGCATCGACTGTACCTCGTCGACAATAATTACACTGTCAAGAAGATTGTACATCCGTCGAACATTAGAGTTCTTTCCGGCAAATAACGTATTCAGGAATTGAACCGCTGTTGTGACAACTATAGGTGACTGAGTCCAGTTCTCTGCCAATAACTCATATTTTTTTCTTTCTTCATCTCCTTCAATGACAACATTACTGTGATGTACCAAAACAATATCATCCGGGTCACCGATAGCCTCCCGTATTTCCTTTGCGTTTTGGTCTAATATGCTCTGATAAGGTGCAATATAGATAATATGTTTCTTATGCATGCATTTTGCACGGTATAAAGCAAACCTTAAACTGCTAAGTGTCTTCCCGCCTCCCGTTGGAACCGAAAGCCTGTATAAGTTTTCTGATTGGCTACCTGCTTCCCTGCAAATATTTGAAATCTCACTTCGAAATTGGTTCAGACGTGTTGAACCTTCTGATTTTTCTTCAATCTCTTTTAAATGTATCTCAAATTGAGTAATACAAGATTCCCATATCTCCTGAAACTGCTCATCCGTTCTCTGAACCGGTAATGCTCTTCTCTCCATAAAACAGGCAGTGTCTGTTCTATCAGCATCAATCAGAAGAGACATCAGACTACGTTCATATAGACCTAAATAAAAATCCCTGTTTCCGTATAGATCATTTGTATCTTTGTCCTCGTTCTGCTTGATAAAGCTTTTGATATGATCAAGCATCAGATTAAAGTCTTTGTTGGCCTCTACACACTTTTTTAAAATCAGCTCTTTGTCATTATAATGAAAATAGGTGTCAAAGATCTCTTTCGTATTTATATCTTTCTTCAGCCTTTCTTCAATAAAAATCGTGCGGTTCTGAAGTGATACACTGTCATTTAATCCGTGATGAGAGTAAACAGTCATCTGTATCATCTGAGAAAGATTCGACCCTGGAATCAGTGTATTAATAATAAACCCACCCGACGTTGAATGGTCCACTTCTCCTTTCACTACCGGCTCGCCTGCTGCGGAACGCTTGATATAATCTTTGAACGCTTCACGCATCTTACCTGAGTCATGCGATATCCCGCACAGCCATGCCATAATGGCCAGCTCGTGTATCGGCGCGTTTGATTTGGCAAGTTCTGCTACATTATTATTATGTTCCGTGACCGATTGAATCCGCTCTGAACCGTCATCGTTATCTGCGATATGTGCTATGTAAGGATCCTTCATAATATATTCCTTTCTTTTATTGTATTTTAATATGAATCTTTATTTACCTTGATTATATCACCTAATTACTTGCGGTCAAGCATAATCTGTTATTTTTTTCCACTAAAATACTTTTTTCGTCATTATATATGATTTTCAAGTTCATTTATTAATAAATATGTCTTTAATTTCAAACTCCCATCTTTGGTCTTCAAAATTATAATATTTTGAATTATCTTTATATAGCTTAATATAGCAGACCGGATGTCCAAAAATCTGGACATCCAGAAATTTTTTTATCTTTTTCTTAAATAATTGAATAAGTATGTTACAATGAAAACGTCGTAGAAATACGTGGATTGAAATTATTGAATTTTTATATGTAAAAATAGCTGAGTACTAACACTGATAAGATTGTGTTAGCTCAGCTATTCTTATTTCTAATATATTGATGTTAATGATCTCGTGTTCTGTCGCAGATCTGTTGAACCGACAGTTCTATTTAGCATCCTGCAATTTGTCCATATCCCTCAAATGGATATTGAATTACTATCCTGCCTTCCATACAATCCCCAAGTCCACTATATAAATCTGCTTTTCCATCATCCCTCATGACAATACCCGATGTAAAAGCACAGTCAGAAAGATTTGGCTTCTTTGCAGGACCTTTCGGATAGCAATCCCTGGTACCAATGATCTTATAATCCCCGACACGCATTGTATCCGGATCTAATACAAAAGACATATTCATATACGAAGACTGGTCTTCTCCATCGGAATCCTTATAGAGATAACTGCGATGCCCGATTACTCCAATTTTGCCGCTGTCGAGAAGATAAGCCTGATTGCAGCCACCCCACTCTCCATCCTCAAAGAGTGAATCTATCAACGGAGCATTTTCAATTACTTCCGCGGTAAGATCATCCAGAGAGCGAATGACTGAAAATCCTATCATAGACTCACTGCCGTGTTTTTTTAGTATCTCCTCATTCCTTGGTCTTGAGAAAACGCCGATCTGACCATCTGCAAGCTCAACCAGGCGTATATCCTTCATATAATCGGGCCCTGTAGTAAAATAATAGAGATCGTCCACTTCACTTCCCCGATAAAAGTATCCATAGTATGTATCGAGTTTGTTTTCCCTGACTCGGACATGCGTTCCGCCTAAAACCAACTGATCTTTTATGACGCTGATATATGGATCTTCCAGTTGATAGATCATTGAATCAGGAACCAAAGTCCAGTCATCTGTTCCTGTTTCATAAAACAGCCTGACCCAGGAACGCATCCATTCAGTTCTGCGCTCTACTCGCCCAAAGATATACCTTTTTCCTTTCCAGATAAAAGGAACGGAGCAGTTATACACATCATATCCTTCCACTCCATGAAAGGATAAAAGGACAGACTCGGCAATATTTTTATTCTCTAAAAAATCTCTTCTTTCTTCCTGTATATTCATTTAATATCTCCTAACTTACTCCTAATTATCTATCACATGGCATGCAACAAAATGCCCTTTTTCCACTTCTCTTAAAGACGGTGTAACTTTTCCGCAAGCTTCTGTCGCACGTTTGCATCTGCCTTTAAAACGACATCCCGGTGCACTGTCTATCGGACTACCAACTTCTCCTTCCAACGGAAGAACGGTCTTATTTCTTTCTATATCAGGATCTGGAACCGGAATAGCAGAGAGCAGAGCCTGCGTATAAAAATGTATCGGATGATTATAAACTTCCTGACTTTTTCCCAGCTCTACCAGCTGTCCCATATACATAACCCCCACACGATCAGAAATATGACGAACCATAGACAAATCATGAGCAATAAACAAATAGGTAAGTCCCAGTTCCTCCTGAAGACGAATCAGCAGATTCACAACCTGTGCCTGTATAGACACATCCAGTGCTGATATCGGCTCATCACATACAATAAAATCAGGTTCGACTGCTAATGCCCGGGCGATTCCGATTCTCTGCCTCTGCCCACCCGAGAATTCATGTGGAAAGCGATTGGCATGTTCTTTATTTAACCCAACCATACCCAATAATTCCTGCACTCTTGTATGTCCTCCCGGAATGTGATGGTTTTCCATCCCTTCTGAGATGATATCGCCTACCGTCATACGGGGATTTAACGAAGCATAAGGATCCTGAAAGATCATCTGGGCATTCTTTTTAAATTTTAAAATCTCTTTTTTATCTTTTAGCCGGCTGATATCTTTACCGTCATATTCAATGCTTCCTCCTGTTGCAGGGTATAATCCCAAAACTGTTCTTCCACAAGTCGTCTTGCCACATCCCGACTCCCCTACCAGCCCGAGGGTTTCTCCCGGATAAATCTCAAAGGAAACATCATCGACAGCTTTCAAGACCCTTTTCCCCTGTACCGGAAAATATTTCTTTAGATGGGAAACCTTGACAAGCGGCTCTCTCGTTTCCATGTTCATTCTGCCATCACACTCCTTACGTTGTCAAATTTATAAAGCTTTTTAGCCGTCTGATGATGAAGCCAGCATTTGGAGAAATGTCCTTCTGATATTTCTGTCTTTTCTGGCTCATATTCGTGGCAGACCTGCATACAAAACTTGCACCGTGATGCAAAAGGGCAGCCTTTCGGCGGTGAAATTAAGTCAGGAGGCGTTCCTTTAATTACATGTAACTCTGCCTTACTTTCCAATTCAGGATTCGGAACCGCATTCAACATCGCATAGGTATATGGGTGTTGAGGATTTTTGAATATTTCTCTCACTGATCCTTCTTCGACAATTTCCCCGGCATACATAACCGCAATACGATCAGCCATTCCGGCTACAACGCCCAGATCATGAGTGATCATGATAATAGAGGAATGATTTTTTTTCTGGATTTCCCTGAGCAGATTCAAAATCTGTGCCTGTATGGTCACATCAAGAGCTGTCGTAGGCTCGTCCGCTATCATAATATTGGGATTACATGACAGCGCAATGGCTATCATTACCCTCTGACGCATCCCGCCGGAAAACTCATGAGGGTATTGATCGAGTCGTTCTTCCGGATTCGGTATATTTACCATCTTTAAAAGTTCGATGGTTTTCTTTCTTGCTTCCTGTTTGCTGATTTTCTGGTGCTTTCTGATTCCTTCCTGAATCTGTCTCCCTATTTTCATGGTGGGGTTCAACGAGGTCATAGGGTCCTGAAATATCATCGCCGCATCCTCTCCTCTATAATCCTGCCATTTCTTCTTTGAATATTTCAATATGTTCTTGTCTTTATATAAAATTTCACTTCCCTTTTTTACTTCACCGGGAGGATCGGGAATCAACCCCATAATTGCTTTTGAGGTTACCGTTTTCCCACATCCGGACTCTCCCACAATTGCAAGTGTTTCTTCTTTGTCTAAGTGTAAGGAGACGCCACGGACAGCCTGCACTTCACCGGCATACGTATGAAAGGAAACATTTAAATTATTTACCTCTAATAAATGACTCATATTTATTTCTCCCTATAGATTATTGGCGCAGTTTCGGGTCAAATGCATCCCGAAGTCCATCTCCAAGTAAGTTAAACGCCAGCATTGTCAGTGATATCGCAAGCGCCGGAAATAACAATTCGTGCGGATAATTAGACATTTGCTGCTGTCCAAGCGCCGCCATCGCACCCCAGCTCGTATTCGGAGGCTGTATTCCCATTCCAATAAAGCTCAGAAATGACTCTGCAAATATAAAACTTGGTATTGAAAATGTTGTTTCTACAATGATTATACTTAATGTGTTGGGGAGCAAATGGCGAAAAATGATCTTGTAAGTCGGTGTTCCCAGAGCTTTTGCCGCCAGAATGTATTCACTCTCCATCAAGTTAATCACTTGTCCTCTCACCAGCCTGGCAAGTCCAGTCCAGCTTGTAAAACATAAGGCCACAAGTAAAGACCCCATTCCTTTTCCAAGTATAATGCTCATCAAAATTACTACAATCATGTAGGGAATTCCTACCAGAATTTCAACAATTCTCATCATTACGTTGTCTATGGCTCCGCCGAAATATCCGCTGATTCCTCCATAAAGAACCCCAACAGCCAGAGAAATAGCGGCTCCAATCACTCCAATCGCAAGTGACACACGTCCACCTACCCATACACGTGCAAAGATATCTCGTCCAAGATCGTCCAGGCCAAAGATATGCGAAGCTGTCGGACCCTGATTTGTATGCTCTATGATTTGTTCATCAAAAGCATGTGGATAGATGTGGGGTGCAAAGATACACATCAACGCTACAAAGATCAAAAAACTCATACTTACGATAGCAACCTTATTCTGTTTTAAACGTCTCCACGCATCCTGCCAATAGCTGATATTTGGACGGACCACATTTTCCGAACTATGTTCATCAACCCCGACTCGATGAAACATCTCTTCTGTCAAAACGACTTTTTGACTATCTTTTTGATTAGGCATAATCTTTTCCTTTCTGTTTTTTAATATCTATGATACACGGATTTTTACGCTCTTTGAGCTCTCACAATCCCAAAGTCATGTTTTTTCATGCACGCATAAAACACATGACCTTTTAACACCGGTATCATATCATTTCATTAGCTTTTTTCTTACCCTTGGGTCGACGACTGCATATAAAATATCCATCACAACAATAGAAAGAATGAATATTGCCGAGAAAAACACAGTGGTTGCCATAATCATCGGATAATCTCTTCCGTTAACACTATCTACATAATATCTTCCAAGCCCCGGTATTGAAAACATTCTTTCAATTACAAAAGAGCCCGTTACAATTCCACCAATCTGTGGAGCAATAATCGTAATGATTGGTGTAATACTATTTCTCAAAACATGTCTACGTATAATCTGGCCTTCCGATAATCCTTTCGATTTTGCCGTAAGGATATAATCATTGCTCAATACATCCAATACGGAAGACCGCATAAATCTTGAATATGTTGCCATGCCCCCGATTGCGGCAGACAGCGTAGGAAGCGCTGTAACCTGGAATTTTTCCGGAATTCCCATATCTTCTGTCACCCAGCCGACAATCGGGAAGAACCCTCCGCCGAGACTTTTCTGCAATAAGGCTGCAAATACAAAACTTGGAACTGACACTCCTACAATTGCAAGAAAGATGGCTACAAAGTCCAACCACGTATTTCTCCGGAGCGCTGCCAGAATTCCGATCAGCAGCCCTATGACCAGACCGACAATTACCGCCTGCAGACCTAGTCTCAGTGAAGCAGGGAGACGAGTTTTTATTACCTCGTTGGCAGTTAATCCGGGTGTCGTATAGGATTCCCCCAGATCTCCTTTTAAAAAGTTCTTTAAATAGGTCACATACCTCACGCCAATTGGTTTATCCAGCCCCCATTTCTTTTCCAGGTTTTTAGCTACTGCCTCTGGAAGAACTTTTGGTCCATTTTGCATAGGATCACCGGGAATCATATTCATCATAAAAAAGGTGGCTGTCATAATAATCCAAAGTGTAATTATCATATACAATAGTTTTTTAAATATGTACTTAAACATCATGCACTCCTTGAATTTGAGAGGGGCAGAGATTCTTACCTCCTCCGCCCTCTAGATTGATTATTCCCAAGATGCTGTTTTCAGTTCTATTTCAGGTCCACCTGCTCCATTAAATTGATAATCTTTCAGATCTTTATTAATCAGATTTTCTTTAAAACTATAACTAAGCGGTGCAAGCCCGGCATCTTCATTGATGAGAATATCCTCTGCCTTTTCAAAGCTTTCCTGCCTTTTCTTCATGTCAGGCTCAGATTTAGCTTCATTGACCAATTTATCATATTCTTCGTTTGCGAAAAATGCAGGATTGTTTCCATCACCTGTGAGATAACACTGCATAAAAGTCATCGGATCATTGTAATCCGCGCCCCAGCCAGTGTTACAGATTTGATACATTCCTCTTGATACAGTATTATTAAATGTTGAATTATCCGCAGCCGTATCAATCTTTATCTTTATACCGAATTTTTCTTGCCATGCTCTCTGGAAATATTCGGAATTTAATTTTGTAGTTTCTTCTGCATTACTCTGCAAAAATGTCACTGTAATCTCATCTCTGGTTTTCCCGATTTCCTTTAATCCTTCTTCGAACAATGCAACGGGATCCTCATCTTTTGATTTTTTCAGTGGATCTTCTACTTCTTTTCTGTACTCACTTTCTTCATTATTGACTCCGTAAGGAACCAGTCCATATGCCGGTTTATCTTTTTTCGTTACATTTTTCAGAAAACTCTCTCTGTCAATTGCCAGTGAAAAAGCCTTTCTGATTTTTGCATTCGAGAAGATTCCATCTGGATCATTATTGTTAAAACAGATATAAGAAGAACTGGGACTTGCACTCTCCTCAAATATGAATTCCCCGTCATCTATTTTATCCTGCATCTTGTTACGATATTCTTGATCGATTCCGGTTAAAATATCAAGCTTTCCTTCTTCAAGCATTTGCAATCTTGTATTTTTTTCCTGAGCAAGAATCAAGTTAACTTTATCAAGTTTCACATTGTCCGCATCCCAGTAATTTTCATTTTTCTTGAGTACAATCTGGCTGCCTCTTGTCCACTTGTCAATCGCAAACGGACCGGAATACACCATTCCTTCTGCATTGGAACCATAGGTCAGATTATCATCTCCGGTAGTTTTGTCCGCCGGAACCGGAGTAAGGTTGGCGCAGTTTGCCATCAGAAGGAAATAGGGCAGTGGTTCATTCAGATGAATCTCCAGCGTCTTTTCATCCGGGGCTGTTATGCCTACATCTTCTCTTTTACCTTCACCTGTATTGTAAGCCTCCCCTCCTTCAATGCAGTAAAACATGCCTGCATTATGAGATCCTACTTCCGGATCAAAAGTTCTCAACATACAGTTTACATAATCGTCAGCTTTTACCGGTGTACCATCCGAATATTTATTGTCCTGCAGATGGAAAGTCCATACAAGTCCGTCATCTGATGTCTCCCATGATTTGGCTCCTCCCGGCGTAATCTCTCCATCTTTCAATCGGATCAGTGTCTCATGGACCTCGAGCGTAATCTGATTTTTCTGAGTATCATCGGAACGTGTCGGATCCAAAATGTCAGGATCCGTAGTCATGGGAATATTTACAACATTCCCACTTTCTGAAGTTTTTCCGCCTTTTGCTGAACCGCCATCTGTACTTCCTGAACCGCCGCATCCTGCCAGACTCAAAGTCATCATACATGACAGAGTTATTGCAGCTGCCTTTTTTAAATACCTCTGTTGAAACATAGACTTTACTCCCTTCTCTCTTTAAGATACACAGATTGTCTCGCACACACAGTGCTTCTTCAATCCAGTAACTGTTATTTGATAATTTCTTCTGTTACGATGTTCAGTGGTTTTTGAACGAAATCTGTCAGAAGCCTTGTACATGCTTTGACATCTTCCAGATTGATAATACTATGTGGTGTATGTGCGTATCTGGTCGGGATCGAGATACCAAGTACTTTCACTCCACCATTTGATTTGTTGATTGCTCCGGCATCTGTTCCGCCTGCTCTCAGCGCATCGAGCTGATATGGAATCTTGTCTTCCTTCGCACAGTCAATCAGTGCCCGGGTCATAAGTTCATCGCAGATGACGCTTGAGTCGTTTATTTTGATTGCCGCTCCTTTTCCGAGTACCGGATTGCCAAAGTCATCGCCTGGAATATCGAACGATCCGGTAATATCAATCGCTATTCCCAGATCCGGATGAATACTTTCTGCTGAAGTCGTAGATCCAAACAACCCCACTTCTTCCTGAACCGTAAACACAAAGTAAACATCATGGTAAACATCTTCCAGCTGTTTCAGAGCTTCTATTTGAATATAGCATGCGCTTCGATCGTCAAAAGCTTTCGACATAACATTATCTCCGACTAGTTTTGTATACTCACCCAGAAAGGAAGCACAGTCTCCAATATGAATATATTTCGCTGCCTCTTCTTTGTCTTTTGCTCCTATGTCTATATACAGCTGATCAATTTCATTCGGTTTTATATCCTGAATATTTTTATTGTTGGATACGCATCCTGTGACTCCATTTGCAAATTGGACACGGTTCATGTACGCAATATAAGGGGAAACTCCGCCGACCTTTTTGACCAGCAGAAGTCCATTGTCCAGGATCTTAACAACGCTGAGTCCGATCTCGTCCATATGTGCGGCAGTCATAATCTTTTTCTTCTTTTCACCGCTCCCCTTTTTCAGCGCAATCACATTTCCCATTGCATCTCTTTTTATCTCGTCTGCATACGGCATGACCTGATCAATAATATAATCCGATACCCTCCTTTCTCTTCCACTGACTCCCCAAAGCTGTGTTAATTCTTCAAGCATACTTGTCTCCTTTCTATGCCCATTCAATACGAAATGTCTTGATCTCGTATGGTTCAAACCAGACCTGGAATTTCTTATGATCACATCTATATGGCTTCACACCATTTTCCATTAAATCACATTCCGTGACTGATTTTACTTCACTACCAAATGTTATCTCTGCTTTTACCCTGGTATTCTGATTCTCGTACATCCGAAGAATCCAGCCTATGCCATCCTCCGCTTTCTTCATCGTCTCGATAAAGCAATTCTTATGGCTACAGGAAACCAAACTAAATTCTTCCGGCTGATTCCCCGCTATGTTTTTTTCCTGAAATATACTGATACAGGGAACATTGAGATTATAGGCCATATCTACGGTATTTGCCTCTTGCCATCTGTGATTATGCGGATAGATCGAATATGTAAAATCATGAGTTCCGATATCTGCATTTTCATTGGGATACGTTCCTGATTTAATAAGAGTTAACGACATCTCGCCGTCCTTGATTCCGTATCCATACTTACTGTCATTCAAAAGACTGATTCCCAATCCATTTTCTGATAGATCTGCCCATTTATGTCCGCAGGTTTCGAACTGGGCCACCTCCCAGCTGTTATTATTCGAAGTACTCCGCTCTACATTTCCATATTGAATCTCGTACGTCGCACGATTCGTATTTACCTGAACCGGGAAGTTCACTTTTAACAGAACATGATGTGTCTTCCAGTCCACATGGTTGACAAAATCAATTCTGGGAAGATTTTTATACAGACAGACCTTTTGTGTCACTGTTGAATCCAGGAAGTGATAAGTAGTTTCCACCACCGTTCTCAAGGGTCCTGATTCCACTACTTTTATATCGGAAATCCAGTCGCAGTCATATTTCTTTTTCTTATAATAGACATCTAGATCCCAGTTATCCCAGTTCATTGGTCGGTCTTCGTAAGTCGTCAATACATTTCCAAGACGGTCTTCCTTTATGAACTCTTTATGACTATCCTTTTCATAAAGAGATTCTATCTGCATCTCTTTGTTGAAACGTACAGAAAAAAATTCATTTTCATATTCGTAGTTCCATTTACAGTCTATGTTTTCCGGCCTTTCTCCCTGCTGAATGTAAAAGGTTTTCCATCCTGTTGGAGGGAGCTGCTCTGCAAAAAAGATAAATCTGTGATTTGATATGTATTGTATCTCGTAGTGATTTCCCTTCTCATCGGTAAGTCCCGAGGCGGTATAGTCACCATGCGTTTCGACTTCCACTATATCATCTCTGAAATATCCCTGCGTATTTACGACTACAATCGCTGGCTTGAACGTATACACTTCTCCAGTAATCTGCTTTGCTATTGTCTGCAGCATATCGGATCCTTCGGATAGAATCTGTTTATATTCCTTCTCTGCCTGTGTATAGACACTTTCTATTGCGCTCCCCGGAATAATATCATGAAACTGATTCAACAGAATCGTATTCCATCCGTGATCTAACACTTTCCCGGGATACTCTAATCCCAGAAGAGAAGCCATGCTTCCCAGAATCTCCAATTGTTCATATAGGATTTCACTCTTCCGATTGTATCTCTTGATTTCACTCATTGAGGTATACGTTCCCCTGTGATACTCGAAATACAATTCTCCGTCCCAGGTAGGCATCTCTTCCTTCGAAGCTATCTTTTCATAGGTACGGTCAAAGAATTCCTGTTCCGTCTCCAACTGTATCTTCGGAATACCGGGCAGCCCATACTTTAATCTTTCAGCACATTCCAGCATCTCCCCGGTCGGTCCGCCTCCCCCATCTCCATATCCATAGAGCATAAGTGTATCTTCCGTCAAATCTTTATTTTGAAAACGTTCATAGGTCCCAAGAAGCATGTTGGGGTTAATAATTCCGGTGTATGTTGTTGTATTTCTTGTCTCGGAATAAGAAATATTTTCACCGAGAGTTCTGTCATAATTACACGTCGTAGGCATATAAACAAAGACTTTACTCCCGTCAATCCCCTTCCAGATAAAGGTATCATTGGGCAGTTGGTTGTACTGGTTCCACGCGATCTTAGTCGTCATAAAGTAGGGAATTCCGCACTGTTTCAATATCTGCGGAAGTGCTGCAGAGTATCCAAATACATCCGGAAGCCATAGGGATTTACTTTCCTTTCCGCACTCTTCTTTAAAAAACCTATGTCCCTTC
>ENA-UOOI01000343-UOOI01000343.1-fermentation-metagenome-genome-assembly--contig:-NODE-343-length-61029-cov-55.838226_pt1 | contig 61029 bp, 59 predicted proteins | sample MGYA00245779_ERZ724027 | MGnify/ENA primary metagenome ERZ724027 (study PRJEB28704, sample SAMN03018318) | fermentation metagenome | biome: anthropogenic terrestrial biome; feature: soil; material...
CGGATCTTTACGCGTTGGAGACAGGGGAGGGGAAGCCCCCTCGCCGTCAGCCCCACCCCCATGGCGATAGCCACCACGGTCCACAGCATGAGGACATGCTTGCGAGAAAAGGTCGAACTCAGGGACAGGCCGGGTCCGGCACCAATCTCGTCAGGGATGAACGACAGCCGGAATAGGGTGGGCGTTACCGGAGCCCGATAACGGAAATTTTCGGTAGTGCTCCAGTATATAACTGATAATTGATTTTGAGAGGATCCGACCGAATTACGTTGGGCAACAACCTGTACTCATGACAAAAACTCGCACGGCAAGAGTGTTTCTATTATCAGTTGTTTTTTAGAGCACTACCAAATTTTCGGTCGGATCCACCGAGATCGATTATCAGTTCTATGCTGGAGGCACTCCCCTCACTCCAGGGCGCGATGGGTGCAGGAACTTATATATTGTCACTCCGCAGTATGGGTGCGAGGTGCCAACGTATGCCCCAATTGGTTACACCGGATATACCCCGGAAAGGTGATGACAGAGACGCGTTACGGGCGTACAACGACGTAATGGCGGAGGACCGGCACGATCCCACAGCCCTGAACAACAAGGGTGTGGCGCTCGAACGGCAGGGCCGCTACGAGGAAGCACTGGCCGCGTTCAGTGCGGCGCTCCTCTACGACAACGATGATGTCTACGCCTGGAACAACCGGGCTGTGATCCTCGCCCGGCTCGGTCGCCCTCAGGAGGCGGTGCTTGCGTGCAGACAGGCGCTCGCGGTCGACCGGTCGTGCATCTTCGCCTGGGTTACCTACGGCATGGTGCTCGGCAGGATTGGAAGATATCAGGATGCTGAATCGGCTCTTGCGGTCGCAGAAGACCTCGACCCGCAGGCCCGGGCGCTCTACCCCGGAAACTCGACGATGACCCGGGCGTGAGCGGAAACATCATCTTTTTTGAACCGCGACGATGCAGCCGACAGGCTCCCCTTCCCGATGCCGTGATGAGGGTTGATGCATCGCCGGGCGCTATATGTGCTGTTGCCCCCGGGTCCGGGAGGTCGATAGTCTTCTTAAGCGCCGGTCCTGTACGTATCGCTCCCGACCAGCCCGGATCGGTTCGTTCATATCGTCGGGCCGCCGGGTTCGTTCGGACCCCTCTGGAAACCCTACGCTTTTATCTTCCTTATCGTAATAGAGTAATACAATCGAGTGCCCTCCGGCACGGAGTCATCCCATGAAGACGCTCATTCTTGCAGGCGGGAGCGGCACCCGCCTCTTCCCGCTATCGAGGGAACACTACCCGAAACAGTTCATCCCGCTGGTCGACGACGAATCCCTCTTCCAGAAGACGGTGAAGAGGGCGCTCCTCTTCTCCTCCCCGCAGGATATCGCCATCGTCACCAACACGGAGCACAGGTTCCTGGTCCGGGACCAGCTTGCCGCCATCGGATGCGACTCACGGGTCCTCGTGGAGCCGGTAGGCAAAAACACCCTGCCGGCGATCTACTACGGCGTCCGGGAGGTCACCCGGGAGGGCGAATCCCAGACTGTCGCGGTGCTGCCCTCGGACCACCTGATCACCGCGACCGGGCCGTTTCATGAGGCGTTCCGCCGGGCGGAGCGGCTCACAAAAGACTATCTGGTGGTCTTCGGGGTGCGGCCGACATCGCCCCACACCGGCTACGGTTACATCCGCCCGGGTGAGCCTCTCCGGGACGGCTCGCTCGTGGACGCCTTTGTGGAGAAACCCGACCTTGCGACCGCCGAGATGTATGTCGCCGACGGCTACCTCTGGAATTCCGGCATGTTCTGCTTTGATGCCGGTCTCTTCCTTGCCGAGTGCGAGGCGTGCGCACCTGAGGTGGTCCGGGCGTTCGAGCACCCCATCGAGGAGGCATACAGGGCAGCCCCCGCCCTCTCCATCGACTACGGGATCATGGAGAGGACCCGGCGGGCGGCGGTCGTGCCGCTTGAAGCCGACTGGAACGATGTTGGGAACTTCGACGCTCTCTACGCCACCCTGCCGAAGAACGGAGACGGCAACGCCGTCAGGGGCGAGCATATGGGTATTGACTCCTCCAGGAATCTGATCATCGCCGACCGATTGATCGCCACCGTCGGGGTCCATGACCTTGCTATCGTCGAGACGAAGGACGCGATCCTGGTCGCCGCCCGGGATGAGGCCCAGCGGGTGGGTGAGATCGCAAAGGCTCTCCGCGAGAAGGGGGACTCCCGTGCGCTCTTCCACACGCAAGTCCACCGGCCCTGGGGCTCCTATACGAACCTCGAAGAGGGGCAGTCCTACAAGATCAAGCGGGTCACCGTCCCCCCGAAACGCCGCCTCTCCCTCCAGATGCACCACCACCGCTCCGAGCACTGGGTGGTCGTCACCGGGTGCGCCGAGGTGACGATCGCCGACGCGACCTATCTCCTCCGGAACGGCGAGTCCACCTTCGTCCCGGCGGGAACGGTCCACCGGCTCGCGAACCCAGGCCTCCTGCCGCTTGAGCTGATCGAGGTGCAGATCGGGGAGTACACCGGCGAGGACGACATCGTGCGGTTCGAAGACGACTTCGATCGGACGTGAGCGCCGGGCATCCCGGTATCCCCCCTCCGGCTCTCCGTTTACCCACGACCAAACCGATATAATCCCGGAATGCATAGAATATAAGGACTGGTACCTATGGTCTCCGGCGGTCCTGGTCTGTTTCTGTCACCCCCGTAGTGTAGTGGTCAATCATGCAGGACTTTGGATCCGGCGACGGCGGTTCGAATCCGCCCGGGGGTATGCGAGTGTCGTATTCAGTATCTCTAGTGCATCGATTCCAAATTATCGGACTTATTTAGTACTCGTCTCCCCTCCCGATGGGGCTGGTGCCGGATCCGGATCTTCCCCGGGCTCTTCCCCTGCGGTGGACCGTGGTGGCTATCGCCATGGGGGGAGAGGCTGACGGGGAGGGGGCCTGCCCCCTCCCCTGTCTCCACTCTCCAGGTATGCCGGTAAACCCCACCCCGCCCGGCCTCCGGCCTCCTCCCCCGCCCTGGGGGCGGGGGAGACCTCCTCGAAACTCTCCGAGTTTCTCATGCTCCCTTCGGTCGCACTCCCCGGCCCTGCAACTTCCCCGGGTTCCACGCAATTCTTAAGGTCTCCCTCCAAAATCATGGATAACCATGGAAAGCGCCGCCCTAGCAATTGAGATCCAGATGAGCCTCCTCCTCTTCCTCGCACTCGCCGGCTACCTTGTGGCATCCCGAATCAACCAGTCAGCGACGATCGGGGCCATTCTCGTGGGGGTCCTGGTCGGGCCGAGCGTGCTCGGCCTGATCACCTACACGGACTTTGTCCAGAGTCTGGCCCACCTCGGGGCGATCATCCTCCTCTTCGTCATCGGTTTTGAGTTTAATATAAGGGATATCATTGATGTGCGTTACGGTGTCATCGCGTTACTCGGCGTGGTCATACCGTGGATAGGTGGCTATGCCACCACCGTCCTCTTTGGGTTCGACTTCGCGAGCGCGGTCTTCGTCGGCACAGCGCTGACCGCGACGAGTATTGCTATCACCGCAAATGTCCTCAAAGAGATCGGTGTGCTCCAGACCGGGGTAGCGAAGGCGATCATCGGCGCCGCGGTCATCGACGATGTCCTCTCCCTCCTGGTGCTCGCCATCGCCACCGACCTGGTGGTGACCGGGGATGTCTCCGTGGTGTCGGTTGTCCTGATGCTCGCGAAAGCCGTGGGATTCATCGTCATCGCCGGTGCTGTCGGCTACTTCGGGATACGAAAGGCCATTGAGCGGATGGACGCAACTTCTCTGGCACGGAAGTATCCTGAGTTCATCTTCATCTTTGCCCTGATGATGGCGTTCCTCTACGCAATGCTCGCCGATCTTGTGGGGCTTTCGGGGATCATCGGCGCGTTCATCGCCGGAGTCGCCTTCGCCGGCGTCGAGCTCCAGCAGAGCAAGGGTGTCAAGGAGGGCGCCGAGTATTTCCAGATCATATTCGCCTCGATCTTCTTCGTATCGCTCGGGATCCTCGCGGATGTCCGTGCACTCACGCCCGACATGGTTCTCTTCCTCCTGGTGCTGACTCTCGTTGCCATCGTCACCAAGGTCATCGGGTGCGGCCTGCCGGCCCGGATGATGGGGATGTGCCGGGAAGACTCCCTCATCATCGGGTTCGGGATGGCGCCGCGGGGCGAGGTGGCGATGATCGTCGCGCTGATAGGGCTGAATTCAGGGCTTATCGGTCAGGGAGTCTTTGTGGTGGTCGTTCTGATGAGCCTGCTGACCACCATCATCACACCGATTGTCTACCGGAACTGGTTCTTCAAGGGCGCGTACTGCGCCACGGAGTAAACCGGGCCGGTCGCCCGAAGCGGGGCGCGGGAAGGAGGAGGTTAGGAAGGCGCCCGCCTGAACGCGCCCCCTATTTCTCTTTTGATAATCGCAGGGCTGGGGGCGGCACGCCTGCTCCCGGCAGGAAAAAGAGAGGCGGGATTGCAGCCCCGGATCACCAGGCTTCTGGAAACGCCATGTTGGTATAGATATCCTCGAGGCGTGCCTTGTGCCCCCGCTCCATCGAGGCGAGGCTCTCGAATAACTCGATCTGCTCTGGATCCACGCTCAGTCCTGCAAGCTGGGTGTACATCTGCATTGCGTCGAGTTCTTTCCGGATAGCGATAACGAGGCCGTCGAGCGGTTTTAAGTCGGCCGAGAGCGGGGGGGTCGCGAGGGCGTCGGCGACCTTGTAGTCCCGCTTCGTGTTGAACCCGAGTTTTGCAGGTTCTTTCAGGAGAAGGCCCTCAAGAGTCTTTCTGTGTTTGCTCTCCTCACCGGCAAGCTCGTTGAAGAGGTCTTTTAAGCTCTCATCCGTGACCTTCTCCCTGACCGTGCGATAGAAGGTGTAGGACTCAATCTCTCTCTCGATGGCGTTCGATATGATAGAGCGGTACTCTTCGGTATCCATGACTTCATGCACCGGTGGGCAGTAGTCTCCGGAGGCTTTAATCTTTTGGGGCGGCCCGCGCTGTATCGCGCCGCTATGGGGGTGGGAGCCGGATGATACCCGCCCTGAAACGTCACACTGGGGAGATGAGTCCGGACTGAGTGGGTGCTGAGATAAACAGGAGATGAGGGGGCCTTGCCCCAAAGGCAATGCCCGGGCTACGAAAAAAGGGTGGTTAGATGAACCGGGGCTTCTGGGAGAGGAGCCGTGGGGTGTAGAGCGGGCGGAAGGGTTTTCCGGCGGTCTCCATCTTCACCGCCTGGATGAGTTCGTCCTCGCTCATAATCTCCTTGTAAGGCTTCTTCTTCTCCGAGAGTTTCCGGATGGTGACCGTGAGCCTGCCGGTCTCGGCCTCCTGGTCGCCGATCACCGCGACGTAGGGCGCCCAGTCCATCCCTGCCTCGCGAACCTTCTTGTTCACGCTCTCTTCCCGGTCGTCGACGTCCGCCCGGATGCAGGCAGCGTTCAGGCGGGCACCAATCTCCTCGGCGAAGCAGATATGCCGCTCCGCCACCGGGACCAGCCTGACCTGCGTCGGGGCGAGCCAGGTCGGGAACGAGGGGACCTCCTGGACCCCGGTCTTCTCGAGCAGCGCGCAGATCACCCGCTCGATCGAGCCCGTCGGCGAGCAGTGGAGGATCGGGGGATGGACCTCCATTCCCTCCGGGGTGTAATACTTGATATCGAACCGGTCTGCGCTCTCGACGTCGATCTGGACCGTCGGGTTCTCGATTGGCCTGCCCTGTGCATCGATCGCCGCGAGGTCTGCTTTAGCGATCCAGTAGTGTGTCCGCTCCGAGAGGACCTCGATCAGCATCGGCACACCTGACTTCGCGACGATCCCCTTCACCCAGAGTTCATACTGGTCAAAGAAGTCCCGGGTGCACCGGAAGACCCCCACGAGCGGGGTCTCGAGGTCCTCGCCGCTCTTCCAGCCTATCGCGAGCTGCTCCTCGAAGGCCGCAAGTGCGCCGTCCGCGTCCCGGCAGAGGGTGTGCATATCGGGCATCGTGAAGGCGCGGAGCCGCTTGAGTCCGATCACTTCCCCCTTCTGCTCGTGCCGGAACGAGTAGGTCGAGAGCTCGTAGAGCTTCATCGGGAGGGTGTTCGGTGAGATATGCATATCGTGCATGATGGAGAACATGCCGAAACACGCCGCGAACCGGAGCATCATATCGCGGTTGCCGCTCTTGAACCGGTACTGCCGTTCCCCGAACTTGGCGGCGTGCTCCGCGATCGCCTGGTCGCCGAGGTCATACATCACCGGGGTCTCTACCGGCATGCCGCCGTACTCGAGCACCCGTGCAAGGACGTAGTCAGCGAGGAGATCCCGGATCAGCTTGCCCCGGGGCATCCAGCGGAGGTTCCCGACGTCCGAGCGCGGCTCGTACTCCACGAGTTCCTTGGCCCGCATCAGGTCCACGTGGACCGGCTCGACCCCTTCCGGCCCCGGATACCCGAGTTCCTTCCGGATCAGGGAGGCGAGGGGTGTGTTCTCCTCCGCGTAGATGGCCGCATCTTTGCGTTCCCCTTCGGGAGTGAAGACGAAGAACTCATGCTGGATCTCTTTCTTCGGGGCAGCCGCTGCTTCGCCGGGCACGATCGTCCGGGAGAGTTCCGAGAGCGGGTGGCCTTTGCAGGAGAGCGAGAAGGCCTTATACCAGCCGAACGGGGCCCGTTTCACAACAAAGTCGCCCTCCCCGGCAACGGTCTCCTCGATACCCCGGAGAGCGCTCACCGCCGCTTCCGGCGATGCAAGGTCGGAGGAGAGGTGGGCATAGGGGTAGATCATGATATTGGTAGTGCCGAGCTGCCGGGCAGTGGTGATGATCTCGTCCGCCGCCTGCCTGACGGCATCCCCGATATTCTCCTCATCGACAGACTCAACCGCACAGAAGACGGCGAGCGCCTCATCAAGGGCGTCTTTTGGGACGACGTCCTCTTCGGCGACCTTCGTCTTCTTCCGGGCCTCGTATTCGATATGATCAGAGTGGATTAGAAGGAGTCGCATTGTTATCCCCAGTTGAATCGTTCAATATCTGTTTTCCTGCTATATAGTGCATAACGCTCTCCGGGCGGGAGCACATGACGTCCCGCCCGCCCCCTCAGCGCCGGGAGGCGGAATGCGCGAGTTTGCCGGACTCCCGGTGGTATGCATCACGCGCGGCGCGCATTCTCGTGGTAGCGGGAGAGGGTCGCCTGCTGCTGGTCCATGTACTTCGCATCCCTCTTCATGTTGTACGGGCGCGCGGCGCGATCCGTGCGGTAGAAGACTAACTGCCCGATCGGCATCCCTGCGTAGACCCGGACCGGCCGTGAGTTCACGTTGCACATCTCGAGCGTGATCGTCCCCCGGAACCCCGCGTCGATCCAGCCCCCCGTCTGGTGGAGCTCGATCCCCAGGCGGGCGATGCTGCTCTTCCCCTCGATGCTTGCCACGACGTCGTCGGGGAGTTCGATCGTCTCCAGGGTCTCGGCGAGGAGGAACTGCCCCGGAGCAAGGACGACAGAGTCGCCCACCATCTCCTCAACGTTCGAGCAGACGCTATCCTTCTCGTAAGGGTCGATCACGGTCTCCCCCGGGACATACCAGACGAAGTGCGAACCGAGCCTGATATCCAGGGAATTGGGCTGGATCAAGCCGGGATCATAAGGTTCCACCCGGATATACCCGCGCCTGATGCGATCTTCTATCTGCCAGTCGACAAGAATCATGCTCCTAGATCTCTCCTTTAAGCCGGTTTATTCTTTGTTGTTTTCGAGATGCCACTCCGTCCGGCGCATCAGCCCGTGAAGTGTGCTCACCTCGCGGATGGTCAGTTTCGTTCGGCCGAGCACCCGGCGGAGGATGATCATCGTGTTCTCCCGCTTGAAGTCCGGGTGGTCTATCCGGTCGAGGAACGCACCGAAGTGCCGGTAGAGCGAATCCATCTCCACCGGCCCCGCGAGGGGATAGGCTCCGCGGGGCAGGTCCGCAAGTTCGTAGCAGAGGATGCCCACCGCGTGGGAGAGGTTCAGGATAGGGTACACATTCGATGTCGGGATGGTACAGATCAGATTTGCCCGCTTCAGTTCCTCGTTTGCGAGGCCCCAGTTCTCCCGCCCGAAGAGGACCGCGACCGTTCCGTCGATATCGGCGACGGCCTCCCGGACCTCCGCCGGCGCGTAGTAGGGCATCCGCATCGGGGTGCAGACGGACTTGCTCACCTCGCCGGTCGTCGCGACAACGAAGTCAAACTCGCGGTAGACCTCGTTGACCGTCATCCGGCGAGCTCCTTCCAGGACATCCCGGGCATGAGAGGCGCGCATCACGGCATCGTTGCCGAGCGGGCAGGGGTTGACCAGCACCAACCGGGTAAACCCGAAGTTCTTCATCACCCGGGCGGTAAACCCGACGTTCCCCTCGTAGAGGGGCTCGACCAGGACGATTGAGACCTCAGGCATGCCTCACTGCACTGCCCGGACCGTCGCCCGGAGCACATCAACCCCTTCCTCGTAGACCGCGTTACCCACAACAATCGTGTCGGCAATGCGGCCCATCTCCGCCGCCTGCTCCGTCGAGCGGATCCCGCCGCCATAGTAGAGGGTGGCATCCTCGATCGCTTCGGATGCCGCCTGCACGATTCTCGGGTCCCCGTAGGTCCCGCTGTACTCGATGTAGACGATTGGGAACCGGAAGTAACGGTCCGCCACCTCCACGAACGCGGCCACATCCTCCTTCGCGAGGGTGCAGTCCGCCCCTGTCACCCGTCCGACGGCGGAGTTCGGGTTGAGGACGATGTAGGCCTCAGGCACCACCTTCTCCCAGTTAACGCTGCTCGCATGGCGAAGCCAGGCGTAGTGCTTCCCGATGATCCAGCGGACGTCATTCGTGTTCATTACGCTCGGCACGAAGAGGTGGTCGATCGCCCCGTCGAATATGGCGCAGTCGGGGCTCGCCGGCTCCACTACCAGCGGCAGTCCGTAGGCAGAGACCAGATCCAGGAGTTCGCGGAGGTTCTCCTGCGTCACGTTCAGGGTGCCCGAGAGCATCAGGGCGTCGGTCCCGCTCGTCACGATCTCCTCGACGACGCCCGGCGGTAGGTGTTTGTCGGGGTCCAGTTTCGTCACGTGTGCCCAGGTCTTCCAGTTCGCGTGCATAAGTGTCACTTCAGATGGCTGATGTAGTCGTAGAGTCTGGCCTTTGCTATACCGGAGATGGAGGAGACCTCCTCCGGGTCGGCCTCACGAAGCGTGGCGGCGTCATAGATTCCCGCAAGGTAGAGCCTCTCCACGGTCGCCTCCCCGATACCCGGAACCTCCAGGAGTTCTTTTCGCCCGCGTTCGAGCGCCACCCTGGAGATTTTTGCCGGGGTGGGGCGCCCGAGGTGCCTGCAGACCGTATCTACATGTTTATGTACGGTCTCCGGATTAATGCCGGTTTTGCTTGAGAGGTAGGGAATGGGGAGGTAGCAGAGGTCATCGGGACTCGCGACGCCTGCGGCCTGGTACTTCTTCAGGCTGACCGCGGGCATCCCGGCCTCCCTGAGGACGCGCTCGTTGCAGAGTCCCCGGGCTGCCTCCAGGAGCTCGCTCGCCCCGGCATCGCCGATGCCGGCCTTTTTCAGGGCGGCGGGATCCACCCGGGAGAGTGCGCGGATATCCCCGATCCCCTGCTCGAGGAGACTTCTCGCGATCTTCGCGTGGCTTCGGCCCTTCCTCGGCGGGACAATCTTCCGGATGAACTTCCTGAGTTCCGAGCGGCGCCGGAGGACCTCAAGCGCATCTTCTGCCTCCTGGATGAGCCGTCCGGCCCCTTCGGCGTCGACACCGACGATCGCCGCGAGATCTCCGGGTTGCATGCCCGCGATCTCGGAGACCGTGTAGATATGGTGCTCATGCAGACGCTGCACGATGTCGTCGGCCATCGAGGGCATCATCCGGAGTGCCTCGACGTTCGAGGCGATATGGCTGCAGAGCGGACAGCCTATTGTCCAGGGCGGGGAGCCCTTCCGGATCAGGCGGACGTGGGAGAGCCCGTGCTCCGGGCAGGTCTCTTCAATCCGGATCGCCCGTCCCCAGGTGCTGCCGGGCAGGCTGATGTTGAACCGGCACTCCGGGTAGCCGGTGCACCCGATGAACTGCGAGACGCCAAGGTGCCGGATCCGGAGATCGTGGCCGCAAGCGGGGCAGGGGCCGAGGGTATGCTCCTCTGCGGTCTGCTCCATGATCTCCCCGCCGATCTCCTTCTCATGCGCCTCAAGTTTGTCAAAGACCCGGTGGAGCATCTCCCGCGACTCGCCGATGACATCGTCACGAGAGCGCTGGCTCTGCTTGATGAGTTGCATATGCTCTTCAAGCGTCCGGGTCATCTCGGGCTCCGTGATCGTATCCGCGTGGTTGTCGAGCGCGTCCGTGACGGCTCGCCCAACGAGCGTCGGGCGGAGGGGGTTCCCCTCCACGTAGCGGCGGGAGACGAGTTTGCCGATCACCTCGTGCCGGGTGCTCTTCGTGCCGAGACCGAGTTCCTCCATCACCTGGATCAGCCGGCTCTGGGAGTAGCGCGCCGGTGGCTGCGTCTGCTTCTCCTCGAGGTTCACCTTCTGGATCGGCAGCCGTTCGCCCGGGGTAAACGCCGGGAGAATATTCTCCTTCGCCTCCGAGTAGGGGTAGACCCGGCGCCACCCGGCGGAGAGGAGTCGGCCGCCCGTAGCCGTGTAGGGTTCTCCGGATGCGTCAAACGTGCATTTGGTGGTCGTCCACGTCGCGTCGGGGGAGAGGGTCGCGAGGAACCGCCGGACAATGAGTTCGTAGACCTTCCACCGGTCCTGACCGAGGGCCTCACGGGTCGCCGCCCCCGCAGGATGGATCGGCGGGTGGTCGGTGCTCTCCTTCTTGCCCCGGGTCGGGACCTCTCGCCGGTGCTGCTGCACCCAGGCAACATCCGCATCGAAGACCCCTCCCCGGAGCGTCTCGAGGACCCCGTTCAGGTCCAGGGACTTCGGATAGACCGTGTTGTCGGTCCTCGGGTAGGATATGTACCCGTTCATGTAGAGGTCTTCGGCGATCCGCATTGCGTTCGCTGCCGAGAGACCCAGGCGACTCGCCGCGACGATGAAGGTCGTGGTGTCGAACGGTGTTGGCGCCCGGTCGTTCTTCTGTCCCTCTTTCACGTTCGTGACCACAAGCGGCTCTTTTGTTCCCGCTTCTGCAGCGAGGGCCGCCTCGTGGTCGGTGAACCGCCCGGCAGTATGCCGCGCCTCCACCGGTTGGCCGTCCTTCTCGGTCGCAAGCGAGAGCATCCAGTAGGTCTGGGGGACAAAGTTCTCGATCTCGCGCTCCCGGTCAACGATCATGGCAAGCGTCGGGCTCTGGACGCGGCCGACGGAGAGGATGTCCCTGCCGCCCCGCCGGGCAGCGAGGCTGATGAACCGGGTCAGCGACGCCCCCCACATAAGGTCGATCGCCTGGCGGGTCTCGCCGGCTGCCGCGAGAGCGAAGTCGAGGTCGGTCAGGTTCTCGAAAGCGGACCGGATCTCCGCCGGCGTTATAGCGGAGAAGCGGGCCCGGTTGATCCTGACCGAGGGGTTCACCGCACGGACGAGCTCGTAAGCCTCCTTACCGATGAGTTCCCCTTCGGTATCGTAGTCGGTAGCGATGGTGACGAGATCTGCCTTCTTTGATAGTTTCTGGATAAGACTGACTATCTTCTTCTCGGTCGGCTTCTTGACGGTGCCCGCATCGATGAGGCTTCTTGGGGTGTTGATCTCGCTCCTCCAGTTCGTGTAGCCTGGCTCGAAGTCCACCTCCACCACGTGCCCTTTGAGGCCCACCACCGTCTTGTTATCGAAGGAGTAGGTGGATACGCTCCCCTCTTTCACCGCCCTCACCTTCTCATTGCCCGCGAGGAGCTGCGCGATCCGGTTTGCCGATATATTCTTCTCTGCGATGATCAGGTGCACTGCGGATTACACCTCGCCTATATCGATTGATTCAGATACGATTCGCCCGAGTTCCCGCGGGTCCGCCCGACCGCGGGTCTCCTTCATCACCTGCCCCACGAGGAAGTTTAAGGCGCCTGACTTCCCGTTACGGTAGTCCTCCACCGCCTGCGGGTTGGCGGCGATAACCGCCTGCACGGTCGCGGTGAAATCGTCTCCCATGGTCTTGCCGAGGTTCTCACGCTTCACGATCATGGCAGGCATCTCACAGGGCCTGCCCGCGGCGCAGGCATCCAGCATCTCTCGTAGCACCTGGACGCCGGCCGCATCAGTGATGGTCTCCGACTTGAGGAGCCCGAGGAGTTCCGCAATGCGGCCGGGCGGGACGGCGGCGATGCTCATGTTGCGGTAGTTGAGCTCCCCGAGGAGGATATCGGCCACCCAGGTGGCGGCGAGCGCCGGATCGAGATGAGCGACCTCCTCATAGAAGTCGGCGAGTTTCGGATCGCCGGTCAGGGTCCGGGCGTGGTTGAGCGATATGCCGTACTGCACCATGAACCGGTTCTTTCGGGCGACAGGAAGTTCCGGGAGGTCGATCTCCGCCACCCACCCCGCGACACGGAGCGGCCGGAGGTCTGGCTCGGGGAAGTAGCGGTAATCGTGCTCCTCCTCCTTGCTGCGGGAGGAGGTGGTGATCCCGCGCCCCTCCATGAAGTGCCGGGTCTCTCTCGTCACCGTCTGCCCGCGCCGGAGCAGGTTCTTCTGCCGGGTCACCTCGAAGGTGAGCGCCTTCTCGACACCCCTGTAGGAGGATATGTTCTTGACCTCAACCCGGACTGAGCCCTCGAGCGATATGTTTGCATCCACACGGAGGGACCCCTCCCGGTCGCCGTCGAAGACACCGAGGTACTCGAGGATCGTCCGGAGTTTGTTGAGGAACCGGCGGGCCTCCTGCGGGGAGCGCATATCCGGCTCGGTGACGATCTCAAGGAGCGGTATGCCGGACCGGTTGTAGTCGACGAGCGAGTATTTCGATCCGCCGCTGACATGGACGAGCCTCCCCGGGTCTTCCTCGAGGTGCACCCGGGTGATCCGGACGATCTTTTCGTGCCCCTCATCGTCCTCGATCTCGACTGTGCCGGCGACCGCGAGCGGCTTGTCGTACTGGGTGACCTGGTAGGCCTTCGGGAGGTCGGGGTAGAAGTAGTTCTTCCGGGCGAACTCTGACTCCTCCAGCACCTCCATATCGAGGGCTTTTGCCACACGGAGGCCGTACTCGACCGCCTTTCGGTTCAGGCGCGGAAGCGCCCCGGGAAGCCCGAGGCAGACCGGACAGCAGTGGGTGTTGGGCTCGTCGTCGCGGTAGTCCGTCGAGCACCCGCAGAAGAGCTTCGTCGCTGTCGCGAGCTGGACGTGGATCTCAAGTCCGACGATCGTCTTCATCTCCTCACCTCCTGCTCGTAGGCAAAGGCAGCGTCGACGACACGCTCGTCCTCAAACTGCCTTCCCATCAACTGGAGGCCCACGGGGAGGCCGTCCACCCTGCCGCATGGGACTGATATTGCCGGGATTCCGGCGAGGTTCGCCGGTGCCGTGAGTATGTCGGCGAGGTAGAGCGAGAGCGGGTCGGTCTTCTCACCGAGCCGGAAGGCCACAGTAGGCATCGTCGGGCCGGCGATGACGTCTGCGTCGCGGAGGGCCCGTTCGAAGTCCTGCCGTATGTTCCGGCGGGCCACCTGCGCCTTCGCGTAGTACCTGCCGGCGTAGCCGGCCGAGAGGGCGAAGGTGCCGAGCATGACCCGGCGCCGGACCTCGGTCCCGAAGTTTGCCTGCCGGAGTTCCTGGTAGGCCTCGTGCCAGGTCTTTCGGGTATCGACCGCCGGACCGTAGCGGACGCCGTCGAACCGCGCGAGGTTCGAGGAGGCCTCGCCCGTGCAGATGACGTAGTAGGCCGCAAGCGCATACTGCATGCCGGGGATGCTCACCGGGACTGTATCGGCCCCGAGGTTATCGAGGACGCCGATGGCGTCCCGGACCGTCTCCGCGACACGGGGGTCCACACCCTCCCCGAAGTACTCCTCAGGTATCCCGATCCGCAGGCCCGCAATGTCGGCCGAAGGCTGGTGGTCATACGGCCGGTCGAGCATCGTCGAGTCGCGCGGGTCGTACTTCGCAATCACCGACATAAGTCTCGATGCGTCCTCCACTGTCCGTGCCATCGGTCCGATCTGCTCAAGGGAGTTTGCGTAGGCGACGAGGCCGTAGCGGGAGACCCGGCCGTAGGTGGGTTTGAGTCCCACGATCCCGCAAAATGCCGCGGGACAGCGGGTGGAACCACCGGTGTCGGTGCCGAGCGCCATCGGGACGAGGCCTGCGGCGACTGCGGCGGCGCTCCCGCCTGATGACCCGCCGGGTACCCGTTCCGTGTCCACCGGGTTCCTGGTGGGGCCAAACGCGCTCGTCTCGGTGGTGGAGCCCATGCCGAACTCGTCCATGTTGGTCTTGCCGACGATCGCGGCCCCTTCTCTCCGGAGGAGTTCCACGACGTGGGCGTCGTAGGGTGGGATGTAGCCCTCAAGGATTCGCGACCCGCAGGTGGTCTGTATGCCCGCCGTGGATATGTTGTCCTTGACCGCGACAGCAACGCCGGCGAGCGCACCGTCGCCGAACGGTGCCTCGCGGCAGGTGGTTATGAAGGCGTTGTAGCGGTCGTCCGGCAGGAAATTCAGGGATCCTGCCACTCACATCACCCTCGGGGCCTTGATGAACCCGTTCTCGGTCGACCCGGCGTTTGCGAGGACCGCCTCCTGCGAGAGGCAGGGCCGGGGTTCGTCCTCCCGGAAGACGTTCGTGATCCCGGCGTCAGGGGCGTTTTCTCCCTGTACAGCGTCGAGAACCTCAAAGTATTCCAGGATCGCGTTGAACTGTCTGGTGAATTCCGGCACCTCATCTTTCGATATGCCGATATCCGCAAGTTCTGCTATATGCTCAATATCGCTCTCAGTTATCATGTTCCGCCCTACTGATCTCCGTTAAGTACCCTTGTACCGACTTTTTATAACCATTTTGACGAGAGAGGCGTTGTATCGTCATCCATATTCCGCTACCGTATTGCATCGCTTTCTTCTCGGCCCGGGCAATTTCCGCGGGAATGTGCCGTTCTGCGACAACCCGCAGGGGATGCTTTCTCACCCCTCCGCGCACCTTCTCGCCCGCCGGGATAGCCCGTGCTGCGCGCACCACCCGGACGTCGATGTAGGGCATCGAGAAGTATACCCCATGGAGCGCCGCCACCGCCTGGTCTCGCGCTCTCTGGCGTGGGTGGTCCGCAACGTCCCGCTCGAGTTCCACCGCGAGGTCCGGCGAGGAGAGGTAGCGGGCGTAGCCGCCGAAGAGCTCGTCGGCCCCCTGCCCGGCGAGGATCCGGGTATAGCCGTGCTCGGCGGCCCGGGCAGCGACAAAGAAGAGGGTCGTCGCGATCGATGCCTCGACCGGATTTGTCGGATCGGGAATCACCCGGACCACCCGGGCGAGCGCCTCTGCGACCTCCTCGTTTGTCGGGGTGACGATCTCAAGGTCAAGCCCCATCATCCGGGCTGCTTTCCCAGCCCATGCGATGTCGTGCGACCCCTCGGTCCCCACCGCCACGCAGGGGAGGCGGGCAAGCCCGGCGATGAGGGCCGAGTCGACGCCGCCGGAGAATGCTACTGCCCCCTCGTCGCTCCGGAGGTTGACCGCAGTGATTATCGCCTCCTCAAGGCTGCAGGGCAGGGGATCCGGGGCTATCCGGCCCACCTCGCGACCGCCGCAGCAGACGGTCCCGGGCGGGACCGGGCCGGGCATGATGCCGAAGGCGTCGCGGGCGGTGCAGTCGTTCCAGGTGAGCAGGAACTCGCCGCCGCACCGGGAGAGCGCCTCCGGCCCCGCCTCGAGCATCCGCTCCACGTCGGCAGGGGAGAGCCCCACCCCGTCACGTTCTATCCAGCCCTTCAGGTTCATGGTCGGTGTATCCTGTAATCCGGCAGGTGGTTGCCATGAGGCGACGGCAGTGCCGTCCGCCCCAAAAAACGGATCATCGTCTGTGTTTGCACTGGTCAACTATAAATATACCCAAAATGTCCGGCGCAAAATGCGCGGCATTCAAGCGATTCCGGCCGGATATGCCCCTCCCCACCGGGCGGAGACATAGACCCGGACCAGGCGCAGGGTTACGGACCCGATCCCGGTTGCTCCGGAGGAAGGCGCTCCGACGGGTCGTCCCCGTCACCCTGGCCGCGCTGATCGTCTTATCACTCCTCTCCGCAACGGGGGTCATGGATGGCGTCGCCGCCGCGTTCGACCCGCTCCTCAGGGCCGTTGGTCTCCTGGGCGAGAGTGCCGCGGCGCTCGTGGCCCAGTTTGTTACCCTGAAGGATGAGTATCCTGCACTCTGGTTACTCGTTCTGGTGATACGTGGTATGTCATTATTCAGGCAGAACAGATCGTTTCTGAGCCAAAACGTGAAGGACGATCGGTAGGTATCGACGTTGGCCTGAACTCATATGCGGTCGATAGTGATGGTGCAGTAATCGAAAATCCTCGCTTTTATGAACAATCGTTAGGCAAGATCAAGAATATTGTCCATGATAGCCGGGAAGCCCCGCCCGAGAGCGCGGGGTAGTTCACCAGCGGTCATTTAGGGGCATGCTCCGGAGATCCATTATTTTCGAATGAATTAAAGCACCGCCCCGACAAACCGATCAGACACCTATGGCACCCGTGACAGACGGCGACACCCTGCTCCTGCATTTCACCAGCACCCGCCCGGACGGTGAGGTTTTTGAAGATACCCGAATGCGTGAGCCGGTTCAGGTGACTCTCGGAAAGCGCCAGATCAACCCCCTCTTTGAGGAGGCGCTGATTGGAAAAGAGCCGAACGAGATGGTAACCGTTGTGCTGCCTCCTGAGAAGGCCTACGGGAAATTTCGCAGGAAACTCGTGGTCACGATAAAGCGCAAGAAGCTGAAACTCGACCACGAACCGGTACCCGGGGAGTTCCTCAGGGTGGAGGTGATGGGAAAACCCTGCCTGGTGACCGTGGTCGACGTGGACGAGAAGAGCGTGACGGTCGACGCCAACCATCCGCTTGCGGGGGAGACGATCACTTATACGATCACGGTCGCGGCAATCCTTCCCCGGATAGGCTAGGTCCTCGTGGAAGCGCCGCTCGACCGGGCTATGAGGATGCTCCTCCACAAGGAAAACGTTGCATCCGGCGAGATCGCCTCTCTGACCCGGAAAGATATGCAAGCCGGAACCTGCTGACAAGTTTCATAAGCCCGTGCGATCGTTACGCGCCATCGTTCGGAGTTGTCACCATGAAAATAATCGGTATCAACGGGAGCCCCCGGGGCGAGAGAAGCGCTACCATGCGGCTCATCGCAGCGGTCCTTGAAGGCGCGGAGGAGAAGGGTGCAGAGGTCGATGTCGTGAACCTCATAGACCTCGACATCAGGTTTCGCAACGCCTGCAGCGCCTGTTTCCAGGAAGGCAGGTGCGCCGAGGAGGACGATTTCCCGGGACTGTACCAGAAGATCAAGGCCGCCGACGGGCTCGTGCTCGGGTCGCCCGTGTACTTCGATCTGGTCACCGGCCAGATGAAACTGCTCATCGACCGGATGGCCGACGGGATCCAGTGCCAGGCGCTCTCCGGGAAGTATGGGTGCTCGGTCTCCACATCGGGCGATCACGCCGAGCAGACGGTCGTCACGTACCTGAACCATGTTCTCCAGATGCTCGGCGCGACGCCGGTCGGCGGCGTGGGGGTCGCGACCGGGAAGGACCAGCATGCCCTGATCCGGGCGGAAGAGGATGCACGTGAACTCGGGAAGACACTCGCCGAAGCGATCCGGACCCGGCGACAGTACCCGGAGATCGAAGCATTCCACCAGCGGTTCCAGAAAAAGTTCAATGCGGTCATCACCGGGGCAAAACCCGAATGGCCGGGCGATTACGAGCACTGGGTCGACCAGGCATGGGTCTGGTGAACCCGCGACAACTCGAAATTCGTCTCGGATCGTTGGTCCCGTGCATCACCCGGGCCCGGCCCGCCGACCCGTGTTGCGGGTCAGCGCTGGCCCCTTCCGGAAAGCTGGGGGAGGACAGGTCCTCCCCAGGTGGTCCCCCTCCAGTGACGGCCGCGTCAACCGCCGCCCCAACGTATATAACGCTTGGGTGCATGAGCCCCGAAGAGAGACCCGCTCTGTCGGGCCTCTGAGCAGCCATAGGAGGTCATGAGGTATGCCTGATTTTACAAACCCGTTTGCCGGAAACCACATGGAACGCAGACTGGACCGGGGAGAACTTATCCGGACGATCCGGTTCTCGATCGCCGCCGAATACGAGGCGATCCAGTTCTACGACCAGATCGCTGAATCGACCGACGACCCGCTGGTCCAGAAGGTGATGCGTGATGTCGCAAACGAGGAGAAGGAGCATGCAGGAGAGTTTCTGCGACTTCTCCGGGAGATCGAGCCCGCCGAGGATGAGTTCTATCAGCACGGCTACGCTGAGGTCGAGGAGATGATCGAGGAGTTGAAGGGCGGGAAGTGATCAGCGTTCCCGGTCACCTCTATGCCGGGATCACCCAGCCGCCCGGCCGGGAAACGTTGAACGCCCATCCACAATGAAGGCAGGTCGTTTCCGCCCGCAGCCAGAACGCCGGTGGGTGAACCGTCTGTCGGGAACCGCCCGTTGAGCATTCCATGCCCCGCTTCAGTGCAGTGACCAAAATAATGAAATACTGGGGGTACTCAAGATTGGAGCGTTAATGATCACCCCCGACAATCGGGAGGCTTGTGAAGATGAAGAAAGGATTTGTAGCAGATATCGAGAAAGAAACCGTAAAGAACACTGATTTCCGCAGGGTCCTCTATACGGGGAAGTTCAGCCAGCTCGTGCTGATGTGCCTCAAGCCCGGTGAGGAGATCGGCGAGGAAGTGCATGACGACGTCGACCAGTTCTTCCGGTTCGAGGAAGGGGAAGGGGCTGTCGTGATCGACGGCGTGAAGCACACCGTCAAGGACGGCAGCGCCGTGGTCGTGCCGAGCAGCGCGAAGCACAACGTGCTCAACACCTCAAAGACCGCCAACCTCAAGCTCTACACGATCTACTCCCCCCCCGAGCACCAGGACAAGGTCGTGCGAAAGACTCGTGAAGAGGCCATGGCCAAGGAAGAGCACTTCGACGGGAAGACGACGGAGTAACTCTTCCCCGAGAGACTCAAACGTTCAATCCCTATTTTTAGCAGTCGTTACCTCGACGTCAGCGCGAATGTGCCCCTCCGTTCAGGACGGTTCCCCCGCACTGGCACGCTGTCTCCTGGAGGTGCCCGTCCCCTCCCTCCCGGGAAAGAGCAAGCCTACGGCCTGCTGCCCCAATGATGAGATAGTCACTCCCGTTCGATCTCGCCGCCTGCCTCCCGGATCGTCGTCTCGATGTGCCGGAGCAGGTCGGCGTCGTGGGTGGCGAAGTCGAGCATGGGAAAGCCCGCCACGAGGGGGATGGGCTTGAAGATCGCAAGCGGCGCTTCTCCGCCCTTTTCCGGGCTCTCGCCCGGGGCGATGACGGCGGTCGTCCCATCAGCCCAGACGGCGAGGTTCCCGTAGCCCTGTGCATCCCAGATCTTCCGAATAATCTCACGCGTGTAGAGCATCCTCTAGTCCCGGAAGAGAGCTGCCCGGAGAAGATATCAACCTTCCGTGACGGTAGCGCCGGGCATAGCAGGAAGAGCACCCCTATCCCCGGCAAGGGTGGGGGTCTTTAGAGGATACTTACCTGGCCGGCGGCGCGTCGCCCACCCTGCTCTCTATAGGGGGCGCTTGCTCTCCTGCAAAGAGATGGTCGACACCCAGGATCGTGTTCACCCACGCCCAGTCGTCGCTCGACTGGATGACCGAGAGAACGATGAGCGTGAGCGGAACGGCGAAGATCATCCCCGCAACACCGAGAATCCATCCCCAGAAGATGACCGAGAGGACGACCACAAGGGCAGGGATATCGAAACGCCTCGATGCGAAGTGCGCAAAGATCGGGTTCTCCACGAGCGCATTTAAGACAACGACGGCGGCAATCACTGCGACCGCCCCCCAGAGCCCAAACTGCAGCCAGGCAAAGAAGATCGCCGGGAGTGCCGCGATGATCAGGCCGATGTAGGGGATGTACGAGAGCAGGAACGTCAGCACTCCCCAGAGAACGGCTGAATGCACCCCCATAACCCAGAGGAACGCACCGAAGAGGAAGCCGTGGACGAGGTTTGCCTCGGTCCTGACGATGACAAAATCGATCAGAAACCTGCTCATGCGAGAGAACGCCTCGACGCTCTCGGACCTGATTCCCGTCACCTTCCGTATACGGCCGGGCACCCGCGGTACCTCAAGGAGCATAAAAAGGGTCGTTACCGCTATGAAGAAGAGGTAGAGGAGAAGGTCTGCGAGGCTTATGGCGGATGAAGAGAGGATTCTGGCAAATCCCTGCAGGTCGATCGAACCTGGGGAGATCGAGCCCGTGCTGACCCCGAATCTCTCGAATACGGCGAGGATCTCCGAGATTCTTATGGTCAGCACCTGCTGGTAAAGGGGGAGACCCGATATCAGGCTTTCAAACGAGAAGAAGACAAGATAGCAGACCAGCAGGACTGCAAGGAAGGCGATGACGGCGACCACGCCGACGGCGGCGACTTCGGGGAGGCCCCTCGAGCGGAGCGCTTTCGTCGCGGGATACGCGAGCATGGCGAGGATCAGCGATACGGCGACGATGGTGGCGATGTACGAGATCAACTGGACTCCGACGATGAGGAATACCGCCGCCGTCAGCAGGAGTACGGTGCTTGCGGACCGGGAAAGAGTTGGAGTTTCTGCCATCCTGAGTGACGTGTTTTAACGGCGACTATATGAATGCAGCGAAATGCACCGGAACCCCCTGCCGTATCGATTCTCCGTGGAAGCGTCAAGGTTCGCCGGCAAAACCGTAGTTCAGCGTACCCGCTCAAAACAACGAGGAGTCAATATTAAGGCGCCTTGAGCATGAGTTATATCCACAGATGGTGCTCACCCTCGAAATCATATTTCTCGGCGTATCGTTGCTCTTCCTGATCAGCATCATTGCAAATAAGTTCTCAGAGAGGCTCGGCGTCCCTGCGCTCCTCATCTTCCTCGTCGTCGGTATGCTGGCGGGTTCCGAAGGGCCGGGCGGTATTCCGTTCGACGATCCGGTGATTGCCCAGACGATCGGGGTTATTGCACTTGCATACATCCTCTTCTCCGGCGGCCTCGACACCCGGTGGGAGCAGATCCAGCCTGTTCTCTGGCCGGGGATCGCCCTCTCCACGGTCGGCGTTGTCCTGACCGCGGTCCTGCTCGGCGCATTTGCCGTCCTGGTCCTTGGCTTATCCCCGCTTACGGGCTTCCTTCTCGGGGCGGTTGTCTCGTCCACCGATGCGGCAGCGGTCTTTTCGGTCCTCCGCATGGCAAGAGCACGCCTGCAAGGAAACCTGCGGCCATTCCTCGAGTTTGAGTCGGGGAGCAACGACCCCATGGCGGTCTTTCTCACTACCGGTATCATCGCTCTGATCCTTACTCCGGGCTCATCGGTGCTTGCTCTCATCCCGATGTTTGTGCAGCAGATGGTAGTCGGAGGCCTGCTCGGCTACGGGCTTGGCAGGTTCGTCGTATTTCTCATCAACCGCCTTAAACTGGAATCCGAGGGACTGTATCCGGTGCTCAGTCTCTCCATGGTGCTGCTGACGTACGGACTGACCGCTACCGTTGGGGGAAACGGATTTATTGCGGTCTACGTCGCCGGGCTTGTCATGGGCAACAGCATCGTCGTCTATAAAAAGAGCCTGATCCGGTTCCACGACGGGATTGCATGGTTGATGCAGATCGTTATGTTCCTTGCGCTCGGCCTGCTCGTCTTCCCTTCAGAGCTTGTACCGGTGATCGTTCCCGGCGTTCTCACCGCCTTCTTCCTGATCCTGGTTGCACGGCCGGTTGCCGTCTTGCTCACACTTCTTCCCTGGAAGATGCCGATGAACGAGAAGGCCCTGGTCTCCTGGGTGGGGCTGCGGGGGGCCGTCCCGATCATCCTCGCGACCTACCCCCTTGTTGCAGGAGTGCCGGACGCAGATATGATCTTTAATATCGTCTTCTTCATCGTCCTCGTCTCGGCGCTTGTTCACGGGACATCGATCCCCTCCGTCGCCCGGTGGCTCGGCCTTGCCGCTCCTCTCCAGGAGAAGCGCAAACTCTCCCGGGAGTTCGATGTGGATCCCGATACACCCAGCGAACTGATCGAGCTCGTTATACCTCCCGACGCCCCGGCTGTCGGGAAGCAGGTCGTCGACCTCGGGTTACCAAAAGGCGCGCTCATCATCCTCATGCAGAAAGGGGATGAACGGTTTGTCCCGGGCGGCAGCACCGTCATCGAGGCCGGCGATACGCTCCTCCTGCTGACGACCGACGACCTGGTGGAGAATGTCCGCGCCAGATTCTCGAGCGAAGGGGAATCAAACGATACGTTCCGCTCCAGAGCAGGCTGAATGGGTGAAGGGGCGTAAGGCTGTCCGACGTCGCCGGATGATGCCGGACGGTCACCGACCCCCCTGTGTTGGATTCATCCCGGAATGCTATCGGAAGCTGCCCGCACGGGGCCGGGGGGGCGAGGACCTCTGCGGTCATTCTGGAGATCTCGATCCCGCTCCGCCAATTTGAGCGTGAACCTGAACGCCGCCCCCTCACCCGGGCATCCCCGGAGTCGGTCCTCGATCCAGATCCGTCCACCGTAGCGCTCGGTGAGCGTCCTGCAGATGAAGAGGCCGAGCCCATCGCCCCTCCCCCGGGCTTTCCCCCGCTCGAACCGGTTGAAGAGTTTCTCCTTCACGTCGTCGGGCACGCCAGGTCCGTTATCTTCCACCGAGACCAGCACCTCATCGTCCCGCTCCTCCGCCCTGACGACGATCTCCACGTCAGGGCTGCCGAACTTGACGCTGTTGCCGATGAGGTTCGTAAAGATCGTCGGCAGGAGGTTGTCCGCCAGGACCTCGAGCGGCGGAACCTCCTGCCGTATCGATGCTCCACGGAAGCTTCTGATCTCCTCCCTGACGATCGCGTTGAGGTCCACCGGCGATAATCCCGCCGATCTGGTGTGAATCCGCCGGATCGTCGCCACGTTCATGAGAATCTCAGTGCTCCGCGCGATGCTGTCGTGGAGTTTCCGGGCGTAGGTCTTCTCGGTGCCCTCGAGCAGGTCGAGCATGAGATCAGCGTAGATCCCGGAGACATTGTTCGCGTTCCTGATATCGTGCGTCATGATGTCCAGGTAGAGGTTCGCCTCCCGGTGGGCCTCTTCGAGACTGGCGATCAGCCTGTTCCGCTCCTCCTCAGCCTGCTTTCGGTCGGTGACGTCACGTGCGTTCACGATGAACCCCCGCTCGTTCCCCTCCCGGAGCAGGTTCGCACCCGTAACGTCGAGGATGATCCACCGGCCGGCAGAATCCCTGACCCTGACCTCGAAGGTGAGTCTCACCGAAGGCCGGGCCGCTCCGGTTCTCATCGCCTCCACCACCTCTGGTGCGTCATCAGGATGCGTAAGGTCGAGTACGTTCATGCCGATGAGGTCATCAGGGTTGTAGCCTCCGATCCGCTCCACTGACGGGCTCGCGTAGGTGATCCGCCCTCTCATGTCGAGGAGTACGATGATATCCGACGCGTTCTCGATGAGGGAGCGAAAATGCGCCTCGCTCTCCTGCAGAACCCGGTTAAGGCGCGCCAGTTCGTCGCTTTTCTCCAGGAGCTGCTCGGCGGCATCATGCAGGTCTACGTTCTGGACCTCTAACTCTTCGGCGAACCGCTGCAGCTGCTCCAGGAACTCCTGCCTCTGCGCTTCCGCCCGCTTCAACTCCGTGATCTCTGTTCCGACGGCTATAACTCCGGTGACGTCTCCCTGCGCGTCCCGCAGGGGTGTCTTTGTGGAGTAGTAGATCCGGTCGCCGACCGCTTCCTCGAAGGTCTCGGTAGTCCCGGTCTCCATAACGCGCTGTTCGTTGGCCACGACGGGTCCGCCGATCTCGGGGCCGAGGAGTTCAATCTTCGATCTGCCGAGCACCTCGGAGGCGGGTCTGCCGATCGTCCTGAGCACGGCAGGGTTGCACATCACGACATGGCTCCGGCGGTCGGTGGCGTAGATGGGCGCCGGTGTATTCTCGCAGATGGCACTCAGGATTGCATTAGTCTTCGCGAGTTCGCCCGTGCGCTCGACTACGCGCTGTTCGAGCGTCTCGTTTACCTTCTGCAGTGCCTCCTCGGCCCGCTTACGCTTGGTGATGTCTATGCCCACCTCCAGTATGTGGGATGTACCATCCGCGTCGGTGAAGGGGAAGTCGAAGATGTCGTAATCGCGTCCGTCCGGACCGGTCCACTCCCAGTGGTGGGGCGCTCCTGTCTTCATGACGCGGTATGATTCGCAGTTCTCGCAGGGCTCCGTGCGCCCGAAGAGGTATTCGAAGCAGCGCCGGCCTTCGGGTTCCCCGAACTGCTCCCGGAAGAAGCGGTTGGCAAAGGGCATGTGATAGTCCGGCGACAACAGGATCACATATACCGGCAGCATCTCCAGGACGCTATAGAGATGTTCCCGCTCTGCTCTCACCGCCTCCTCTGCGGGAGCGCGCTCGGTGATCTCGGCCTGCAGGGCCTCGTTGGTCTTCTGGAACTCGAGGGTGCGTTCTCGGACACGCATCTCCAGTTCGTCGTGAGCTCTCTGCAGCGCCTCTTCGGCCTGCTTGCGCTCGGTGATATCCTGCCCCTGGGCGATGACTGAGGCGACTGTTTTCCGATCGCTCTCATACAGGGTGGCGGAGTTCCACAGGACGGTCCTGATCCTACCGTCTGCCGTGAGTATGGGGATCTCGACGACCTCCCATCGCTCCCCGGCCGTCGTCTTCCGGACGAGGTCCATCAGTTCTTCCCGTCGGGCAGCGGGGAAGAAAACTGCCGGGGGCTGCCCGATGACCTCGTCCGCGGCCCGCCCCGTCAGCCGTTCGAAGGCGTTGTTGAACCTGGTGATCCTGAGTTCCGCATCCCAGACAATGATAGGGACGTTGGCGTACGCGATCAGGCTTTCCAGGTGTTGGGCCATTTCGTCCATTTCTTCGAGTGATTCGCAATTGAATGTCAAAATATGGATTCTCCTTCAGAAGATGTATCACCGGGAGTCCGCATCAACTGCCCGGAACGTTTGCCGGTTCTATCGTTCTCCGTTCCAGTGTACCACATCTTCGCTCTCGGGCGTCGCGTGGATTCGCTCTTCTACGGGCAGTATTCTTCTGCTGCATAATGAGTGTCTTCATACATCCGGGATCCCCGATTGCGATCCCGGATAGAAGAGTTCCGCCTGGTACGGCTTCCCCTGATCCGGGGGGCAGTTCTCACAGGGCCCTGCCGCAGGGGATGCCTACGGGAAGATGGTTGCGTTCTTCGACCGGGTGGCCGGCTGACCTCATCACCCTGCCACCTTTTCAGGGCGCATGAAGCACGTTGCTCCGGGCGATCTTCTTCATCACCTTCTCCCAGGAGCCCGTTGTGAGGAAACTCTCTTCCATGAAACCGATCGCCCGCTCAAACTTCTTCATGGGGAAGGCCATCGTCAGGATGTCTGGTGGGACGCAGGGCCGCGCCGAGGGGTCGAACATACCGAGCACCGCCTTTGGGTTCTCTTCCTGCTGCTCAAGCCAGGGGTAATAGAAGACCGAGCTGCACCCGGCGCCGAAGGGGCAGATGACCCCATTCGGGTCGCTCTGGTCGAAGTTTGCGAGCGTGAAGAGGCCGGAAAGCACTTCCGGCCGGGCGAAGAAGACCACGGCGTCCGGGTTGTCCGCGTCCGCGAGGTTATCCCAGCGCTTGAAGACGATGCTCCTGCCCTTCGTGGGTATCCGGACGGTTCCCCGGTCGAGTTCGTCCACGATCTCGGGCGTCTGTTTGTAACGTTCCCCCTCGATGACCCCGGGCTTCCCGGAGGAGAGGAAGTAGCGGAAGTCGGGGAACCGTTCGGCTTCGTAGCCGAGGTAGAACCTTCCTCCGCGGCACCCGATCGAGTATTCGTCGAAGATGAGGCTCGCTCCTTTCCGGACCTTCACGAGGTCGCATACGAAGCACCTCCAGCCTTTTGGGGTTGGGACTTTCTCCGCCCCAACGATTGCGCCCCCGACCTCGAACGCGATCGGGAGCTCCGTCCCCGGAAAGTACCGCTCATGGAGCCGGATGTAGGCGTCACGCAGTGCTGTGTCCATATGGCCCTGTTCTGGGGCGGTGGGGATTAATATTCTGATCCGTCTTCCGGCTGGAGCGCGTGCAGACGGCGACCGTTCGTTGGTTCGTCCGGGAAGGGGGGTGCGGATGAAGGGATATCCGGTGGCCGGGCATCGTACATGGCGCCGGTTCAGGAATAAATCGCAACGTATATATTGTCAACCCCATAATGTTGACTCATGCCTCTCCCCCTGAACGACAGGCAGTTTGCGTTCTGGAGACTCCGGCGCAGTGGTCTCCCGAACATCCAGATCGCAGACCGCTTCAGCATATCCCGCCAGGCGGTCTCGAAGGCGCTCATCACCATGGACCGGAAGGTCGAGGAGACGCTCATCGAGATGGCGCAGGCAAACCAGATCGACGCAGAAAGCCTGAACGCAGAGATTGGGGTCCTCTTCGGGCGTTCGGTTCCGTTCGATGCGGGCGCGATCGTCTTTGTGTCGGCAAATCACGGGGTGCAGGTCTGGTACGAGCACGAGGGCGACTGCGGCGCATGCCCCCGGTATGCCCGGTGCATCGAGCTCCTCTGGGGCTACGCGGATGAACTGGGCGTCACGCTGACGAGGACCGACGATCCGACACGGATGGCCGACGAACTCTTCGCAAAACTTCGGGAGAGGGTATGATGTCCCTTTTGAAGACGATCCGGACCTACCTCGGGTGGTGTCCCGCAGAGGGGCGGGTGCACCGGCAGGTGCAACCGGACTCTGGCATACATGGGGATATTCCGCATGGCGGCCGACGGCACTGGGGCGCAGGTATGGAGATGGATGCTATCGTCAAAGAGGAACTCTGGCGCTCGATTGGAGCGGTTTACTGGATATCATTTCTTGCCATAGGGTTTCTCATCCTGGGCGGCTACCTCCCGATATCGATCTCCTATGCATTTCCCCTGGCAGTGGTTCCTACTGTAGCGCACTTTCTCGTCATGGTGTGGTATAGACGAAAGGAGCAGCTGACCGACCCCAACCCCATGAGTATCCTCCGCCACGCCCTCAGGTCGGGGGAACAAAGAGAGGAGGGCACGAAGCAGAGAAGAGTCGTCATTGAGAAGGCGGTCGATGCCACCATTCTCGTCACTGTCTTCCTGATCTACCTCTACGCATCCCTTGCATACTCCATCAGCCAGATCTACTGGTTTCCCACCATCATCGTCATCGGCATACTCCTGGCGCGCATTATCTTCACCGACGGCGGCGAGCAACGGGTCACCCTCGCAAGATCGATCGTCTTCTACCTCCTGGCGGTCGGGCTCACCGTCCTGCGCTATCTGGCGCTGGGGTATCCCGTTCTCCCTCTCCTCCAGGTAATCGCGCTGATCGGGGTTGTTTCCTTTGCTATCATCTTCATCTGGAAGCGGCGGCGCACACCGGAGGGGACAGATTGATGATGGCCCATGGAGCGATGGATCTGCTCTGCATATCCATCCGGGACAAATTCGGGGTGGAGTTCCACAACGAGCCCCTTTTGACGGAGTCGCCAGAGGATGCACAAAAACTCGGGGAGAGGGTATGATGCCACTTCTGGAGACGATACGGGCTTACCTCGGGTGGTGTCCCATGAGGGATTCGATGCGGCTGGATCTCGCGGTGCGGCCGGCGACGGCCGCGGCACCGGGCGGGCGGGACGGGCCCCTCCGGGTTCGACCCGGGTGGTGGAGCCGCTACCACAACCAGCTGCTCATCGCGGCGCTAGCTTTCTCGGCGGCGGCAGCGATACTCTTTCTCCTGGTCGAGGATGTGTGGGGGTATCCGGCTGTGGGGACGGGCCTTGCCATCGGGGCGGGAGGGGCCCTCGGCTTCCTGCTCGGTTACCGGAAGCAGTATGCACGGGTTGCCGCCGGGGAGTTCATCAGAGCCAACATGAGCCGGAGACTGCGCATAGCAAGGGACCTGAGCTGGCCGGTAGCCTTCATTCTTCTTGCTGTCTGCATGGCGTATTTCGTTCGGAGCGGCATGTTCGGCCATATTCTCGGGTTCATGCTGGCCTTGAGCCTCATGGGCTGGATTTCGTACGGCGTTACGATCCTCTGGGAGCGGCGGCACCGCACAACCCTGATCGCGGAGAACGGGTCGATGTACACTCTGGATACGGCGATGCAGGGCGAATGCGGCGGGGAGGAGGGGGTCGTATGGCGATGAGGTTCTCCGGGGCGATACGGAGGCTGATGGGCTGGTGCCCGAACGCGGCAATGGCCGGCACCGTCCGCCGGCGGTATGCCGCGCCGGACGGCGAGGTCGGGCTCGGGGCGGCGGGAGAGGGCAGCCGGGAGGTGGTGGAGGGTGCACTGGTGGATTACGGACTGATCGGCACTCCGGGAAGGTGCCTCATTCTGCTCGTTGCCGGCGCTCTCCTCATCGGCGGCCTCGCCATGGCAGCCCCCGCGAGCCGCCTTCTTCTGCTGGCTATCATGCTGGCTTACTCCGGCATGGAGTTCTACGGGGCCGTGCGAAGGGGCCGCGTCGAGATATCTTCGGACACGATCACCATCAGGCGGCCGCTCTTCCGGCCCATCGTCATCCCGAAAGATGCCGTCGTGAAGGCGGAGGTGGGAGAGAACAAACTCCCTATCCCCTCGTGGCTCCTTGCGGTGGCACTGGCGGCGCTTCTTGTATCGGCGGCCGGCAGTATATATACTGGACTGGATAATCCTGCCTCCATGCGGTTTCTCTTCGGCGTTGCCGCCGCGATCTTCTTCCCGGTGATCTTCTACCGCACCTACCTGCGGACCCGTTTCCTGCGAGCCCTGACGATAACGACCACGGGGAAGAGGGTCGCTGCGATCTACACCGATGACTCCGAACGGATAGTCCGGGCGCTGGAGCGATTCTGATGACGGTCTTCATGGAGTATATCCGGAAGAAACTCGGGTGGTGCCCGAACGCGGCAGCGGCCGGTACCGGCAGGCGGCGGTATGCCGCACCGGACGGCGAGGTCGGACTCGGGATGGCGGCAGGGGGCAGCCGGGAAGTGTTGGAGGGCGTATTCGTGGATTACATCAGTCCTCGTTTCTTACCGATCTCGATTCTTGTCTTCGGCGGGCTCTTCGCGGCAGCCTTCCTGATCCCTTCCTTGCGCGCCGGGTTCTATATTCTCGCGAGCCTCTCCTTCATGGCGTTTGCCGCAGTGCATCTCTGTTTCGATACAAAACGAGGTGTAATAGAGTCATCCGGAAATACCGTCATCGTCCGAAGGCCACGTTCCCGGCCGCTCATCTTCGGAAAGGATGCCTTTAGGTCGGTCGTGGTGAAGGAGACGTCTCCTCTCATCCTTCGCCGGGCGTTTGCGCTGCTCTTGATCCTCATATATGCGGGGTTCTTCTTCATCTGGGTGTGGGCTGGGTGGATGCCGTATCCGGGCGGCCAAACTGTCGACCCTGATTTCGTTTTCCGTGCCTTCTTCAAGGTCGGTTTTGCAGTGTTTATGCTGGAGTTGCTCTATCGCGCATTACTCGGTCTGCAGTATCCCGGCCATCTCAAGGTGACGCTGGAGCCAGCCGGGTTCCTCCACATCTATACTAATGACCCCGAACGGGTAGCCCGGGCGCTGGAGGCAGTCAAATGACGGTATTTCTGGAGTATATCAGGAAAAAACTCGGGTGGTGCCCGAACACGGGCGCCATCAGGCCGCCCCGGCAAACAACCGCGGAAGCAGGCTACGAGAGCGCGTGGAAGGGGCGGGGCCCGGGAGCGACCCCCGCCCCGGAGCCGGTTGGTACCGCGGGAGGAGACCGGAGCGGCTACCAGGACAACATGCTGCTGATCCTCATTGCCCTGGCCTGGCTTCTCCCGGTCGTGTACGACCGCGAGTTCCTCCCGATCATCCTCGTTCTCTCCGCCGTTGCGATGTTTTACGACGCACAGAGTATCCGTGCCGGGGACAACTTCGAGAAGGAGGCGCTACTTGGGGATATCGTCACCTGGCGGCCGATAACCTGGGGAGCGGCGACGCTTGTCGGCGGGGTCATCATTATGGTGATCTACCTCTTCCACCGGAGGGAGATCTACAACGCCAACAGCAGTGCAAGGGCTCCGTGCTGAGGAGTATGGGATAACCTTCAAATCTCCTCCCATCAGCTCATGTACGGGGTCCGGTGGGTCGGCGGGATGGACCGCACGGCCCGTCCGGATGGACGGCATGAAAGATGGGCAATCATCTGGCAGAGCAACAGGGCACGACCCGGCGGGGCGGGAGTCTCCCCCGCCCCTGATCGAGTTTCGGAATCTCACCGTCGTCAGGGGCGGGAGAAAGCTCCTCGACTCGGTATCGCTCACGGTTCGCGAAGGGGAGCATATCGCTCTCCTCGGGCCGAACGGTGCCGGGAAATCGTCGCTCATCCGGGCGATCGCCCGGGAGTACTACCCTTCGTACCGGGGACCGGGCGTCACGTTCCGGTTCCTGGGCCGGGACCGGTGGGACGCCTTCTCCTTGAGATCCCACATCGGGCTTGTCTCCGGCGACCTCCAGCACACCTTCACCCGGGGAATATCGGGCCGCGAGGTCGTCCTCTCGGGGTTCTTCTCGAGTGTCGGGCTCTTCCTCTCCCACGAGGTGACTCCCGGAATGGAGCAGAAGGCGGATGAAATCCTTGAATTTCTCGGTGTCGCCCATCTCGCAGACCGCCCAATGACGGAGATCTCCTCCGGCGAAGCGCGGAGGCTCCTGATCGGGAGGGCCCTCGTCCACGACCCGGGAACCCTCCTCCTCGACGAGCCCACAACCAGCCTCGATCTGCACGCGCTCCACTCCTTCCGGACGACCCTCAGAAAGATTGCGCGGTCGGGGACGGGGATCATCCTGGTGACCCATAACCTCCACGATATCATACCTGAGATATCCCGGGTCATCCTCATGCGGGACGGTGCCATTCAGGAGGACGGCCCGAAAGCGGACGTCCTGACCGATGATGCTGTCGGTGAACTCTTTCGCGTCCCGGTGCACGTGAGGGAAGAGGACGGCTACTACTACGCGACGGGCTACTGACCGCGGTGGATGCCGGTATCCTGCCCCTCATGAGCTCCCGGGAAAATCTTATTCCGGGTGGCGGGAAGTATGCCCCCGGACAGAGGAGCCATGACCGAGAACGCAACCACCACAACCGTCCGGGAACTCATGGCGGAGTTCGCCGGCCTGACCGGACTCGATCCCCCTTGCTCCCCCCCACGGCGTTACCTCTGGACGGACGCCTACGCTGTCTGCAACTACCTCGAACTCTTCCGCCGGACAAACGACGGGGCCTTCCGTGACCTCGCGCTCGCCCTCGTCAGCCAGGTGCACCACACCCTCGGCCGGCACCGCGACGACGACCAGAGGGCCGGCTGGATCAGCGGTCTTCCCGAAGGAGAAGGCGAGGCCCACCCGACCCGGGGCGGCCTCCGGATCGGGAAACCGCTCCCCGAACGCAGGCCCGGCGAGCCGTTCGACGAGCGCCTTGAGTGGGAACGGGACGGGCAGTATTATCACTACCTAACTAAATGGATGCACGCGCTCAATCGGGTGAGTCGGGTCACTGGAGACCCGACCTATCTCAGGTGGGCGGTGGAACTTGCAGAGGCTGCCCATGCCGCGTTCACCTACACGCCCTCCTCCGGCGGCAGGAAGAGGATGCACTGGAAGATGAGCATCGACCTCTCCCGGCCGCTCGTCCCTGCCATGGGCCAGCACGACCCGCTCGATGGGTTCGTCACCTATAGCGAGCTCCAGGCGGCTGCCGGGAAATCGCCGCACCTCGACCTCTCGCCCGAGATCGCCGATATGGCCGGCATCTGTCAGGAAGGAAACTGGGCCACGGACGATCCGCTCGGCATTGGCGGCCTCCTCTTTGACGCTGGAAGGATAGCACAGTTGATGGACCGCGGCGGGTCTGCTCACGTCAACCTGCTCCGCTCCGTCCTCGACGCAGTTCTCGCAGGTCTCGCCGCCTTTGCGAGGGGCGGCAGCCTCCAGCACTCTGCGGAGTATCGCCTCGCCTTCCGGGAGCTCGGGCTCGCGATCGGCCTTGCGGGTATCCAGGGGCTCGCCGGACGGATCCGAGAGAACCAGGGCCTCTTCGGGCCAGGTTCCCTGGAGCGGCGGGCGGAAGCCCTCGTGGATTACGTGCCGCTTGCGGATGCTATCGTAGAGTTCTGGATGGACGACAGAAATCTGGAAACCGGCACCTGGACCGGGAACCGTGCTATCAATATGGTGATGCTCGCCACCGCTCTCGCTCCTGGGGAGTTCCTGGCGGTCTGAGATGGGGTCCTCCCAGGGGGACTTCGGAACCCATACTCTTTTATGCAGGGACGATAAGGCAGAATTCATGGTGCCAGCCAAACTTATGGACTACTTCAACAAACAGCCGAGGATCGGCGTCCTCAGCACCGCGAGCAGAGACGGAAAGGTCGATGCGGCAGTCTTCGGCTCGCCGCAGATGACCGACGAGAAGACCGTCGTTATGGCGCTCGGAGAGAACCGCACGTTCAAGTACCTCCGGGAGAACCCGAACGCGATCTTCACCATCGTGGAGCAAGGGGAGACGATCATGGACTGGAAAGGGCTCCGGGTCTACCTGAGGATGAAGGAGTATGCGACATCCGGGGAGATGCTGGATACCTACCAGAGGGAGATCGCCCGGGTTGTGGGCGAGGAGGCTGCGGCGATGATCCATGCCGTGGTGACGTTCGAGGTCGGCGAGGTCCGGCCCCTCGTCGATATGGGCCAGGGCTGGGAGAGTTCCGTCTAACCCGGGAACCTTACGGCCTACTCCCGCGACCTCCGGTAGAGGAGGGCCCCGACGGCCTGGAAGAGGACGGTCGCCAACACCAGGACGGCAGTATCGGCGACCGGGCCGAAGAGCGTCGTCCCGTCGAACGCAAAGAGTATCAGGTCGTGAGCGTAGGTGAGGGGGGAGAGGAGGGCGATGGTCTGTCCCCATGCCGGCATGCTCGCGAGGGGGATGAAGACCCCGCTGATGAAGAGGAGGGGCAGGCGGACGAGGTTTAAGAGCGACATCACCTCACCCACGTTCTCTGTGCGGTAGGCGGCAAAGAGCGTGCCCATCGTCGAGAAACAGAGGGAGGTGAGCGCGAGCCCGGCAAGAAGCGCCACGATGTGGATGATTCCCGTGCGGAAGGCGACCAGGCCGATCGCGGTCGTCGCGATGCCGATCGCAGACGCGAATACCGCGCCGCTCAGGCTTGCCCCGAGGACGATCGCCCGGACCGATACCGGGGCTGCGAGGAGGCGGTCGAAGGTCTTCGTCCTCCGCTCGATTGGTATGGAGACCGGCTCGATGGACGAGGCGCTGAAGAGGAGAGTGATAGCGAGGAGACCGGGGAGCAGGGTTCCGGCCGGGGCGTTCCTCCCTATGGCGAAGGCGAGGAACATAACGAACGGAAAGAGCAGACTGGATACCAGGATGGAGGGTTTGATGTAGTAGATCTTCATGTCCTTCCGTGCGATTGCCCATGCGGCGCCGAGATCACAGGAGATCTGCTCAAACCAGCCCGGCATCGGCTTCCCCCGCCTCCTTCTTCGTGCCGACGGAGAGCCCGGTGAGGCGGATGAAGACCTCCTCCAGGCTCGGCCCGCGGGTGGTGATGCTGATGGGGCGCAGGTTCTGCTCCTTTGCAAACGCACAGAGGGAGCCGAGGACCTCCGGGGGGTCCGCGGTGTAGAGCCGGAACTTATCCCCCTCTTTCTGGACGGCGTTGACCTGCGGGAGCGTCCGAAGCGCCTCAAGGAGACCGGGTCGCGCGGAATCAAAGGAGACCTCGACCGACTGGAGGCTCTCAAAGGTCTGCTTCAACTTCTCCGGCGCATCGATCGCAGCGATCGTCCCCTGGTTGATGATGGCGACCCGGTCGCAGGTGACGTTCGCCTCCTCGATGTCATGGGTTGTCAGGAAGATAGTGACGTTCTCCCGGGCGAGGTCCTGGACGACGTCCCTGATGAGCCGTCGGCTCTGGACGTCGAGCCCGGATGTGGGTTCGTCGAGGAAGAGGACCCCTGGACTGTTCACGAGCCCCATGGCAAGCGTCAGGCGGCGTTTCATCCCCTTCGAGAACCCTTCTGCGGGCTCGTGGCGCCGTCCGTAGAGACCGAAGGTCTCGAGGAGATCCCGGGCGTTCCTCCGGATCTCCGCCTTCCCGAGGTGATAGAGCCGGCCGGTGAAGACGAGGTTGTCCCAGGCGGAGAGCTCGTCGTAGACGTTCGATGTCTCGGAGACGATGCCCATCAACCGTTTCGCGGCCAGGGTATCGCGGACGATGTCGTGGCCGTGGATCAGGGCACGGCCGCTTGTGATCCCGGTCATGCCGGTGAGCATCCTAATGGTGGTGGTCTTGCCCGCCCCGTTCGGGCCGAGAAACCCGAACGTCTCGCCCTCCCTCACCCGAAACCTGATTCCGTTCACGGCGATGTTGTCACCGAACCGTTTGGTGAGGTCGATCACCTCGATAGCGTCCATGGGATCAACCCTTCCTCTGATCCCCTCCGGCGGGATAAAAGAGATCCATGGGAACCCCACTCTCCCGGCCTACCCGGATAGGATAGCAAATATCCGCCGTAAGTTCTCGTTGAGCGATTTTTTCTCCCGCCAGGTCTCTTCGAGCGGCGTGCACGCGAGGGCTCCCCCTGCCTCTCCCACCATGCACCCGCTCCGGCCCTCGAGCAGCGCCTCGACGGCGGCGACACCGAGGAGGCTCCCGAGCACCCGGTCGCGGAGCGTCGGCGGCCCGCCCCGCTGGAGGTGACCGAGAACGACGACACGGGAGTCCAGATCCAGGTGCTCTCTGACCTCCCGGGCGATCTGGAAGGAGACGCCCGGCGTCTTCCCCTCTGCGACCACCACGATCGCGCTCTTCTTCCCGATGGTAAAACCCTCACGTATATGCTCGCTCATCCGGGCGACCGATAGCTCTTCTTCCGGTATGACCAGTTCCTCGGCGCCGCCGGCGATGCCGCTCTCGAGCGCCAGGAACCCGGCCGTCCGCCCCATCACCTCGATGAAGAAGAGGCGCTCGTGGGACCGAGCCGTGTCGCGGATGCGGTCGACCGCCTCAACCGCACAGTTTGCCGCCGTATCGAACCCGATACAGTAGTCGGTCCCGTAGACGTCGTTATCGATGCTCCCGGGCACCCCCACAAGCGCCACCGTATCGGCATCGGCGGCAAGCAGGCTTGCACCGTGGAACGTCCCGTCCCCCCCGATCAGGACCACGCCGTCAAGCCCCATCCGCTCGATGGCCGCTGCTGCCCGGAGCCTCCCTTCCTTTGTGTAGAAGTCCTGGCTCCGGGAGGTCTCGAGGATGGTGCCGCCCAGGTGGATGGTGTTCCGGATCGCCGCCCGGTCGAGCGGCACCGCATCGCCTTCGATGAGCCCGGTGTACCCCCGGCGTATCCCGGCGACGGCAAGGTCGTTTGCAAGCGCTGTGCGCACCGCTGCCCGGATGCAGGCGTTCATCCCCGGGGCGTCGCCGCCGCTGGTCAGGATGCCGATCCGCTTCATGGCTCCTCCGTATCCTCGAGCGCCTCAACACCCGGGAGCGGTTTTCCCGCAAGCATCGTGAGCGCGGCCCCACCGCCGGTCGAGACGTGGGTCATCCGGTCGGCAAGCCCGAACCGTGTCACCGCATCCGCGGTCGATCCCCCGCCGACAACCGTTGTGCCGTGGAGCGTGGCGAGGGTTGCGGCAATCCGGCGCGTCCCCTCCGCAAACTCCGGAATCTCGAAGACCCCCATCGGCCCGTTCCAGACGACCGTCCGGCAGTCTCCCAGTTCGCGGCAGAACTCGCTCGCCGCCGCGGGCCCGATATCGGCGATGATCCGGTCGTCCGGTATCTCCGCGGCAGGCACAACCCGGGCCCGGGTGCCTGCCTCCAGGCTCTCGGCGACGACGACGTCCCGGGGCAGGAGGAGGCGGACGCCGCGTTCCGTCGCCGTCGCCGAGATTCCCCGGACATCGTCCAGGCTGTCGGTCTCGACGTGCGATCGGCCCGTCCCGTACCCGCGGCTCGCAAGGAACGTCGCCGCCATGCCGCCCCCGATGATGAGGAGGTCCACCCGGGATATGATGTTCTCGAGGACCTCCAGTTTGTCGCTCACCTTGGCCCCGCCGATGACGGCCGCAAACGGCCGTTCGGGGTCCTGCAAGATGCGCGTGAACGTTTCCACCTCCTTCGCGAGCAGGAGCCCGGCTACCGCCGGCAGGTGCTCCGGGACGCCCGCGATCGATGCATGGGCCCGGTGGGAGGCTCCGAAGGCGTCGTTGACGTAGATGTCAGCCAGGCGGGCTAGGTCCTCCGCGAAGGCCGGGTCGTCCGTTCTCTCCTCGGGGTGGAACCGGAGGTTCTCGAGGAGGACGACGTCCCCGCCGCTCATCCCGGCTACCGCGCTCTCCACCTCGGGGCCGATGCAGTCCTGGAGCGCGGCGACTGGCCGGTCGAGGAGCACGGAGAGCCGGTTTGCCACGAGGGCGAGACGTAACCGCTCCACCACCACACCTTTTGGCCGGTCCAGGTGGGAGCAGAGAATGACCCGTGCGTCCCGCTCGCAGAGGTAGCGTATCGTCGGCAGGCTGGCCCGGATGCGGGTGTCGTCTTCAATGGCGCCGTTTTCGTCGAGCGGCACGTTGAAGTCGGCGCGGACGAGTACCCGCTTATCTCTCACGTCGATATCCCGGATGGTCTTCTTTCGTCTTGATATCACCTTCTGCATACCGGCACACCTCCCTGAACAGCGAAGAACGGTCGGGCTTCTGCCGGGTGTACGGGCGGCTGCGCCCACGGTTCGGCTTCCGGCCGTTCTCCGCAGCATCACGGTGTTTCACTGCATGCGTGCGTTGGCATATATAGTGTTCGCCACGGCATCCCGGACGTGGGATCTCCGGTTGCCCGGGCTTTGAACCCTTGTGGGCACTCTCAATCGACCTGTTACTGTTAATCCCGGCGTTGGAAATTTCCGACCGGCACACCCGGTGATAAGGTCTGCCTGTGCCTTCTTCTGCGCCAGGCGAACGACTGACCATGGTTCTCCCCCGCCTTCAGGTTGGGGATACCTGCCATACCGAAGCACCGTGAATATTACCGGACAGCCGCAGGCCCGTGGTCGGCCTGCTCTTCTTGAAGGTTTACCGTGCCATTCCGGGAGAGCGAGGTCGGCAAGCTGCTGCTTCCAAGAGGACACCGGCCTGAAACATCTATGATCGGCGGGACGTCTTTTGTTCTGCCGACCGTCAGACTCCCTTCCGGGTAAAGGCCATCTTATGGTTCGAGTACTCCCAAAGGGGGATAAGGCCTTGTTCCGGGCGGAATTCCATTGGACGAGCATCGTTCAACAATTAAAACGATTCTACCCAGCCTCGCCCTAGCAAAGGTTCGGGAGAGGAATCTGGAGGGGCCACCATAGTTTATTGTCTGACAGGTGTCAAGGGTCACTCATAATGAGACAAGTTTATCTTGCCGTTACCATCGCGATATTCCTCCTCACATTGCCGGCCGGGGTGAGCGCAGTGGATAATAATACATTGGCCGTATACGTCGGAGCCCATCCCGACGATATCGATATCGGGATGTCAGGTTCGCTCTACAAGTACGATCTTAACAGGCATCCGATTCTCTGGATCGTTGTGACGGATGGAGGAGCTGATTGGCGCGAGTATGGCCTTGAATCGAATACCTCAAGGGCGTGGATAAAAGAAGATGGAATGGATTCCAGAGATTGGGTTGCTCCCAACGGCCAGATATTTAATAGAGGCTTCTATTCAAACGATCTCTCCAGAAAGAGATGCGGGCTTAACGGCTCTTACCAGCATGAGTTCCTCGATAACTCAAGTATAATACAGGAGTTGGACTGGAGATCCCGAGTCGATGCCCGGGTCGGCTCCGGTGTGGTTAGAAAAGTTCAAATGAGTTATCCTGATTCCTCGAATCCGTCACAATCATATCTCTATCCGGACGGAGGTCTCCATAACGGCACGATGAAGAACATATACAGCGAGAAACTCGCAGAGGGTCTTGCGGAAACAATCTACCAGACGATAATCTCCGGAAACTACAGTAAAGACACGATTCTTATAAATTCACATGCGCCGGTTCACATTGCGAGAAACTCCCATGAACATCCGGATCATGAGATAACTGGAAATGCTGTTCTCGCAGCTATCGATCTTTTAATTGTTAAGTACGGTATCAAAGCAGTTGATACAACCTGGTACACTATTTATAAACCCATCCGCCCGGGGCTGGGTTATGTTCAAACAAAAGAGGATATCGTGAATTATAAAAACAGCAAATCGAATTTGGTTAAAACTGACTGGGAGACGGCATATAATGTCCAGACAGGACGAAAGTTCTACTGGATCGAGTTTCCGAACGATCCCGGGGATTTCGAATATGTTGTACGTGAGGATTACCCGCAAAAGCAAAACCAGTGGAACTTGTATACATCGCGGAACTATGTATGATGTCGCTCCGCGTATATCCGGGATTGCAGGCCTCCTCCGTTCGGAGGATCCTGACCCACGGTGTAGCAATAGGCCATAATTGAGGTTTTTAACATCGTGTTTCCGGCCTTTCTCTCTTATGATGCCTTTTATGGTTTGTGTATCGGGTCTCTCTCGTTTTGTCGCTACGCCGATCACAGCCCTAAATTCACACCGGAGAGCACTGGCCCTAGCATCTTACCCGGAGTGCCAGTATGGGCAAATATGGGGCCTGGTCCGGCATTTCCCGACATCATGCCCGCCTTAACCCGGCGTGTCGGCCGGACAGCCCCATGCAAAACAGGTCTTCCCTGCGCAGTCATCTCCGGGGTATCCTCATCTGCCCCGGGATATTATCGCCAATCGTGGGCCCGGCTCTGCACACGGGCCCGCGGCCGGTTGGTCCCTGCTCTTCCGGCAGGCTCACCGCTCGGAGCGGCGCTCCCAGTAGGGGGTATACCCGTAGTGGCTGTACATGCCGGTGAGCCACTCACGCTCGGCGGTCGTCGGCCAGTTGTCCTTATCGAAGCCCGGCGCGTTCTCCAGCCGCTCTTTGGGCACATCCAGGACGAAGGAGTCATCGGTCGCGTTGTACCGAAGAGCCGCCCAGGGGATGGCGAAGAGCTTGTCGCCGAGTCCCATAATGCCGCCGAACGAGAGGGCAGCGTAGGCGATGCTGCCTTCGTTGATATCGATCACGACGTCCTTGATACTCCCGAGGTCTTCACCCTGCGGGTTCCTGACCGAACTATCCGCAATATCCTTCCCTCGTACAATATTTCGTGTCTCCACCTGCGTGGCAGTTCCTCTCATAGGTATCTCATCTCCTGGATTGTGGAACATGCCGTTCCACGGCAAGAGAGTCAATACAGGCCGGGCAATATTTAATTCTTGTGCCAATATATTGTATTAAAAATATAATTGCGGACGCCCTCCGGGCGATTGCCGTCTCAGGCAGCCTATCCGGTAACCTGCCGCTTCGCTGCTCCCTTCCCCGCCATTCACCCCCGGCCCCTTCTCGTAGACCTGCTCCACCGCTGCCCGGGCGGCCTCTCCGGGGGTCGGTATGCTGCTCCCGGGCGCTGTTGAACGCTTCACGATGGATATCCCGGCCGTCCTCGGGAGTAGATCCCTCACCATGTAGGGCAGGTCTTCGTTGTGAACGATTCCTACCTGCCGGGGCCTCTTTCGGGGAGGGTGGGGTTGGTACGGTATGACCGGGGCCGGCCGGACACACCGTCTGGCCTGATCCGCTGGAGGGGGCGAATCGTCACGTTAATTGCATCTCCGGGAGAAGTTAACGATGTTCAATGCTTGTGCAGGTAAGAGGCGCCGCCACCCGGAGAGCGCCCTGCACGGTCCGGAACCTTACACCCATGAAAGTCCACTGGCGACATATCGCTTCAGCAAACAACTCCTTCGCTGCGCTCGCCGCTGCATGTGAAGTGCACGGATACAACCTCGAGGTAGCCCGGCGCCCCCGCCCCGACGTCACCTGCTACAGTTTAAACTCCATCACCGGGCAGGGTTACCGTGACGAGATAGCGGGAGCGGACTGCATAACCATTGTCGGGGGCCCCCACGCCTCCGCCTGCTACCGTGAGGTGGCGCAGTATGCTGATTACGTCGTCGTCGGGGAGGGCGAGTACACCCTCCCCGCGCTCCTCGCCGCCATCGAGGAGGGGCGGGACCCGCCTCCCGGCGTCGCTACCGCCAAAGGTTACACGCCGGCACGCCACACCGTCCTCCTCGACGGCTATCCTCCCTTCTCGGAGGTGAAAGGCTACATCGAGATCACCCGGGGATGCCCGTTCTCCTGCGGCTACTGCCAGACACCGCGCCTCTTCGGGCGGTGCATGCGCCACCGCTCCGTCGACGAGATCAGCCGGTACGCCGCGCGGTTCCGCGACATCAGGTTCGTCACACCGAACGCGTTCGCTTACGGCTCCGATGGCATCCACCTCCGGCTTGATCGAGTGGAGCGGCTCCTCCAGAGCCTCGACGGCCGGATCTACTTCGGCACATTCCCCGGCGAGGTGCGCCCAGAATGCATATCGCAGCAGTCCATCGACCTCATCCTCGACCACTGCGCCAACACCCGCCTGCACTTCGGGGCCCAGTCCGGCAGCGACCGGGTTCTCCGCCGCCTGCACCGGGGGCATACCGTCGAGGACGTCGTCCGTGCCGTCGACCTCTGCCGGGAGAACGGGCTCATCCCGGTCGTGGATTTCATCCTCGGGCTGCCGTTCGAGAGCGATGACGACCAGCGCGCAACCCTCGATCTCGTGAAATTGGTCACCCGGGCGGGGAAAGCCCATATCCACTGTTTCATGCCGCTACCCGGAACTCCGCTCTGGAAGAGCCGGCCACGCAGTCTCCTCCCGGAAACAGAAAAGGTTCTTGGCAAACTGGCACTCGGGGGGAGAATAACCGGTTCATGGATGGATCATGAGATAAGGTTTTTTAGACGCACTTCTCACTTATAGTGCATGACGGATGTGCTACTCTTAGCAGATCTGCACGGTAACTACGGAAAGCTTGACGCTTTTCTCAGCTACGACTACGATGCAGTCATCATTGCAGGCGACATCACCAACTTCGGTCCACTTGAGCCTGTAGATTCGGTACTCTCCAACTTTGAAGTACCATGTTTCGCAATCCCCGGCAACTGCGATCCCCGCGAGATCATCGACGTGCTTGAACGTTCAGATGCGGTCTGTCTGCACAACTCGTGGATCGCCCTTGGCAAGATAACGCTCGCAGGTCTTGGAGGTTCGAACAAGACCCCCTTCGACACGCCGTTTGAGCTGACGGAAGAAGAGATTGATAAAGAACTCACCCGAATTGTCAACCACATGGACAAGAACGTCCACAACGTCCTGCTCAGCCACGCCCCACCATACGAAGCCCTGGACACCGTCGGCGAGGATCACGTCGGGAGCCGGAGCATCAGGAAGCACATGAACCGGTTCGACCTCGTCTGCTGTGCCCATATCCACGAGGCACGGGGCATCACTGAGGTCGACGGTGTCACCGTCGTCAACCCCGGACCCGCTTCAGACGGGTACGGCGCTATCATCCACTTTGGGAAGGAGCCAAAAGATATTCATATTGACCTCATCACCGTTTAGATAACAGCATCTCAAGATACGAGGTGTAGATCGGTGGGCCATCTACACCCAATCCTTTTGCAATTTCTCCGATCCGGTCCGCAGCATCCTCTTTATCGTCTTCTGTCAGGATCTCGATCTCGACAAACGTCCCGAGACCCTCGACGTCGTCGAGTGTCACCGTCACGTCTCCCATCTCGTAGAACTCCCGGGTTTTTGAGACCGTGGCGGCCCGCCGGAACCCGAGACGGGAGAGGATCTCCTCAAGCGTTTCCCCCGAGGCCACCGCCAGGTTGAACTCCTCGCGGGCCTTTGCGCTCCCGACCCGGACCTTCGGCCCTTTGTAGGTCGCGGTAACCCCGGTATCGTCATACCTGACCCGCAACGCCTCGTCGGTCTTCCCGAAATCGCGGTGAGGGGCGTTGTAGTAGACGTCGTGTTCCCGCTGTCTTCTGGTCATCCGGACTTCCTGCCGGTTGAGCCGTGCCCTGACTTCTCCCGGGTCAGGGACCGCAAACTTTGCTTCTACCTCAAGCATAGCAATTCGCGTCAGATCTCTCTTTCAAGCGATGATAAACCCTCACCGCACGGCCTCGACCGGGCCGGCTATCTTCTGCCGGATAAGATCCCTCTGCTGCCGTGCAGCGGCGAGGAGGGCGTCATCCCCGATATGCTCGGCAGAGGTGACCGCCCGCTGTGTCAGCACCAGTGCCGTATCGTAATCCTCACGGTGGTAGAACCGGAGCCCCAGTTCCAGGTTCAGGTCCGCGGCCTTCCCATACTCCTGCGCGTTGAAGAAGTGGCAGGCAAGCGAGAGGAGGACGTGCAGTCTGCCGGAGAGGCGGTGCATGGTGCGTTCGAAGCAGTCGGCCGCACGAGCATTGAGCGCTGTCCGCGCACCAGTGGAGAGTTCACGCCTGCAGTGCTCCTGCAGGAGGGGATGGGCGAAGGCGTACTCACCGCCGGGGAGCCTCCGGAATATGCCGCTCTCCTGCATCCGATCCGTAATTAGCGCAACACTCATCCCCTGGAGTTTTAGCATGCAGGCCATGACCGGGACCGCAAAGGGGGGGTTTAAGACGCAGAGTTCCTCCGCCCATGCCTTCCCGGGCTCGTCGAGCACAGCAAAAGCAAGTCCTGCCGGCTCCCCGGCTCCGGCGAGCACGTCCGTTATGTTCTCGGGGGAGGGTGCGAGCCCCCGGTGGCGCAGGGTGTTGAAGCAGGCCATGAGACTGAACGGGTCGCCCGAAGCCTCTTCGAGCATGCCGGCGGCTCCGTCGCCGACGGAGAGATCGAATCGCCTCTTCGCCATCTCCCGGATCTCATGGGCGCGCATCCCCGGGAGTGGCACTTCAGGAGAGCCGAGATCCCGGATCTCTTCCTGCATCGTCGCGTACCCGGAGCCAGCCCCATCCTCTGTCCGGCAGGTGAAGGCGAGGAGGATGCCGGGGGGGAGGTCGTGCACGGTATCCCGGAGGAGGCGTCGGTCAAGGCTCGAGGCGAGATGGACGTCGTCGAGCAGGACTGCTGCGATACGGCCGGTCCCGGCCATAAGCCTCCCGAGTTCCCAGAGCAGTTCCCCAAACGCCTGGCGCACCCGGTCATACCCGACCTCAGGTGACCGGGCGAAGATGCCGATGATCTCCTCGCCGGTCTTTGAGAGCAGGCCGACCGGCTCCACCGGGGCGGCGTACTTCGCGAGCACGTCGTCGGCATACCGGATTGCCTCCTGCATGCCTTCGCTCCCGAGGATATCCCCAAACCTGCCGGACGTGGCGTGGTTGTGCAGGTCTTTCTGCAGTTCCCGGAACGCCGAGAAGATCATCCCGGGGAGATCGAAGATCTCCCCCCTGAGGACGGGAGACTGCATCCCGCCGGGACGTTCCTGGACCTCGTATGCGAGCCAGGTTAAGAGTGAACTCTTTCCGATGCCGGGCGGGCCGGAGATCATCACTGCCTGCCCGCGCTCCCCTGTCCGCGAGAGGATGGCCGAGAGTCGCTCGCGCTCCTCCTCTCTGCCGCAGAACTCCTCCGGGGGAGAGGGGGCATACGAGACGCCCTCTGCCTGCTGCTGCACCTCGTCCATGATACTGCCCGGCACGATCGGGCCAGGTGTATTTCAACGTTTTGGCGGGGTGCCTCCCTGAAAACGTATGGCTACGGCCAGGTTGCCCACACCCGCCGGCCTTCTGCAGGAGTCCTTGCCCGCCGCCCTTCTGTAAATACTATAAATACCATTCCATCCAAATAAATTAGAACAACGAGATGCAGGCATGCGGCGTGCCGGTACGGAAGGCGTACCGGAGCCGTAATGGATCTGCTATCCAAGGAGAATGGCATGGCACTTCAGGAAGGAGATTTTATCAGGCTCAGATACACCGGCCGCGCCGGTGAGAATATCTTCGATACAACAGATGAGGAGAACGCAAAGGAAGAGGGGATCTACAACCCGCGGGCAGAGTACGGTCCTGTCACCATCCGCCTGGGGAGCCACCACGTCATCATCGGCCTTGAGGACGAGCTCATCGGAAAGGAGGTAGGTGCCGAGGGAGAGGTCGATGTCCCGCCCGAGAAGGCGTTCGGGGAGCACGATGATGAGGGTATGAAGTCCGTCGCGACCACGCAGTTCCGCGAGAAACCGAAGCGGGGAACAAGGATCGAGGTTGAGGGCCGCGAGGGCGTCGTTGTCGATGTCATAGGAAAGCGTGCGGTCGTCGACTTCAACCACCCGCTTGCCGGGAAGACCCTGAACTACTCCTACGCGATCCTCGAGAAGGTCGAGGACCCGGTAGAGCAGATCCAGGGACTCATCAAGCTCTTCTCGGGCCGGACCGACATCGGCATCAGCATCGTCGACGGGACGGTCGAACTGGCGCTTCCGCCCGCGATCGCATACGACCGGCGCTGGATGGTCTGGCGGGGCACCCTCGTCCGCGAGATCTTTGAATACTACCCCGATATCGCAGACATCGTCATGAAGGAGACGATATCGCGCCCGGTCAAGCCGGAGGATGCGCCCGAGATCCCTGAGATTGAGGAAGAGCTTGAGGAGTAATCCTCCTCGCTCTCCATTGTTGCCTTTTTTGAAGAACGTTTCCCGCCGGCAGTACTCTTCTTTAGGTACCGGGCCGAATGTATTCTGGAATCAATGGCGACACTACAGGGAATGAGCGGTGTCGATCTCCGGGCGCTGGTGGCGGAGGCTGCCGATCGTCTCCCGCTCTGGGTCGGCAAGATCTACCAGTTCGACGCGAAGACCCTCGGTATCAGGTTAAACGGGGAAGATCGGGCAAAATATCTGTTGCTCGTGGAGACGGGACGGCGTGCTCACTTCACCACAGAGTTCCCCGTACCGCCGAAGAACCCGCCGAGTTTTGCTATGCTGCTCCGCAAGCACCTCGACGGCGGGAAGGTGCTCGGCATCCGCCAGCCCGGGATCGAGCGTACTCTCTGCATCGATGTCGGGAAGAGGGATACGACCTACCATCTCATCTTCGAACTCTTCGACGAAGGAAACGCGGTCCTCTGCGACGAAGGGTATACGATCATCAAGCCCCTCTGGCATCACCGGTTCAAGACCCGGGAGGTGGTCCCGGGCGCAGTCTACGCCTTCGACGGGACCGACTGCTCGGCTCTCTCTTCCGTTGAGTTTCAGAAGATGCTCGCCGGGTCCGACCGCGACATCGTCAGGACGCTCGCCGTCGGGTGTATGCTCGGCGGCGCGTATGCCGAAGAGGTCTGCCGGATAGCGGGCGTCGAGAAGAGCGCCGCCGCCGCCGAGGTGGACGCGGCGGCGGTCCGGGACGCCTTTGACCGCCTGATGACCGATGTCGCGAGGTGCCGGGAGCCGGTGATAACGCCGTCCGGATGCTGGCCGGTTGTGCTTGCCGGCGAGGAGGTCCGCGAGCGGTTTGCGACGTTCAGTGAGGCCCTGGATGCGTTCTACCCGAAGGTGACGGGCGAGAAGGAAGAGGCCGCCGCCGAAAAACCCCGCCTCTCCCAGGAGGAGGTGATCCGCCGGCGCCAGGCGGAGGCGATCAAGGGGTTCGAGAAGAAGATCGAGCGCTACGAACGGGTCGTGGCGGCGCTCTACGAGAACTATATGCCCGTTACCGAGATCATAACGACGCTCGATACCGTAAGCAAAAACCGCTCGTGGCAGGAGATCGAGCAGGTCCTCAAATCCCACCGTGAGAGCCCGGCGGCAAAGACGGTTCGTGCTGTCCACCCCGCCGAGGCGGCGGTGGAACTCGATCTATCGGGAGAGCGGGTGAAGGTTTATGTTCACGAGACGATCGAGCAGAACATCGGCCGTTATTACGACCAGATAAAGAAGTTCAAGAAGAAGAAGACGGGTGCGCTCGCGGCCATGGAACGAACGGTCCCCGAAAAACCCGGGCGGAAGCAGAACCTTGCCCTCCAGAAGAAGCGGTGGTACCACCGGTTCCGCTGGTTCGCCACCACCGACGGCGTCCTTGTCCTCGGCGGCCGGGACGCCTCTCAGAACGAGGAACTCGTCAAGAAATACATGGAGGGCGGGGACCTCTTCGTCCATGCCGATGTCCACGGCGGAAGCGTCGTCATCGTGAAAGGCCGGACCGAAAACCTGGACGAGGCCGCTCAGTTCGCCGCATCCTATTCCAACGCCTGGAAGGCCGGGCATTTCACGGCGGACGTCTACGCCGCCCGCCCCGATCAGGTGAGCAAGACCGCCGAGTCCGGAGAGTATGTGGCGAGAGGCGCCTTCATTGTCCGGGGAGAGCGGCAGTACTTCCGGAACGTCCCCCTCGGGGTGGCGATCGGACTCCAGACGGCGCCTGCGGTCGCGGTCATCGGCGGTCCGCCGGGGGCCGTCAGGGGACGGGCGAAGGTGTGGGTGGAACTCCGTCCCGGGCAGTTCGAGCCGAACGACACCGCAAAGAAGGTTGTCCGGACGCTCAGGGAGAGACTCCCGGAAGACGAGTGGAAAGGATTCAAGACCGCCCTGAATACCGAAGCGGTGGCCGCATTCGTTCCGCCGGGGGGCTCCGATATCGTTGAATCATGAAGGCTGAAGTTCGCGAGATACATAAGTCGTTCGGTGAGATACGCCTCTTTGCAGAGACGCTCGACGACCTCTGGCACCTCTCTCACCTGGTCGGTCCGGGGGACCTCGTCTTTGCGACGACCTTCCGGAGCGTGGAGGCGGCAACCGATAAACTCCGCCCGGAGAAGGCGGAGAAGCGGCCGGTCCGGCTCGGAATCCGGGTCGAGAAGGTGGAATTTCACCAGCACACGAACCGCCTCCGCATCGGCGGCGTCATCGAGAGCGGGGTGGACGTCTCCTCGCACCACACCCTCAACGTTGAGGCGGGGTCCGAGATCTCGGTCGTCAAATACTGGCGACCCGTCGACTGCGAGCGGATACGGCGGGCCGTCAGGGCCTCAGCGTACGACGTGGTCCACGTCGTGAGTGTCGAGGAGGGGGAGGCACAGGTCTACCGCCTGCGCCAGTTCGGCCCGGAGTGGGTGACCACCGTCGCGGCCGGGAGCAGCAAGGGCGCGGACACCGGCACCCGTCAGGCGCTCTTCGAGAAGACGCTCGACGTGCTCGCCGCGGTGACCGGGCCCCTGGTCGTCGCGGGCCCGGGGTTCGTGAAGGACGAGTTTGCGGAGTACGTGAGGGCCAGTGCGCCCGGTCTTGCGGAACGGATGCTCGTCATCGAGACACGGCGCATCGGGCGGGGCGCCGTGCAGGAAATCATCGGGCAGGGGGTCCTTGACCGGCTGATCGGCGACCTCCACCTTGCACGGGAGGTCAGGCTGATGGACGAGGTCCTGCTCCGGATCGCCACAACCGGCGCCGTCGCCTACGGCATCGACGAGGTCCGCAAGGCGGCCGCCTACGGTGCGGCAGAGACGGTGCTGGTCTCCGACACCCTGCTCCGCGACAGAGAGGCTACGGACGTCATCAGGGAGGCCGAGCGCGTCAACGCAACGGTCGTGGTGATGAGCACCGAATTCGAGCCGGGAGAGCGGCTCGCGGCCCTCGGTGGCGCTGCGGCGCTCCTGCGGTACAAGATCGCGTGATAACGGGTGTGGCCGGGTACGCGGCCCCCCTGTACGCCCCGGGGAATCCGGTGCATGAAGAACAATCACGAAATAACCCCGATCCGCCGGACCGGCGGTTTCGCAGGTTCCGGAGGTACTTACCTTTATAACCGGAGAACACCCTATAATGTTAGGAATTTCGCCAGTCCGGGGAGTGACCGGAGGCCTGCTCTTCGCCGGGCTGCCGTCCTGTGGCGACCCCCTTTCGGGAATGGCGCAACACTGGTGTCACGATGAGCGAGAATGCAGTAGCAGCAGAGGGTGAAAAAGCGCGGCCGCGGACACGTGCCGAGAAACAGGTCGAGCACAGAAGTCGGATAAAGCGGACGCTGGTAGCCTGTTTCATGGGTATCCTGACCGGAGGCCTCTCGTTCTACCTCTCTGGCACCCCCGACCCGGTGACCGGGCTCCAGCCACATGCCGTCATCGGCCTGCTGTTCCTCGCGGCGGGCGTCGTCTTCCAGAAGCACGTCTTCATGCTCATCCGGGTCGACTACATGGAACTGACCGGCAAGGACTGGTTCTACCAGAGTTTCATGACGTTTGCCCTCTGGTTCATGACCTGGACGCTCCTCTTAACCACCACTGTCCTGTGATTTCTCATGCGCATTGCTGTAGTACACCGTGATCGGTGTCACCCCGTTAAGTGCGGCACCGAGTGCATCATCTACTGTCCGCGTGTCCGGACCGGCGACGAGACCGTCGTCATCGGCGAGGACCAGAAAGCCGTCATATCCGAGGAACTCTGTGTCGGGTGCGGCATCTGCGTAAAGAAGTGCCCGTTCGAGGCCCTTGCTATTGTCAACCTCCCCGAACAACTCGACCAGCCGATCCACCGCTACGGTCAGAACGGCTTTGTCCTTTACGGTCTTCCGATCCCCGTCGAAGGGAAGGTCACCGGTATCCTCGGGCCGAACGGTATCGGCAAGAGCACGTCGGTGAAGATCCTCTCGGGCACGCTCGTCCCGAACCTCGGACGGACCGATGCGCCGGTCTCCTGGAAGGATGTCCTCGACCTCTACCAGGGGACCGAACTCTTCGACTACCTCCAGCTTCTCTCGCAGAAGGACGTGAAGGTCGCCGTAAAACCGCAGTACATCGACCAGATCCCGAAGGTCTTCTCCGGGTCGGTGCGTGACCTCCTCGCGACGACCGACGAGCGCGGGAAACTCGACTATTACATCGACCGGCTCTCGCTCAGGGCGGTCCTCGACCGACCGATCACGACCCTCTCCGGCGGCGAACTGCAACGGGTGGCGATCGTCGCCTGCCTTGCGCGCGACGCCGATTTCTACTTCCTCGATGAGATCACGCCATATCTCGACGTTTACCAGCGGATGGCTGCAGCAACTCTGATCCGCGAACTCGCCCAGGACCGGCCGGTCGTGATCGTGGAGCACGACCTCGCCATCCTCGACATGCTCGCCGATACCGTGCATATCGCCTACGGAGAGCCGGCAGTCTTCGGTGTCATCACCCATCCGAAAGGCGTCCGGGTGGGGATCAACCAGTACCTGGAAGGGTTCCTTCCGGAAGAGAACGTCCGGTTCAGGGCCTATCCAGTGACGTTCGATACCCGGGCCCACGCCACGGAGACGAACCGGGAAGTGCTGCTCACATTCCCGAAGATGACGAAGCGTTTTACAGAGTTCTCGCTCACCGTCGACGGCGGGGAGATCCAGAGCGGCGAAGTCCTCGGGGTCCTCGGAGCGAACGGTATCGGGAAGAGCACGTTCGCCCAGCTCCTCGCCGGGGTGCTCGAGCCCGACACCGGGTCGATGGACACCCGGGTGCGAATCTCCTATAAGCCGCAGTACCTCAAAGGCGACACGGAGGCGACCGTCGAGGAACTCCTCCGGCAGACGACGACCCGGTTCGACACCTCATACTACCAGCACGAGATCCTGGAGCCGCTCTCCCTTGCGCAGTCCCTGCAGGCGCCGGTGAACACGCTCTCCGGCGGTGAACTCCAGCGCGTTGCAATCGCGATCTGCCTCTCGCGCGACGCCGACCTCTACATCCTGGACGAGCCGAGCGCTCACCTCGACGTGGAGCAGCGGGTGAAGATCTCCCGGATGATCCGCAAGCACGCCGAAGGGCGGGACGCGAGCACGCTCGTGATCGACCACGACATCTACGTGATCGACATGATCAGCGACCGGATCCTGGTCTTCGAGGGAGAGCCGGGTCTGCACGGCAAGGCCGCCGGACCGTTCGATATGGCGCTGGGCATGAACCGGTTCTTGAAAGCGCTCGGGATCACCTTCCGGCGGGACAAGAGCGGGAGACCGCGGATTAACAAACCGGGATCGTTCCTGGACCGGGAACAGGTCGCGGCCGGGGATTACTACTACGCGGAGATCTCGAAGTCGTGAGGGCGGCGCGAGAACTCTTTTCTTTCGGTGGGTTGTGACAGCATGGGGATTGCGATTCCGAGGTTGATCCATCCAGAGGACACGGATGGGTCATAGTATTCCAGAGGGGCTCGCTAATCCGGCAGTCGCCACCTGTCCTCTTTTTGCCGTGGTTACCAGGATGTTAATGCGAGGAGAAAGCCCTTGCAGTGGACCGTGGCGGAGGCGGATATCGCACCTGACGGTGCTTGAACTCTGCCTGCCCCTTCGGGGCACGCATCGCTTATCGCAAAAGGGGATGGGAACAAGGGGAGTGCGACCGAAGGGAGCATGAGAAACCCGGAGGGTTTCGAGAGGGCACACTCGCACCGAATGGTGCTCGTGCTCCTGCCCTTTGACCAGTCACACTCCCCCAAGGCGATACCCACTAGAAACCCGTGTTCGGGATGTGCAACTGACCGAGAAATGGGGCGCGACAGACGCGAACTGACTTTCCACAGTAAGAGTTCTTGGTCGACATTTTTCTCACAATCCTCATGGAATCAGCCACCAAGGTGAGCGGTGTACACTCTTATACCATCGATGAAGCACGAAGATATACCACCAGCGGCATAACGCGGCCTTGTTAATTATTTCAAGATTTGATCGTCTTACCGCGGAAGGTAAGTTAATAGTTAGGCGCAAACGAATTCTCACTATGATTGATCAAGAAAAATTTGAATTTATCAAAAAGAAATATGGGTATTACGCAAGTTGGGCAATCTGGGCTGATGCGGGAGAAAGACCAAAAGACAATGTTGGCGACCTGAGTGTTTTTGATATAAAAAACAATCCAGGGCTTTTAGAGCAATTGAATCCAAATGTCATTCTGGTTGGGTTAAATATATCGCGCGGGAGACTTAAAGATCCGTTAGCAAATTTTCATGATGCGAGACCCGAAGCAATGGATTTCAAGATCAGGTATGCATTGAGAAATTCGCCTTTTTGGGGCGCATATATGACAGATATCATCAAGGGCTTTGATCAAAGAGCATCTGGAAAAGTTAGGAGTTACTTAAGGACACATAAACAGTTTGAAATAGATAATGCAAGATTTTTTCGTGAGGAAATAAATGATGTAGGAACTCATAATCCTACTATTATCGCCTTTGGAAGAGACACTTACACAATTCTGATGAGAAATTTCATGAATGATTACAAAATTTTTAGAGTACCTCATTACAGTATTTTTTGCAGCAAGGAAAAATATAGAGACGAAGTAAGCCGTATTTTACAGTACAAATAATACAAGTGAAACGCGCCTCTTGTTGAGGTTGGCCCAAAACACTGCTACCGGGAGGGGGACACCCTTCGAAGACCTTCGTTCTTCTCATGCATCCGCCGTTCCGCCGGGTGCCCTTCCCCGGCCTCACCCCTCAACCTCCGCTTGCCGCCTTGGCTCCCACCGCCCCGAGCCATTCCATAAGAGACGCCCACGCCCCCTCAAGCACCCCGGCAGGCTCTCCTGTGGGCGTCGGCGTCTGGGCCTCAGTGGAGGTCTCGACCGTGCCCTCATGGGCCTCCGGCGTCTGCGCCGGAACGGCGGAGAGAGCGAGCACGTCGGCCTCCGTCATCGGCGGGACGTAACCCACATTTCCGGAAACGACAAACCAGCACCGTCCGTCGGCGTCGATAAAGAGTTTTTTGACGAAGTTCGAGCGGAGGCCGTCCCCCGACGTGATATGCATGGCAACGCCCGATGAGTTCCACCCGTAGATCCCCTTATCCGACGCTATGAGCAGCAGCCCCCCGGGCGTTGCCGCGAGGTCGTGGATACTGACCGGGAACGCGCTCAGGTCCTCGACGTCGAGGACCGGGGTAACCTCTCCGGCGGGGGTGTAGTGAAAGACCGTCGTGCGGTTGAAGAGGTATACGCCCCCGAACGGGTCGGTCCGGACCCCGGAGATCCCCCGCATCCGCTCGCCCTCATGGACGACCTGCTCGAACCGGGCATCGCCGGTCCCTTTCCTGACCACCTGGATGCCGTCGCGTTCGGACCCGATGACGAGCACGTCGCTTGCGGCGTCGACCACCATGCTCGTGACCGTATAGCACGCGAGACCCTCGGCTCCAAGTGGCTGGTACCATGTCCAGACACCGTCGTGGTAACGGTGGAGGCCCGCCTGCCCGGTGGCAACCCACATCTCGTCCCCCCACCGCGCCATACAATTGATGTTGCGGTTCTTGAGGAACTGCTGGTCATCAATGGTCCGATACTCCTCCCCGTCTCCGATCTGAAGCCCGTTCGGATACCCTATCCAGAGATGGCCCTCGTGGTCGAGAGCGACCGCGGTCACCATCGTGCCGAGGGGCGCCAGCATGCCGTAGGGCGTCTCTCCCGGGTGCCGCGCATTGACCGAATACCAGGTTCCGTTTGCCGTATACACGGAGATGCCGGCATCCGTCGCAAAGATAACGTCTCCATACCTGCCGTTGGTCGCATCCGTCACCCCGGCGGACGCGATGCCCGAGTCGTAGTCGGGGGCCTCGATGTAAAGAGCCGAGGAAACGGCGACGGGGAGAGAAGCAAGGACAATAAAGAGTATCACAATTCGACGCATGTCCCATCCGCCCTCTTGATGATGAGGCGCCCCTTCCCCTCCGGCCAGAAGTACACGGATCGCCCGACCTTCCCGCCGGTCTCCTCATGTCCTATCCTGATGCCCTGTTCACGGAGCAGGTCCTTCACTGCAGCGGCGTTCCGCTCGCCGATATTCAGAGAATTCGCCGAATACTCAAACATGCTTGCACCACCGACGACGATTGCGGTAACTGAAAACTTCGTGCTCCCGAGCCTCTCCATCTCCTCAAGTACGGCAGAGACGGCGGTATCCGCGAACTTGCCGGGACGGTCGGTGCTTCCGTGGCTTTCAGGAAGCATGATGTGGGCAAGCCCCCCGAGGGACCGTCGCGGGTCGTGCAGGATGAGCGCGATGCAGGAACCAAGCCCGATTGTCCCCATCGGGCATGTCCCGACCCGGAATTCACCCAGACCCAGGATTACGGCCTTCGCTTCGCCGAAAAAATTGTTCTCCATGGTATCCCGGAGCGGATTACGGGATAGGTTTCATCAGGCGTTCCAGCATGAGAGACACCTGCTGCATGAGTTCGGTGTTCGGGAGCAGGTAGATGCACCCGTAGACGGGCGGCGCCTCGCTCACCAGTTCGGTATTAAAGATCAGGACGTCGTTCACGTCGCCCGCCATCTGCGCGACGATGGACTCAAAGGCCGCATGCGCCATATCGATGGCCAGCGCCGGGGGCGACGGCAGCATGACGATGCCCAGAAGTTCCGCGGTCGCATCGAGAAACGCCGAGATCATGATATTCCCGATCTCGATTGCGGCGCTCTGGTCCATCTCATTGATCTCGCGCCCGGTATCGTTGGTGCCGAGCATCTGGTTCGTCAACTGGATGACCGTCTCCCGGGGCATGCTGACGACGATATACCCGCCGTCCGCAACCTCCCCCTGGATCTGGAAGACGACCATCGCCGATATCTCGTTGCCGATGATGCTGTGCATCCGGGCGATGTCGACGACCTGTACTTCCGGCACCTTCATCTCAATCGGGCTCATCAGCATCTGGGATAAGGATGTCGCGGCGTGCGCTGCACCGATGTTTCCAAACTCCGAGAGCGCGTCTAACTGAATCGAATTCAACTCCATAATAGGCGTCTCCTAAATCATTGTGTTTACGTCGAGGACCGGCACGACATCACCGTCTCCGGGAATGGTGATCCCGCTGATGCCGCGGCAGGTGCCCGCAATACTGGAGAGCGGTTTAACCACCACCTCCTGCTGACCGTCAACGGTATCAACGGCAATACAGCACTTCCTGCCGTTATTTTGCAATACAACCAGGGTATCGCTCTTCTGTGCCTGACCAAACATATCCTCCAGGCGGTACATGGGGAGGGTCTGGTCCCGGAGCAGGACCGCCTCGCTGTTCCCGATCCGGTGGACCGCCTCCGGCCGCGCCTGCGCCACCTCGACGACGTTGCTGATCGGGATGGCACACCGCATGCCGTTGATGTGCACCATCATGACGTCGATGATCGCCATCGTCGGAGGCAGCACCAGCTCGAACCTCGTTCCCCGTCCAATCTGGGATTCAACCTTGATCGTCCCTTTGAGCGATTCAATCGTCTTCTTAACCACGTCCAGCCCGACACCCCGGCCGCTGATGTCGGTGATCGTCTCGGCCGTGCTGAACCCGGGTTCGAAGAGCAGATTGACGAGTTCGTCTTTCGTTGCCGCCGTCGCCGCCTCGGGCGTCACTATGCCTTTTTCAACAGCCTTCTTTCGGATCTTCTCAGGATCGATGCCGGCGCCGTCGTCCTCGATGTCGATGATGACGTTGTCCTTATCCCTCCGCGCCGCCAGACGAAGCAGTCCTTTTCGCGGTTTCCCGGAGGCTTCACGGACATCCGGGGTCTCGATGCCGTGGTTCACGCCGTTCCGGATAAGGTGCAGGAGCGGGTCGGAGAGACCGTCCATCATGCTCCGGTCCAGTTCGGTCTCGCCGCCCTCGATGAGGAACTCGACCTCCTTTCCGTCGTAGTTTGCGACGTCCCGGACGACACGGGGGAGGCGGCTGAAGATGCGCTCGAGCGGCATCATCCGGATCCCCATCATGAGGTTCTGGAGATCGGAGACCGAACGGCCGACCATGCTCAGGGCTTCATCGAACTCCTTGATGCCGTGCTTCTTCGCGATCAACTCCAGCCGTCCGCGGTTGATCACCAGGTCCTCAACCAGGTTCATCATCCGGTCGAGCCGGTGGATGTCGACACGGATGTTCTTGATCTCCCGGCTCTTCTCGCTCTTCGCCGCCCGCTGCACCTGCGGTTCCACATGTGGTTTCGCATCCGGCCCGGGCGCTCCGGCGGTCTCCCCGGTTTTCGCCGGAGGAACGGATGCCACCGCCGGCGGCGATGAGCGGGAAAGGGAGAGGAGAGAGATCTCGGGGCCGGAGGCGACGGTTCTGAGCGCATCCTCTCCCGCCTCGCTCTCGATGAGAACCTCGAACGATCCGTCGAACTTCCCGTCCTCGATGAGGTCACGCGAGGGCGTCGTCGAGAGGATCGTCCCGACATCCTCCAGGTTTTGCAGGAGCAGCATGGCCCGGACGTCCTTCATGCTGCTCCCCGGGTCGATAGTCACCGCCAGCGTGTAGGCCGGACGGTTGTCGGCCGCTCCTGCCGGCCCGGTAGAGACCGGCTCCTGCAGGGGTTCCTGTCCATCCCTGGACACTTCTTCGGTAAATGCCCGGAGTTCCTGCACCAGGCTTTGCGATTGTTCGTCCGACGGGATACCCCCCGCTTCGACGGTATCCAGCATTCCCTCAATGGCGTCGGTGCAGGTGAGCAGCAGGTCGGTGAGATTTGAGGTCACTTCCTGCTGGCCGCTCCTGATGAGCGAGAAGACGTCTTCCATCGAGTGGCAGAGGTGCTCCATTGCATCAAAGCCCATCGATGCAGACATCCCCTTGAGGGTATGTGCAGACCGGAAAATCTCGTCGATCGCAGTCTGCTGGTCTTCCCCGCTCTCCAGGGCAAGGAGATTGTTCACGATGTTTTCGTGGTTCTCCCGTGACTCTTCAACAAACAGTTTCCGGTATCCTTCTTCATCAAACATGATCGACCTCGAGCCGACTGACGGTTCTCGTTATTTCGCGCGCAAGGTTCCCAAGCGGGACCACCCGGTCGACACACTCCCGGGAAAGGGCGGACCGCGCCATCCCGTATACGAGACAGTCCTCTTCGGCGCAGACCATCGTGGTGCCGCCGGCGTTCTTCACGGCAAGGGTCCCCTCGCCGCCGTCGCTTCCCATCCCCGAAAGGATCACGGATATGGTGCGCGGACCAAACACGTGCGACGCAGTGGTGAAGGTCACATCGACGGCCGGCCGGACTGCATGGAGCGGTGGGGCGGTCGAGTGGACGACCCGTCCGTGGTTTCTCCCAGAGCCCGAAATGACCTTCGAGACTACGGTGTGGTAACCTGCCTTTGAGATCAGGATTACTCCCGTCCGCAGGGTGTCCCCGTTCCCGGTCTCTTTCACCGGCAGGGACGAGATCCGGTTCAGGCGCTCGGCGAGCGATGCGGTGAACCCTTCGGGCATATGCTGGGTGACGACGACCGCTGCAGGCAGGTCCGGCGGGAGGGCGGCGAGGAGGACGTCGAGCATCGGGGGGCCTCCCGCCGAGGAGCCGACCAGCACCACCGTATCAGCCTCTTTCTTCTCTGCTGAGACGGGTTTTACGACCGTGGGGAGCAAAACAAGGTTCCGGATCTTCTGGACAAGTTCTCTCTCGATGCCCCGGACGTTTGCGATATCCCGCGGTTTGAGCATGAAATCGTCCGCACCAAGCCGGAGCGCCCGATAGGTCATGTCGGCCTGCCGGGACGTCAGCGTACTTAAGACGATCACCTTCGGCTTCGGGTTCGTCCCCCGAAGCGCCTCGAGCGTCTCAAGGCCGTTCATCCGGGGCATCTCAATGTCGAGGGTGATGACGTCGGGCTGCAGTTTCGCTACCTTGTCGAGGGCGTCGATGCCGTTGACCGCCGTCCCGACGATCTCGATATCCGGGCTGCCTTTGAGCAGATCACGGAGAATTGTCCGAATAAAGAGCGAGTCGTCGACGATCAGAACCCGTATCATGGTTACGCACTGAGAACGTTCTGGACCTCTTCGAGGACTTTTGGAGCCTGAAACGGCTTGACGATGTAGCCTCTCGCCCCGCTCTTAACGGCGAGTTTGACCATCTGCTCCTGTCCGACTGCCGTGCACATAATGACCCTGGCTGCGGGGTCGGCGGCCTTGATGGCCTTGAGCGCCTCGATCCCGTTAACCTTCGGCATGACAACGTCCATCGTGACGAGGTCGGGTTTCAATTCCTGGTATTTAGCAAGGGCCTCTGCCCCATCCGCCGCCTCACCGACGATGTCGTGACCGCCTGAGAAGAGGATGTTCTTCAGCAGCGTTCTCATAAACATTGTATCATCGACGATCAGGATTTTCCCCATCGAACATCACTCACTGTTTATTTGGAAAATGCATTATATATGTTTTCTTATTTTGAAAAAATAAGGTTATTTATTCATTGGGGATTTAACAGTATCTGAAATGAATCTGACGCCTTTGGCAGTCAACTGTATCTCCTTTCGGATGTAGAGTACTTCGGCAAGCCCTATGCTGAGGAGGTGTTCATAGATGGCGTCCAGGTCTTTGTGCGAGAGTTTGAGCATGTTCTCGATGGCGCTCGAATCCATCCCGCTGTAGACCAGCATGGCCACCTGCCCGGTCAGGGGGTCGAGCTCCTCGTTGACCTCGGAGTCACGCGTTGCCTCTTTAAGGAAGTTGTAGAGGACCTGGAGCGTCGTCATCGGGCAGAGGACGAAACTCGTCACGACCTCGTTCTCGATGAGGTGATCGATCTTGACGACGTTGAGGTCCTTCTCCTGGATCTCCCGGGACGTGAGTTCAATGCCGGTCACCTCGTCGAGGGGGATGCAGACCTGGGTCTCCTGGCTGACAAACCAGATGCCGGTCTTCATGACGGCGATTGCTCCTTTCTCCCACCGGGCGTCCTGGATGAGCACTCCCCCGCGAATTGCCGGCGACATGAAGAACGCATTCAGCCGGTAAGCGCTCGCCTGCGTGATGACGAACTTCTTTAAGACGGAGAGGACCTTCTCCACCGACGCGATACGGTAGACCGACGCGCCGTCCACACCGGCAGTGACCATCACCTGGTTCTTCTTCTCTTCGAGATCGACCACGGACTTATAGAGGACCTCAACGTTCAGAGGGGCATCGATGCGAAAACGGTCCTCTCCGATGCCCATCATCGTCGGGACCCACTTCCCTTCCTGCTCGATTTTTACCGGAACAGACTTCATCATTGTCAACACACCTTCTCTCCTCGTCGGGGGATCATCGTGCCTTCATCGCCACGAGGACATCCTCAAGCTCCGCGGCAAGGTCTTCCGCGTGGTATTTCTCCCCTTTCAGTTCGCGGACCAGACTGATATCCTCAACAAACTTCTTTTTCTTGACGTCGGACTTCAGCGCAGCGATCAGGTCGTCGTCGACCATACCGCCCGACGCAAAGGAGACCATATCGAAATCTTCCTTCGGCTCCTCTTCCTCCGGAACGACCTCCTCTACCGGGACGGGCTCTGCTGCTTCAGGTTCTTCCTCCTCATCCCCGGTCTCGATCTCACCCGGGTCGAGGTCGTCGAGCGTGGAGAGTTCCTCGCTCAATGCGCCGAGGTCCGGCATGCCGTCGTCCCCGGGCAGTTCCGGACCGCCGGCGGTTATGGACGGAAGGGCCATAGCAGGGTCGGCGGGGAGTTCGATCCCGGACGTAAGGTCAAGGTCGTCAAGGTCGCTCTCGTGCGTCTTGAGGATCGCCGCCACCGCGTCTGCATCTTCCCCGGAGAGGAGAGAGATCTGGTCGGACTCATACGCCGTCCCGGGGCCGGACGCCTCGCCGTCAAGGTCAAGGTCCTCCAGGGAATCGAGGTCCAGGGCCGCGAGCGAGGCAAGAGGATCGACCCCGTCCTTGCCGCCGGCCTTCGGCGGGACCGGGGCTATGGACAGATCGGGGACCGCACCGTCAACGGTCTGATCGAGCACGGCATCGATCTTCTCAAGATGTTTCTTCTTTGCAGCCTCGGGAGTACGGGCGTGTGCGATCGTCTCCCGGATTGCGGCTGCGAGGGTCCCGAACATGCCGGGCAGGTTGATCTCGGCGGATGCGAGACTCCGAATTCGGGACGGCTTCTCTGCCGTCGAAGCCGGTTTTTGTGTATCCGTTGCTTTTGGGCTGTTCCTTTGTCTCCCCTCGCTCCCGGAACGCAGTCTTGAGGGTTTTAAGTCTTCAAGGTCAAGCGCCCCGGTAACGAGGAGGGCCAGAAATCCTGCAACCACGGTGCCCGCAATGATGACCTCAACCGGGGCATCGGCAATGATGATCAGAGAACCTGTACCGACGGTTATCAGGAAGAGCAGTGGACGACGTATGTTCTCTCTCAACGCTTATACCTCCGTAAATGTCGGAATGGTAAAGAATATGGCAACAACGATCGGTGCGACGATGTAAATGATCCCGGTGACCACACAGAGCAGGCTTGCGAAGAAGTAGTAGAGGTAGCGGTCGCCGCCCATGACAATCCTTCCTGCAAACATGTTTGCAACGGTCAGCATTAAGAGGATCGTCACCACATAGGTCCGCATCGTGTCTTCGGGGAAATTTACGAAGATGTTTAGGGAAGTCATCGCAGAACCGCCGAGCGAGGAACTTCCCGTAAGTGCGGCGGAGGTCTCGGAGAATTGTTCCATCACACCGGTTACCGCGCGGGACATGGTGAGGAGGATTTCGAAGAGGAAAACAAAGATCCCGATCATCGCCCCGTGCATCGGGATGAGCAGGACGACGAACCCTTTCACCATCATGTCGCGCTTGCTCCGGAGCAGCACCTGCTCAAGCATCGACGACCCGACGATCTTTCCGATCTTGTCGGGAGACCCCCCGAGGGCCACCGCGTCGCGGAAGATGTTCATGTACTTGTAGATCAGGTAACTGCCGGTCTCACCGATGAACTTCTTCCAGCTCTTGGCTTCATCGAGCCCGAGGTTCAACTTCGACGAGACCGAGTTGATGAACGGTTCCAGGTGGGGAAGCGATTTTCTATCCACCTCCTGGAGCGCATCGCCGGTGGTGATGCCTTTGCCACCCATCACCGACCCGAGGCCCCGGATGAACGTGGCGAAGTCGGTGTCGCGGTTGACGACATTGGCGTCGTCGATGTAGCCGATGATCCCGAGCGGCATCAGGAGCAGGCCGGCAAGCAGGAAGATGATACCGGCGTTGGTGCCGAGAAGGACGAGCGCGAGCACAATTGCCACGACAATCGGGACGATCAGACGTTCCAGCCTCCGAATGATGCCCTGCTCCTTCGAGCAGATCTCCATAAGCCCGTGCGTCCGGGGGTCGTCGGGGACGGCCCGGTACATGATCCCGATGCCGAAGACCGAGATCGCGAGGGTGATCAGGTAGGAGACATTCAGCGTCGGCTCGATCCCGTCGGGCGCGTAGATGGCCACCGATATCATGAGGATGATGGCGATGATCGAGGCGGAGAGGAGCATCGCGATGTAGGCGTCGCTCCACTTCCTCAGGAGTTCGATCCCCTGCTCGAATGTGTTCCGGTAGATGCTCCGGATACTCGAGAGTTCCGTCCCGATGAAATCGTCGTCGGGGACGCCCGAGTCGATGGAGTTTGCATAGCGGTTGAGCATGCTCTGAAGGGTCTTGTTCCTGCACCGCTCGGCAACCGCACGGAGCCCCTCGGCATAACTGTAGCCCCACCCGCCGACCAGGCGCTGCACCTTTGCTATGTAGCGCGACGGGACGTACTCGAACCTTTTCGCGGTATGCTGGAAGATCTCGGGCCGGGTCACGGCGGACGTAGTGATCGCGGCCATGTAGGTGTACATGAGGAGCAGGTCCTGCCCCATCTTCTTGTTCTCAAGGATATAGGACCGGAGGCCGGAGAAAAACTCCGCCTGCTCCTCAAACGGCATCTTGCCCTGATTTGCGTCCCGGATCCGGTCGGTCACACCCTCAAACAACGCTTTTACACCTCGATATCGAGCAGGCCCTGCTTCTTGATCTTCGTGGTCATGTGGAAGAGGTCCCAGAACTGG
>ENA-UOOI01000344-UOOI01000344.1-fermentation-metagenome-genome-assembly--contig:-NODE-344-length-61018-cov-15.642340_pt1 | contig 61018 bp, 49 predicted proteins | sample MGYA00245779_ERZ724027 | MGnify/ENA primary metagenome ERZ724027 (study PRJEB28704, sample SAMN03018318) | fermentation metagenome | biome: anthropogenic terrestrial biome; feature: soil; material...
CAGACTATACCCGGAGCTGTCACTTTCAATTTCAACGGACTTTGGGACAAGGTCGGGACAGCACCGGTTCCACCGACTTTGCTTTTATTGATTGCGAGCGTGCCATCTGCATTTAGCACGAGATCTTGGGACAACTTAATCACCCCCGCCGTACCAGTACTTGCTTTTGGAAGTTCTGATTCCGGTACCAAACCATTCTCAAGATCAGCTTTTTTAACCAAATCATCCTTGGTAGCATATACAAGGCTTCCGTTAATCACAGTTGAAATATTTGCCGATCTCTCAATCACGAGATTGATGGAAAAGACGAACTCTGTAGGAGCAACGCTATATAATGGGATATAATCGGGTGTTGTTCCAGCGTTGCTGTAAGCATACAATATTTCCTTTCCATCATCGCCCTTCGCGTAGAGTGCCATTTCTCTCAAATAAAACGGAGCCTGCATATTCGCATTTGAGAATAAAACTTTAACCGTGGCAATATTCTGATCTCTGCTTAATGAAGAAATACTAAGGTCCAGAACTTTATGAACAATATCGGTAAGCTGTTCCGGGTCCTGGCCATCAAGTTCCCCATCTCCCACCGCTGCCCTGGTAAAAGTGATTTTCTCCCCGGTCTGCGATTCCGCCAACAAGGCTTTTCCGGAATCCGTGACGACAAAATTTTCGAGAGCCATTTTAATTCACCTGGTTCAAAGTTATTTTTTTGCAGACCTGCGCTAACCATCCCACATAAAGGCTGACGTGATCGCTCTGCTCAAAATTGACCTGGTAATTGAGATGCGCCGGCTTCATGGATCCAACTGTCGCATATACCATACCGACGTTTGCCGGGGCACGGTTCGAATCGATGCAGATAGTGAACTTATTCTTGCCTGTACGCTCTTTGATCGTGCAGGGGCGGCCTGTAATAGACGACAGGATATGTTCAAGCCTATAAGGATTAAGCGGCCCTCTGGTCCTCAGGACGTTCAGGACGGGCTGGCGGCGCTCTTCGATTGAAAGGTTCGCGTTACGTCCGACGCCATAGGTATCTTCCCAATATGGAATCAGCCAGGTGGCCGTCTGCGGCACGACCTGAAGGAGCATTTCGTCCGAATATTTCCCAAGGTCGTCCCATTCTCTGCCCAGGATCTCAAAAATCCAGAGGGCTGTATAAGCTTCTCCATACACCGGAGATAATCGCTGCACAATAGCCTTTGCTTCCGGGCTTTTCAGAATTTTCAGCATCAGGTCTGTTGTCATTATGCTATACCTCCCCGGCCGTCAAAGAAACGGAGTCCAGAACCGGAAACTGAGATTTTGACAACGATATATTTGCCGTGGCACCGTTCACCTTTAGATCTCGGAAATCGTCGCAACCGGCCACCGACGAAAGTAGAGCGGAAACCTGGGTGTATTTAACCTCGGCAGTTTCTTGAGCATCGTCAGAACGGATGGAAGTAAAGTAATTTTTCAAACTGTCCTGAAACCCTAAACTAACCGTTTCTATCGTCGCGGCATCCGTCAGCTTGATGATGGCTGACACCGTTATATGCACCATTTCAGGTGGAGAAACGACGAGATAAGCATTGATTGGAGCCAGCCGGAGATCGGGGTTGTCCGGCTGCATGATGTAGTTATAGACCGCATTGCATAGATCAGTAGTAGCAGGAGCCCCGTTGGAATCCGTGAGGATGATCGTCACGAGCCCGGAATCGTCCTGCGAGGAGATGATCGTCGCGGTCCCCGTCCCCGCGACGGACAGAGCCCATCGTTTATAGTCGGATGGGCTGCCGACAAAAGATCGAATCTGATTTTTGTTGTAATAGGCGATTCTGGCGCGCAGGCTTTCGTCATTTTCTTCATCCGTCCCACCCACGCATGCGGCCTGATTGGTAACAGCGATTATGCCAGATGCAGTATTGCTGCCTTTTAAGATGATCGTGCCGGCCTGAACATTACCGTCTGCGCCGGCCGAGGCGCATATTACCTCAATGTCTACCGTCCCGGCTTCCGGAATTGTCGCATCAAAAGTAGTTGCGAAATCTAAAGACTGCGTATCGTTCGCACTGGTTGTCGAAAATATCGTCCCTGCGGGGATAAAAGTCCCCGCCGCCCCCGTTACTGTTACGCTGCCAGTGGCCGGGACTGCGGCTTTCCGCACAAGCCCAACATTTTCTGCGTGATAATCAAGCCATTCTCCCTCTGAAAACTGAGGCAGAATCTGCCGCATAGCCTGAACAAGGATAAATTGCTTAAATCTGGATTCCTCGGACGCAAAGGGCCGTATGCTGTCCCCGACATAGCTTCCGTCCGACGCATCAATATCCGATGGGAACGACTCCTGCATCCGCTTTGAAATTGTATCTTGGTCCTCGGTTAAGAAATCAGGGGCCACAAAGTCATCCATTTACGTCACCCCCTGTGAAACGGTTATTATTTCGGTGCTGCCGTCTATTCCAACGGCCGCCACTACAATGTCAAGCGATGTGTCGCCCCATGAACAATCGATGCTCTCAATATGGTCCAGCCGGCCGTATGTATCCAATTTCAGCGTATCCGTGATCTCGCGGGAAAGGATATTCTCCGCGAGATCACGGTCGCCGCATGAAAGCACGCGCCGCCAATCGACCCCATACCAATCAGGATAATAGGGACTCGCGCCCTTTTGAGTTTTCAAGCACTTTTCGCACCACTGTCCCCAGGCGGTGGCCCCGCTGGCCATAACGACCCGATGGGCACCGTCCCGGCTAAAATCTTTCCCGTCAAAATAGGGCGCCGATTTATATCCGGTAAACTCTTCTGCCGTCGATTCATCCTCGGAATCTTCGACAACCGCATCTGGAAATAGGTCCGGCATGCTATCCCTCCTCCACAATGTCCACCACGACGACCTCCGGACTCTCCTTACTTCCAGTCATGACGACCAAAACGCGGTCGCCGATCTGCAGCGGCCGCAGCGTTTCCGGCAGCTTAACGGGCTCGGAATTGCTTGCAACCACTGTCCATTTGTCTGTCGGCTGGCACAGCGAGCGGCAAACCAGATAGGACCCGTGAGGAATAACGGCCGGGTATACGTCCAGCTTCAGGCCGTCCGAAACGATTGTCCCTAAAAAATCGTGATTCTGGCTGTGGAACGCGGCCACCTTATGTGACCTCGACTCCAGCACTCTGCCCAATCTGGTGATTCCGTTTTTCTCGTCGTTCATGTCTCAAGCTCCAAAGACATCGTATCTTTGACCAGGTCGTGTGCCACGGAAGCGACCACGACCTTGACCTGTCCCCCATTCGCGCCGGTGTAGTTGTAAATCAGGTCCCCCTTACGCAAGAACGGGCAATCGACAGCATCCACCATATACGTCTGCTTGGGAAGACGGTTATCCCACAGCAGCTGTGTCGCCGTGGCTTTGGCTGCCGCCAAGGTGGTGTTCGAGTCCCGCGACTGGACTTTCTGGAGCGTCCCGTATCGATATCCGTATTGGCCGTCCAGCGTGGCTTCCACCGGAGCATTACCGTTTTTATCTTCTTTCCCGGTAATCAACACCCGGGTGACGACGTTCTCCATCGACCGGCCGAAAGAGGCGGCGGTGGCATTTTCGCCTGAACACAGTTTGTAGATTATGGAATTATTGCCGCGATAGGCAACATCGAACGCATTGTTCTCATACCTCATGCGATATGCCGCGCCGCTTTTCGCCCTGACTTCCTTGAGCAGTTCGAGAAACATATCCGATATTTGATTTCCCATCCACGCTTTTTTCCCGTGCGAGATGCTGGTATAGGTGTAATGCAGAGGGACTTTCCACCTGGAACAAATCGTCTGAAAAATGCTTTGTGTGGTTTTGCCGGCCGGAAAGAAGAGAGCGTCTTGGCTGTTCTGCATGTAGATCAGCGGATCATAGCAGGTAATTGCCAGAGATTGTGAATCGTGCCGGTATTCCTGCGTCCATATCGGGCCGTGGAACAATTCGCCTTTCCGATCACCGTCGTCACAGGATAGGTGGAGGATGTCGCCGGGGTCGATGGCGGAGCCGATATATGTGCCAGCCGCCCGCATATTCGCGAGCTCTATGGAAAGAGATTCCGCCAGTTGCCCATCCTGTTCTTCCAGGATGCACTTTGAGCAGGCACCCCGCATCTGATACCGTTTTCCTCCCTTATCGCACCACAGGGTGAATGAAGCGGGTAACATGGCCATGCGTCGCCTCCCTTCTCATGGGACTATCAGCTTCTCTCCCGGATAGACATATTTGCCGTTCTGAGAGCTGCTTTGGCCGTGTTTCTTCGCCGCTGCCTCGATTGTCGATTTATTTGCGCTATATAACGACGTCCATTTGCTTCCGTCGCGGTACATTTTTACGGCGATGCTCCACAGGGTATCGGATGCCGTAATGGTATACGTTTTTTTCGCTGACACCGCGGTCGCCTGGCTTTTTGCTCCGAAGCCGTGAATATCAATCAGGCACAGGAAAACCGGCTTTGCGCTGCCGTTGATATACACACCCGTGCATGTCCCTAATCCGCCTTTCGCGTTGCAGCTATAATACCAGTTGCTCCCGTTCCGCTTTGTGAGGGAGATATCCACCACGCCGCCCGTACCGGCGACGACGTTCGGCCGTCCGGCCGAGCAGTAGACAAGAGCCGTATATTTTCCACCCGGAGCGATTTTCACCGTTGTATGAGTGTCACAGGTAAAGCTTGAGCCGTTTGGAGCCAGTGTTTTGGGAATCGTCCCGGAAGCAAGAAGCTGTACGACGCTGATTGTCGGGTTAAGCGCTTCCTTGAACTCAATGCTGTAGCTGATATCCCCGAATGCGCCGGAATTGACCGGAAGAAACGAAGAAATATAGACATCATAATTAATGGCGGTATCCGTGACATTGATCTGAAGCCGCTGGTGGTTTGCTCTCCATTTGATAAACAGGGCGCGGAGGGTTTCGGGATCCTGCCACTCCCGCATGAGTGCAGACGGATAATTTTTCCTGGCGGCTCCGTAAAACACCGAATCCCATGATATGGAGATTAGGTCGGTTCCACCCGGCAAAATCATTTCGCCTTGTCCCATGACATCGAAGGACAGGAATCCCGCGCTCGTGTCCATTGAGATTTTCGCGGGAAGTGTCGGCAGGCGGATCCGGCGACCGTTTGCGGTCGCCGGATCCCCGGTCATTTCAGTCAAGTAAATGTCCATTATGCGCTTTCCTCCAGCGGCGTGTTGTCGTGATCCTTTTCAATTCCTTCGGCAATCGCATCGCTGACAACGTTCGCTATTTCTTCTTTGTGGTCTTTAATCTGCTGTACCACATCTCCATTTCCGCCTTCTACAACAATTTTGATGGACTGAATAACAACCTGGGGTTTGCCGCCGCCAGCGCCCCCGGCCGCAGCGGGCGCCGGACGCGGATGCGGAGTATCAGCTTCCGAAGGACTCGACGGGAACTGAATGACATTCCCACCGAAGCCGCCGTTGGCTTTGGCGTCGATGCTCTGGCCGAGCGCGCTCCCGGTCTGCCGCCAGAGCTGCACACCACGATCATGCCTCCGGCTGCTCAGGGGGATCACCATTTCGGGCGTTCCCTCTTCACCGAGAAGCGTCACTGTCGGACGGGATATGAGGCCGCCGGCCGCCTTGTGCGCGCTCTGAGTGGATCCGCTTGTCGCAGCGCTGTAGCCTGCGCTGAAGTTATGAGTAATCGTTCCCCATATGTCTTTGAAGAAGTTCGGCAGGGTATTAGTGAAGAATCCTTTGATGCTATTCCAGATGGTGGTTCCGAGCTCCGGGAGGGTATTTGTAAAAAACGTATTTACCGAACCCCATAGGCTGGAGAAAAATCCGGGGATCGTCTTCGTAAAGAACGGGGTAATATTGTTGTTCCAGACATTCGACGCCCACGTTGGAAGCGTGGAGGTAAAGAACGTCGAGAGCCCGTTCCACAGGGTTCCGAAGAAATTCGGGATGCTCTGCGTAAAGAACGGGACGATGCGGCCGTTCCAAACATTCGACGCCCACGTTGGAAGCGTGGAGGTGAAGAACGTCGAAATCCCATTCCACAGGTTCCCGAAAAACGTCGGGATGCTTTGTGTAAAAAACGGGGAAATGTTGTTATTCCAGACGTTTGACACCCACGTCGGAAGTGTGGAGGTAAAGAACGTCGAGATCCCGTTCCAGAGGGTTCCGAAGAAATTCGGGATGCTCTGTGTAAAGAACGGGGTAATATTGTTGTTCCAGACATTCGACGCCCACGTTGGAAGCGTGGAGGTAAAGAATGTCGAGATCCCGTTCCACAGGTTTCCAAAAAAGTTTGGTATGTCTTGGGTGAAGAATATTTGCGCTTTTCCGGTTGCATAACCTATGGCAAAGGGTAACTGCTGCGTAAAGAAGTTTGGAAGAGTGCTGTTGAAAAACGTGCCGAGGCCACTCCCCACCGTTTGCACGGCCTGCGGAACCATCTGCGTGAAGAACGTGCCGAGGCCCGCGCCCACCGTCTGGAAGGCGCTGGGGATCTTATTTGTGAAGACATCCCCGATGGCCTTCCCCGCGCTGGAAACCGTTGGAGCGACTTTTGTGCTTACAAAAGTCCCGATACCGGTGCCAATCTTGCCTGCGGTGTCCGGAACCGTCTTTGTGAAAAAGCCTCCGACCGCTTTACCGGCGTTGTTCAGGGTGCCGCCCTTATTCGTGGATTTTGCGAGTGCCGAGCCGGCTTTGTTTCCACCGATCAAGGCACTTGCACCGCCTACGCCGGCGCCGACCAGCGCGCCGACAGCAGGGCCGACACCTGGTATTGGAATAGCCGCGCCAATTAAGGCCCCGGTCCCTGCTCCAGCGCCGATCATCCCAAGCTTTGTCCCACCCTGGAACTGCTTTTCTCGTTTGGCTTGTCCGGCCGGCATTTTACTCGCATTATAGAGATCCTTGCCGGCGTTGGCCACGCCGACCCCGGCCGTAATCGCGCCGGCAGTCGCAGCAGAACCGGCCAACGCCGCACCGCCAGCAGTTGCGGCGCCGGAACCGAGCTTTGTTCCAATTTTTCCAAATAGGCTTCCTGCCTTAGACGCGCCGAATTTCTGCAGCAGGCTGCCGCCTGCAACGGCCTCGCCGGATTCGAGCAGCGGTTTTTCGCCAGAAGGAAGCGCCGGCGCCCCGCTGGCGCGTGAACCGGTTACCGGGATGCCGGGTGCCCCGGCGAAAGATTTCCCGACCAGATTCACCACGTCCGCCAGCACGTTCATGGAGCTGACGGTAGAAGCGCTCGGCATATTCATCCCGGAACCGCCGCTTCCGCTGCTGCTTTTACCTTTTCCGAAAATGCCGCTCAGGGCTCCCGTGATTGTTTTGCCCGTGGTGATTGCGTTGGAAAGGCCCTTTACAAAACTTGCACCGAGTTTAAGCCCAAGCGCGACCATGAGCACTTTGTGTGTTTCAGCGAAATTCTGGAATGCACTCACGATCTTTTTGCCGTCGAAGCCTTTCACAAACCCGGAAAAGAAGCTTGATCCAAGATTTATTCCCTGCTGTCGTGCATCTCCGCTTCCGAATCCGAGGATCGCCGTTATTCCGCCTGTTATCCCGGCACCGAGGCTTTCCCCCATCCCGGATAACTTCTTTGCGATTTTCTTCTTTCCTGTGCTGTCCCACCAATCGGAAAACGGTTTTGCAATAACCTCGTCCCACGCGATTTTGATTTTTCCGCCGATGGATGCGTTTTTGAAGCGATCCGAGTTGAAGACCTTGGTCATGCGGTCTTCTATATTGCCAAGTACATTGAATACTTTCGTGCTGAGCGCGGCGCCGAAATCCTCAAGACTTGTGCCGGCCTTACTAAGAGTCGGACCAATATCCGATAGAAATTTATTGAACTTCGTAAGGCCTTTGATCGCGCCAGTTTGGAGTCCGTGCCCCCACTTTGAGATAATTCCGACATCGAATGTATCTTTGATCTGTGATAGAAGCCCTGATGCAGTCCGATTAGCCGTCTTGTCCATCATGCCGTTGAATTCGCCCATGCCTTCGACAATAGAATCAATGGCCTTATCCACAGGTATTAACCCTTTGGACACCATTGCTTGTGTCTGCGGTACCGTTTTCCCAATGCTTTTTGAAAGGTATTTCCAGCCATTTATTCCGTTTTCCGTCAGCTGCAGCATTTCTTCCGCGCTGACTTTTCCTTTCATCCTCATCTGTCCGAGAGCAGTAATAGTGCGTTGGATTCCCTCTGCACCTCCACCGAGGGCCGCCTCCGCATTTCCGATTGAGTTCAGTGTTGGGATAACCTGCTTGGCATTGAAGCCGTAAGCGAGCATTTGCTGGCTGTCTTTTACCAAGTCCTGTGTATTGAAAGGTGTTTTGATAGCAAATTTTTGGATATCCGACATCAGTTGCTGCGCTTTCGAGGCCGAATGGAGCATGGTTTCAAATCCGACTGAAGCAGTTGACAAATTGTCCGCCAGTTGTATAGGAACGCCGATGAACGCTTTTGCCGCTGCACCGGTTGCTAATCCGGCGATCAATGTTTTCACAGAAAGCAAATTGTTCACGACGGACCGCAGCGGGGCGGTGACCTTGTCGGCGACCTTCAGCGTAGCAGTGAAAATAGAGCTGGCAAACGATTTGCAGCTCCCGCGAATCAGGTCAACCGTTTTAGTTGCCTTGTCCGTTGCGCTCAATGTCGCGGTGAATGCACGCCGGGCAAAAGATTGGCCGCTGCTGGTCGCCTCACGAATCTTTGAGGTAGCCTTATCGTTAACATCAATCAGCGGCCGGGCGCGGGTAGAGCCAAATTTGGCGGTGTCTTTCTGTGCCCGCGCAACCGTCGCATCAAATTTAGAAACGGTCTGCTCTCCCTGCTTGACGTCTTTCGACATCATGTCGCGGAATTTTGCCACAACGTCGATTACGACTTCGCTATTCCCACCATCCACCCACCATCGCCTCCAAATCTTGTTATGGCTTTTCTTTATGTGGTAAATCCTGAATTGTCAGCGGTGTTTCCCCTTCTTCAAGGGCAACGTCCATCGAGGCCAGCGCGAAAGCCCGCTGATTTTCGCTCCACGACATTACCTCCTGCGCCGGATGGCCGGTGTAAAGGAATATGTAATGGAGCTTTTTCGCGAGCGGGCTGGCGTGTATCAGTTTTTTGCGTATTCCTCCGGCGTCACCTTGGCGGTGTCGTCAGGATAGCTGAGGGCCTGAATCTGCTCGACAATGGCCTCTTTTTCTCCGATGGTGAGGACCGCGTCGATCACCTGCACCCCTGTGGCGATTTCCGGGTATTTCGCCTGAAGGGCACTGATGACTTTCGGGTTGTCCCACGTTTTCGGGCGGTCCTCCGCCACCGTGGCGGTATAGATGATATAGCTGTCGTTCAGTGACCCGTCTGTGGCTTTTTCGATCTTGGGCAGGCGGGGATTCGTGGGATTGGCCATGTACGTCGTGGCCGATTTATGCGCCTGGAACGCCTCTTTCTCGGAGATCGGGCGCACGCGGAACGTCGGAAGGACCTGCTTGCCGGCGCGCTTCAGCGTGATGGGGCGAAACAGCGATTCGTCGGTCCTGTACCCCGCCGCAGAAAGGAACATCGAAACGACATCGGTTTCGGCTTCCGGAGAGGCAACCGCAGCGGCGTCAACGCCGGTTTCCTCAACCGGCTTGTCCTGAATTGTTTTATCCATTTGCTTTTTTCCTCCTTACGAAAACAAGGACTGGTATTTCGGGATCGAATTGCAGCGGAATTTCCATTCGCGTGTTACAATATCGCCGGGGCTCAGCGACATCAGGTCGATGTCTCCGTCCGGGATACAGTAGTTGGCGATAACCCGCTCTTCCTGCCCGTCATACGACCGGGTGTACTTGCCCTGAAAGTCGTACCACGGGATCTGCCCCGCGAGAAGCGCGTCCAAAAGCGGTTGGATCATCAGATCATCCCTGATGACGATTTCCGTCATGGAAAGCGCCACCGTCACTCCGGTGGGAATGCCGAAAGAAAGGATGCTGCCCACCGGCTGAAGATCCGTATTGTTGAAGCTCGGAGTGATCTTGAACGTGTTGCAGTTGGCCAGCGGGATGGGCGTGTTGTCGCCGACCCCGACGAGAAGCAGCCCGTCCTTGCCGGTAATGACCTTACGGGGATCGAGGCCTTCCGGAACGATAGTCTGACTCATGTTCTATTCCTCCTTTTATGCCGCAGCACTGAAGCGGAAACGATAATGCAGGTAAACCTTCTCCAAGCTGTCGATATCGTCTTCGTCGACAATAAACCACGCGCTGTCCACCTTAGCCGGCTTGTCCGGATCAACGTAGAAGCTGGCGCCGGCTGCGATCTTTTTCTCCCCGACCATCGTATCGAGGACCTTTTGAGCGGCCTGAATGACAGAGGCGATTCCGTCCGTGTCGCAGTTCACCTTTAATGAAGCAAGAGCGCGGTCGACGCGATCCATGCTTTCATTGCGGGTTACAAGGCGGCGGATATGCTTCCACCCGTCATCGTCGTCTTCTCCGGGATTGACAAGCGTTGTAACCTGGGAATCCAGCTGCACCGTGTCCGACGCATCCATAGAAACCGCCAGCATGCCGTGCTTTATGGCGTCCTCGTAGTCGGTATTGCTCAGGTTTTCAATCAGCGATACCGCACCGGGGATTGCCGAGTGTACGACGCTCTGATTGGCCGGCGTAGACGAGATCAGGCCGCAGACGCGGCATACCGCCCGGTATCCGTCCACCGGCCCGTCGCTGTCGTTCCAGCCGCTGCCGACGTAGATGACCAGCCTGTCCAACTCTTCCAGATGCACCGGAGGCACGTCGGTGCGCCCAATCGGACAATCATGCGTACAGTAATAATTTCTCAGCTCCGGAGCGTTATACAAGTCTGCCATCCGCACCACCGCTTCGACCGGCACAGACTTTGTGATCCCCAGTTCATAGTCGGAAAGCGTTGAAACCGAGACGTTCAGCTGTTCCGCAGCCCCTTCCCTACTATTGAGGCTGTCATTGAATTTTGCGGCTTCCTTTCTGCACTGGCAATAAATGTTGTCGGCCGCCTTCGTCGGGTAATATCCCATTTCGCGTTCCCCCCTTCGGCGGTAGAATAGTAAAGTTGATTATGATACCTTTCTATTCTTTTGTTCTATGAACGAAATAATGTCTCTTTTTAAAGTATCATTCATCAACGCGCCATTGAGCACACGGGAAACATTTGTCCGGTCCCGGCCGACTCCCTCCGCAAGCTCCTTGACACTCATGTCGAGGTCAATCATCGTTTTGCGCACATCTTTCGCCCAAGCCGGAACTTCATATTTTGTCATTCTCTCACCTCCCCTTTTTTAACATTTGTAGTTCACTTATGTGTTTTGATGTGATAGAATAAAGATAAGTTTGGAAAATTCAAAGGCAGCGATCTTATTCGCCTTTCAGGTAGTAAGCCAATGTGCTCTGCTTCTCCTGCGCCTCATGGAGCCATTGGAGCCGAACCTCTAAATCTTTGAGCTTGTCCGGCAGCAACCGAATCAGTTCTGCTGCAGCGGCTTTCGCAGCAATTTGGCGGATATCATTCTCCTGATTTGCGATTTCGCTTTTCAGCATAGCGATCTGATGATCGTTGGACCACTTGTCCTCTCGAATTTTCTCAATGAGTGTAGCCATGTATATTGCTCCTTTCTCATGTCTACAAAAATGGTACACTCATATAGTAATACGTAAATTCACGTAATTCAATACATTTTACGTAATTTTACGTAATTTGTACGATTACATAATTTCTTGGAGTGGTTTTTATGGATAATCAACAAACGGCACAAATCATTAAGACGACTTGTAAGGAAAAAGGAATAACTATCGCAAAATTACTTTCTGATTGCAAAATTCGGAAAAGTCTAATTTATGATATGGAAAAAAGGGATTTCACTCCATCAGGAAGTATTTTAGAGACTATTGCCGACTACCTCGAATGCTCTGTTGATTACCTGCTGGGCCGGACGGACAAGCCGGAAGTAAACAAATGAATGACTTCGAAAATATACTTCTCACCATGGGGGAACGATGGGCGTTATCCCGTATTCATTCAAATAGCGAAGTACCACGAGAACACATTAAGAAAAGCGTAGGCAGTCTTGCACAATACGGTTTGATCGCGCCCAATTCAATCGGTGTAAACAGTCTGGGAAGGCCTCAGTATGGAAATACTTACTATCTGACCGAGACTGGCCTTAGGTACAAGATTTATCTCAGGCGTCGACGGATAGATAAGTATTTAACTCCTATCGTAGTGTCGGGAATAACAACCACAGTATTATATATACTAGAACGCTTGTTCCTACCGGAATTAGTAGATTGGATACGGGATCTTCTCTAATATGCTTCATCACTTCGCCTCCCCTTTCATCTAATTGTTTTAATAAGAGCAATCTTTTAAACGCGCCCAACCGGGCGATCTCTGAATTAAGGAAGTGGTTTCCATGACCAAAATTTTGAGATTTCCCGTTCCTTATATACAGGAGCGCAACCAACGTACGATGGCGCAGCGCTGTGAATTAACCTGTATTCCATCAGCTAAGGGCGCCGCCCTCAGAGCGGCCATAGTGGAATCACAACCACTTAAGTGATGGAGTGCCTACCATAGCTCTATCTTGCTTAATGAGCAGAATCGCCGGAGTGTGGTTATGTCTTTGACCTCTAACCCGAAAATTTTTGGGCGATTCAGAGGCATTATAGGTAAACAAAAGTGGAGCTGTTGTCCGAGTGTAGCAAGCGCCCGGAGAACATGCTTTTGGACGCGCTTAAAACATGGTTCTCAGTGATTGGTTACCCCCTTTCCGAAAGATTGGGCATCAAAGTAACTTCATGATACTACTACAAATGTTTTATTTCAACTAATTTGTACTACATTTGTTTTATTCTGTGTATTATACAAAAAGGTGGTGTGCATTTTGTTGGATATTGAAAGACTGAATCAGCTACTTAAAGAAAAGGGTATTTCAAAATCCTTCATCGCCTCAAAGCTTGGAAAGCAACGCTCACTTCTTATCAATTGGGAAAAGGGCAGAGCTTCTCCAACCGAAGAGGATATAATTGAGATAGCACACCTTCTGAATGTCTCTGTTGATTACCTCTCTGGAAAAACGGACATAAAAAAAGAGACTGCTCAAAATGAACAGTCTCTCACTCCGGCACAGCAGGAGCTCCTCGATGTCGTGACAGGATTATCCGTGGACGAAATTAAAGCAGTTCGCAAGTATGCCGAGTTTGTAAAGTCCCAGCATAAAGAATGACCTGCTGGATCTCGTCTTCCGTCATTCCTTGAGTCAGTTGTAACAGTTTTTGGATTTCAGATTCCTTCTCCTTTTTTTTCGGGTCATTTTCCATATGTTTCACCCGCTCAAAAATATTCATACGCGCGTGTACTACCTACATTATAGCTTAATTTATTCAAGATGGAATATCTTGGTTATGCTATATGACCAATTCGTTATTTGTGAACGCAGCAATATCAATAAAAGGAAGCATGGCACATGGAAGAAAAAATTTTAATCGAAGGAGTCGCAAACCCACTATCTAAGCATGGTTTTTCCTCGAATCCTAGCCGCTGCGTCTTGACCAATAAGCGTTTCATATACTGTAAGCATAGCATTGCTAAAGTATTAGCAATAGGCGTTTGGGTGAATTTAACAAAGGGCCATTACGATTATGAAATTCCTTTGGCCGATATAAAAAGCGCCAAAGTCGATAAATTCAGACTAAGCCATAAGCTCACCATTACCACGAATGACGGAAAAATATATCAGTATTTAATATCAAAGGCTTTGGATTGGGAAATGGCCTTTGGAAACGCTCTTCCTGGCCGAGAGCAGAGTCAGGAGGATGCTTCGGCGCCGGCAGCAGAGGCGCAGAAGCACTTTTGCTTGAATTGCGGAGCAAAGCTCCAGGAAACCGATAAATTTTGCCCTAACTGCGGAGCGAAAGTTTAGAGGGGGAAAATGGTATGCCGGTCTATAAAGACGAGAAAAGGAAAACATGGTATGCCTCCGTCTGTTATAAGGACTGGACCGGAACGCCACGGCGCAAGGTCAAACGTGGGTTCAAGAAGGAACGAGACGCCAAAGCGTGGGAGCATGGATTTGCCCTCCAGCAAAGCAAAACCTGTGATATGTCCCTGAAAGCCCTCTCTGAATTATATTTTAAAGATATGGCTTCCCGGATTAAAGGAAGCACCATTGAAACCAAGAAGTCGATATTTGAATCCCACATTCTCCCCTACATGGGCAAACTCCCGGTCAACGAAATTTCGCCCGCTGCTATCCGTTCATGGCAATCGGAATTAATGTCCGCTACCAAGACGGACAAAAACGGGGAAAAAATACCAAAATACAGCCAGCCATACCTTAGAACCATACACGCTCAAATGTCCTCTATCATGAATTACGCCGTAAAATATTACTCTCTTGGTAGCAATCCTTGCGTGGCCGCTGGCAGTATGGGTAAGAAACGAACCCACGAGATGCGCTTTTGGACTGATGCACAGTTTAATCAGGCCATAGAGTATTGTACCAACCCAGCCAAAAAGCTGGCGCTAAAAATCATGTTCTGGTGCGGGCTGCGCGTCGGCGAATGTCTGGCACTCCGGCCCGTCGATATTTGCAACGGCAGTATCCGTGTGAATAAAACCTTTGTCCGGAAAGATGGAGAGGATAGCAAAACTGGGCCGAAGACCGATAATAGTTTTCGTATTGTAACAGCTCCTGATTTTCTGCTGGCCGATATTGAGGATTATACCAGCCGTCTTTATGGGCTCCAGTCGGAAGATCGAATTTTGTATTTTGGGAAAGGCACCTTAAACAAAGAATTAGATCGTATCACAAAGGCCGCAGGACTTCCACGGATCCGGATTCATGATCTTCGGCACTCCCACGCTGCCGAGTTGATCGACATGGGTTACAGCATCAGCGCCGTGGCGAAGCGGCTGGGAGATACTGAAGAAACGGTCATGTCTACATATGCGCATCTTTATCCGACAATTCAGGATAAAATCGTCGGAGATCTGGAAAAGCGGCAAGACTGTATCACGAAAAAAGGAAAAGCGCATGATGATGCGCCTTCTCAGTCTTAAATTTTATTCTGGGGAGTCACTCCGCAAAGGCGCTTTCTCTTCAAAAAAGTCAAAACACCGGATTTACTGTATCATAACTGTATCACAGAGATAAAAATAGGCCCCCGGAATCGCATAGCAATGCGGGTTCCGGGGGTTTTATAGGCTATTCCCACTCGATGGTCGCGGGCGGCTTGGAGGTGACGTCGTAGACCACCCGGTTGACGTGGGGAACCTCGTTGATGATGCGGTCGGAAACACGGGCGAGCACCTCGGGGGGGATTCTGGCCCAGTCGGCCGTCATGAAGTCCGAAGTGGTCACCGCGCGCAGGGCCACGGTATGGTCGTAGGTCCGGCCGTCGCCCATCACCCCGACGCTCCGGACGCCCGTGAGAACCGCAAAATACTGGCTGATTTTCCGGCTCAGGCCGGCCGAGGCGATCTCCTCCCGGAAAACCGCGTCGGCGTCCTGAAGAAGCCGGAGCTTTTCACCGGTGACTTCCCCGAGGATCCGGATCGCAAGGCCCGGTCCGGGGAACGGCTGCCGCCAGACGAGCGATTCCGGAAGGCCGAGCCGCGTCCCCACCTTCCGCACCTCGTCCTTGAAGAGATAGCGGAGAGGCTCGATCAGCCCCGTGAAGCCGATCTCCTTCGGCAGCCCGCCGACGTTGTGATGGCTTTTGATCACGGCGGCGTCCCCCGTCCCGCTTTCCACGACGTCCGGGTAAATCGTTCCCTGGCAGAGGTAATCCACCTGCCCGATCTTTTTGGCTTCTTCCTCGAAGACCCGAATGAACTCCTCACCGATGATCTTGCGCTTGCGCTCGGGCTCGGTGATCCCGGCAAGCCTGCGCAGGAAGCGGTCCCGCGCGTCGACGCGGATCAGGTTGATGTCGAATTGATGCCGGAAGACCCGCTCGACCTCGTCGCCCTCGCCCTTGCGCAGAAGGCCGTGATCGACAAAAATGCACGTCAGGTTCTTCCCCACCGCCCGGTGGACCAGGACGGCCGCGACGGAGGAATCGACCCCGCCGGAAAGCGCGCAGACCACCTTTTTGTCCCCGATGGTCTTTTTCAGCTTTCCGACCGTCGAGGCGACGAAGGACTCCATCTTCCAGCTGCCCGAGCAGCCGCAGACACGGAATAAGAAGTTCCGGAGGATCTCCGTCCCGTGACGGGTATGTTCCACCTCCGGATGGAACTGGGTGGCGAACAAGCGCCGCGCGCCGTCCTCCATGGCCGCCACGGGGCACGCCTCGCTGGAGGCAACGGCACGGAATCCCTCCGGAAGCTTGGAGATCAGGTCGGTATGGCTCATCCAGCAGTCCGAACGCTCCGGCAGGCCGGAAAACAGCGCGGAATCGGAAGAAAACATCACGGAGGTCTTGCCGTACTCGCGCACCGGGCTGCCCGCCACCGCGCCGCCCAGCGTCTGCGCCATCAGCTGCGCGCCGTAGCAGATGCCGAGTACCGGGATCCCGAGCGAAAAGACGCCGGCGTCGCAGCGCGGCGCGTTTTCATTGCACACGCTGCTCGGGCCCCCGGACAGGACGATCCCTTTATAACCCGCGGAGGCGATCTGCTCCGCGCCGGTCCGGTAGGGCTTGATCTCGCTGTAAACGTTCAGGTCACGGATGCGCCGCGCAATCAGCCGGCTGTACTGACCGCCGAAATCAAGGACCAGAATGGCGTCGCTGTTGTTCATGCAGGGTTTCCTTTCATTCGACCGTGACGGACTTCGCAAGGTTGCGCGGCTTGTCGATGTCGCATCCCTTGAGGGAGGCGACATAATAGGCGAACGCCTGCAGCGGCACGACCGCCAGCGACGGCAGCATCATATCGCAGACCTTCGGGATATAGAACGCCTCATCCGTCTCTTTTTCGATCTTCCGGTTGTCGTCGGTGGTCACGCCGAGGACGACCGCCCCGCGCGCCTTGACCTCCCTCACGTTGCCCATCATTTTCTCGAACAGCCTCCGCTGCGTGGCGAGGGCGACCACGAGGGTGCCTTCCTCGATCAGAGAAATCGTCCCGTGCTTGAGCTCGCCCGCCGCGTAAGCCTCGGAATGGATATAGGAAATCTCTTTCAGCTTCAGGGAACCTTCGAGGGACATCGCGTAATCGAGATTTCTGCCGATGAAGAAAATGGTCTGCTTGTTGTAAAATTTCTCCGCGAGCTGCCGGACGTGCTCCCGGGTGGAAAGCGTTTCGGCGATCTTATCCGGCAGCGCCTTCAGCTCCGCAAGATAGGCCGCATAGTCCTCCGACGAAAGCAGGCCGAGCTTGTCGGCGAGATAAACGGCCAGAAGATAGACGACCGCAAGCTGGGTGCTGTAGGCTTTGGTGGTCGCCACGGCGATCTCCGGCCCCGCCCAGGTGTAGAGCACATCGTCCGACTCCGCCGCGATGGAGCTGCCCACCACGTTGACGATCGAGATCGTGCGGGCGCCCAGGCGCTTGGCTTCCCGCAGGGCGGCGAGCGTGTCGGCCGTTTCGCCCGACTGGCTGATGACCAGGACCAGCACCCTGTCGTCGATGATCGGGTGCCGGTAACGGAACTCCGACGCCACGTCCGTCTCGACCGGGATGCGCGTGTACTGCTCGAAGATGTATTTCGCCACCACGCCCACATGGTAGGCCGAGCCGCACGCCACAATGAAGATCCGGCTGATGTTTTTGACCTGCTCGGCGGTCAGGCGGATATCGTCGAGCACGATCTTCCCGTCCCGGATTCGGGGGGCGATGGTATCGCGCACGGCTTTGGGCTGCTCCATGATCTCTTTGGCCATAAAGTGGTCGTAGCCGCCTTTTTCGGCGGCGGAAATATCCCAGTCGATATGGCAGCGTTTTTTTTCGACGGGGGCTCCCTCCGGGGAATAGACCGTCACGCCGTCTTGGCGGACGACGGCGATCTCATTTTCTTCCAGCCGGTAAATTTCCCGCGTGCGGGCCAAAATGGCGGGGATATCGGAGGCGATGAAATTCTCGCCCTTCCCGAGGCCGACAATCAGGGGACTGTCCTTGCGGACACCGAGGATGCGGTCCGGGAAATCCCGGCACAGGATGCCGAGCGCGTAGGAGCCGCGGATCTTCCCGAGGGTCTTCCGGACCGCGTCCAGCAGATCGCCCTGATAGAAGTAATCCAGAAGCTGCGCCACGACCTCCGTATCGGTATCGGACACGAAACGGTACCCTTTTTCGGAGAGGAAATCCCGGAGGGGAAGATAATTTTCGATGATGCCGTTATGCACCACGGCAAAGCGCCCGGATCCGCTCATATGCGGGTGGGCGTTGAGATCGGACGGCTTCCCGTGCGTGGCCCAGCGGGTATGGCCGATGCCGACCCGGCCCCGGACGTCGCGGCCCTCGTGAATTTTTTCCCTGAGGTTTTTGAGCCTCCCCTTCGTCTTCACCACACAGATGGAGGTGCCGTCGTACACGGCGACCCCCGCGGAATCGTACCCGCGGTATTCGAGCTTTTCAAGGCCTTTGAGCAGAATGGGGGCCGCCTCGTCTCCCCCGGCGTAGCCGACGATACCACACATGCAAAAAACACCTCTCCCATCTTGGCATAAGGAACGGGCGCCCGGCGGGACGGCCGGAGCGCCTCTGAAAAAGCGGCCCGGATTCACCGGTAGATGATGTCGTCCCTCGACGGACCGTTGGAGATGATCCTGATCGGCACGCCGATGCCCTTTTCGGCAAATTCCACGTAGCGGCGCGCATTTTCCGGCAGATCTTCAAACTTCCGGATGCCGCGGATATCGCATTTCCATCCCGGCAGCTTTTCCAGCACCGGCTTGCACCGCTTCAGCTTCACCGTGGTCGGGAAATCGTCGATCCGCTTGCCGTCCAGCTCATAGGCGACGCAGACCGGGATCTCGTCGAGGTACCCCAGGGCGTCCAGGACGGTGAGGGCCACGCAGGTCGCGCCCTGCACGCGGCAGCCGTAGCGCGAGGCCACGAGGTCCAGCCAGCCCATCCTGCGCGGGCGGCCCGTCGTGGCGCCGAATTCGCCGCCGTCGCCGCCCCTGCGGCGCAGCTCGTCGGCCTCTTCGCCGAAGATTTCGCTCACGAACTCCCCCGCCCCGACGGCGCTGGAATACGCCTTGACGACCGCAATGATGTTTTTGATCTCATAGGGCGGGATTCCCGTGCTGACCGCGCCGTAGGCCGCCAGCGTGTTGGAGGAGGTGACCATCGGGTAAATGCCGAAATCCGGGTCCTTCAGCGCGCCGAGCTGTCCTTCGAGAAGGATGTTTTTTTTCGCTCGCACCGCTTGGTACAGGAAATTGAACACGTCCCCCACGTATGGGGCCAGCATCTCCTTGTATTCCATCAGCTTGCGGTAAACGTCCTCGGCGGAAATCGCCGGCCGGTGGTACAGATGCTCGAAATAGACGTTTTTTAACGTGAGGACGTGGTCGATCTTCTCCCTCAGGTAGGCTTCGTCCCCGAACAGCTCGCTGACCTGGAAGCCGATCTTGGCGAATTTGTCCGAATAAAACGGCGCGATGCCGGACCGGGTCGAGCCGTAGGAGCGCGAAGAAAGCCGGGCTTCCTCGTAGGAATCGAGCAGCACATGATAGGGCATTAAAATCTGCGTGCGGTCCGAGACCAGGAGCTTCGGCTTCGGCACGCCGCGGTCGAGAAGGCCCTGGAGCTCCGCGATGAATTTTTCCGGGTTCAGCGCCACGCCGTTCCCGATCACGTTGGTGACATGGCTGTGAAACACGCCGGAAGGGAGCTGATGCAGTGCAAATTTGCCGTATTGGTTCACGATGGTGTGGCCGGCGTTGTAGCCGCCCTGAAAACGGATCACGATATCCGACTCCGAGGCCTTCACGTCCGTTATTTTGCCTTTGCCCTCGTCGCCCCAATCGGCGCCGACAATCGCTGTTACCATACAGAAAACACTCCGCCGTGCCGCGACGGGAAAGAGGAACTGCCCAGCGGCTGAATTTGGGCAGCCGAAAACAACTGTTTTATCATATCATAAAAAAGCCGGAAAAACAAATGCTTTTCCCCGCGGGCCGTCAGACGCCGATTTCCGCCTTCTCTTCCGGAACGGAGCGGTAGCGCTTCAGAAGCGGCCGGACCTCCTCCGCGAGGAACTCCTCCGTCTGCCGCGGGGCGCGCCCCACGAACCGCGCCGGGTCGGCGATGCGGTCCAGCCCGGCGCGCGTGACGCCGAACGCCGGGTCGCCCGCGATCCGGTCAAGAAGATCGTTTTCCGCGCCCTCCTCCTTCACGGCTTTGGCGGCGGCCATGGAATGCACGCGGATGCGCTCGTGGAGCTTCTGCCGGTCGCCGCCGCGCTTGACGGCGTCCATCAGGATGTTCTCCGTCGCCATGAACGGCAGCTCGCTCATCAGATGGCTGCGGATGACCTTCGGGTAGACGACGAGGCCGCTGGCCACATTGTCGTAGAGGTTCAGGATGCCGTCGACGGCGAGGAACGCCTCCGGGATGCTGAGGCGCCGGTTGGCGGAATCGTCGAGCGTGCGCTCCAGCCACTGGGACGCCGCGGTGACGCAGGGGTTCAGGCTGTCCACCATCACATAGCGGGCCAGCGCGGCGATCCGCTCGCAGCGCATCGGGTTGCGCTTGTACGCCATGGCGGACGATCCGATCTGGTTTTTCCCGAACGGCTCCTCGATCTCTTTGAGGTGCTGGAGCAGGCGGATGTCGTTCGAGAATTTGGCGGCGCTCTGGGCGACGCCGCTCAGCACGGAGAGCACGCGGCTGTCCAGCTTGCGCGAATAGGTCTGGCCGGAAACGGCGAAGCACCCTTTGTATCCCATTTTTTCCGCGACGATCCCGTCCAGCCGGCGCACCTTTTCGTGGTCGCCGTCGAACAGCTCCAGAAAGCTCGCCTGCGTGCCGGTCGTCCCTTTGGAGCCGAGCAGCTTCATGCCCGAAAGCACGTATTCGAGGTCCTCGAGGTCCATCATCAGGTCCTGGATCCAGAGCGTGGCGCGCTTGCCAACCGTGGTGGGCTGCGCCGGCTGAAAATGCGTGAACGCCAGCGTCGGCAGATCTTTGTACCGCTCCGCGAAATCCGCCAGCGCGCGCACGGTGTTGACCAGCTTGCCGCGCAGCAGGCGCAGGGCCTCCGTCATCACGATGATGTCGGTGTTGTCGCCGACGTAGCAAGACGTGGCGCCCAGGTGGATGATGGGCTCCGCCTTCGGGCACTGGACGCCGAACGCGTAGACGTGGGCCATCACGTCGTGGCGCACGACCTTTTCCCGCTCTTCGGCGACGCCGTAGTTGATGTCGTCACAGTGGGCCTTCATCTCGTCGATCTGCTCCTGCGCGATGGGCAGGCCCAGCTCTTTTTCCGCCTCGGCGAGGGCGATCCACAACCTGCGCCAGGTGCGGAATTTTTTGTCCGGCGAAAAAAGGTATTTCATCCGCTCGTCCGCATAGCGGGAGGAAAGCGGGGACTCATAGCTGTTCTTCAACTCTCAGGCCTCCCAAAAATCACAGGCGTTGGATCGGCGTGCAGTAGTCATAATCCTTTTGCGCAACGAGGTAATCCGGGATTTCCGCCGGATATTTCCCCGAGAAGCAGGCGTCGCAGAAGCCGCCGCAGCCCCTGCCGAGGATCTTGGGGAGATTCTCGAGCCGCAGGAAATCGATGGAATCGGCGTAGCTCAATCTGCCGATCTCCTCGACGCTGTGCCGGCAGGCGATCAGATCCTCTTTCGAGGGGATATCCGTTCCGAAATAGCACGGCCACAGGAAGGGCGGCGAGCTGATGCGCAGGTGGACCTCCTTCGCGCCGCAGTCCTTGAGCATGGAGACGATGCGCGCGCTCGTCGTCCCGCGTACGATGGAGTCGTCGAGCAGGACGACTCGCTTGCCCCGCACGGCCGAGGAGAGCGCGTTCAGCTTGATGCGCACGCTTCTTTCGCGCTCGGACTGATCGGGCTTGATGAAAGTGCGGCCGATATAGGCGTTCCGGACGATCCCTTTCTGGAACGGGATGCCGGATTCCTCGCCGTAGCCGATCGCGGCGTCGATCCCCGATTCCGGCACGCCGACGACCATGTCGGCCTCGACGGGCTTCTGCCGCGCCAGCAGGCGGCCGGCCCGCTTGCGCGCCTCGTAGACGCTGACGCCGTCGATCACGCTGTCCGTCCGGGCGAAATAGATATACTCGAACACGCACAGGGATTTTTTCACGGCGACCGGGTCGCGGATGGAGCGCAGGCCGTCGGGGCCGGCCACGACGATCTCGCCCGGGAGCACGTCGCGGACGAATTCCGCGCCGCAGGCATCCAGCGCGCAGGTTTCGGACGCGAACACCCAGGAACCGCCCATCCGGCCGATGCACAGGGGGCGGAATCCGTGCGGGTCGCGCACGGCCATCAGCTTCTGCGGGCTCATGACCACCATGGAATAGGCGCCGTGGATTTTCGGCATGGCGCGGCGCACGGCTTCCTCAATGGAGGGCGCCTCCACGCGCTCGCGGGCGATCAGATAGGCGACGACCTCGGTGTCGATCGTCGTCTGGAAAATGCAGCCCTGCCGGGCGAGAGCCTGGTGGAGTTCGTAGGCGTTCGTCAGGTTGCCGTTGTGCGCAATGGCGAGGGTTCCCTTGATATAGCGCATCACGAGCGGCTGCGCGTTCTCGCGCACGCTCGCGCCGGAGGTCGAGTACCGCACGTGCCCCACGGCCATCCGACCCTTCAGGCGGTCCAGCGTCTCATGGCCGAACACCTCGGCGACGAGGCCCATGCCCTTGGAGTAGGAGATCACGCCGCGGTCGTTCACGGCGATGCCGCAGCTTTCCTGTCCGCGGTGCTGCAGGGCCAGAAGACCGTTGTAGGCGGCGTAGGCGACGTCGGCGGAACCGTCGGAGCCGGCATAGATTCCGAACACGCCGCATTCCTCGCCCACGTGCGCCTCCCCCGCCGGCGCGCCGGTCGGGGAACCGGTTCCCGGGCGCATTACAGGCCGACCCTTTTCATCATCTCGCGGTAGGCGTCCTCCACGCCGCCGAGGTCGCGGCGGAAGCGGTCCTTATCCAGCTTCTCGTGCGTATGCACGTCCCAGAAGCGGCAGGTGTCCGGCGAAATCTCGTCCGCGAGAAGAATTTTGCCGTGGAAGCGGCCGAACTCCAGCTTGAAATCGATCAGCTCGACGTCGACCGAGAGGAAGAATTCCTTCAGGAGCTCGTTGACCTTCAGCGCCATCCTGCGGATGACGTCTAACTCCTCTTCCGTGGCGAGGCCGAGGGCCAGAATATGGGTCGTGTTGACCATGGGGTCGCCCAGCTCGTCGCTTTTATAGCAGAACTCCAGCACGGGGCTCTTCATCGGGGTGCCCTCCGGCAGGCCGAGCCGCTTGGAAAGGCTGCCGGCCGCCTTGTTGCGGACAATCACCTCCAGCGGGACGATCTGCACTTTTTTGACCAGCGTCTCGCGGTCGCTGAGCTGCCGGACGAAATGCGTGGGGATCCCCTTTTTCTCCAGCAGCTGGAACAGATAGTTGGACATTTTGTTGTTTACCACGCCCTTGCCGGCGATCGTGCCCTTTTTCAGGCCGTTGAACGCCGTGGCGTCGTCCTTGTAGTCCACGATGCAGAAATCCGCGTCGTCCGTCGCGAACACTTTTTTGGCTTTGCCTTCGTACAGCTGTTCTTTCTTTTCCATTTGAATCGACCTCCGATTGTCTCAGTTGAAACGGACGGAAGATGAGATTTTCGTGATGTCCACGACCGAAAGCCGCGTCGTGTCCACATGGCGCGCGCAGGTCAGGAAGGCGTTGGCGGTGTCGAGGGAAGTCAGGCACGGAATGCCGGCCTCCACGGCGTTGCGGCGGATCAGGAAGCCGTCGCGGCGGTGCGCCGCGCTCTGGGAAGGCGTGTTGATCACAAGATGGATCTTCCCCGAGAGGATCCGGTCGAGGATATCGGGCTTTCCGTCCCCGATCTTATGCAGCCGGACGGTCGGGATCCCGCTCGCGTTGAGGAACTCCGACGTGCCGGCCGTCGCGAAGATGGTCCAGCCCAGGCCGCAGAGGCCCCGGGCGATGGGCAGGATCTCGGGCTTGTCGCTGTCCTGCACGGTGAGGATCACGTTGCCCCTGTCGATCCTGTGGATCCCGGCGCCGTAAAACGCCTTGATCAGGGCCTCGTCGTAGGTCGGGGCGACGCCGAGTACCTCTCCCGTCGATTTCATCTCGGGGCCGAGGCTCACGTCCTGCCCGTACAGCTTCTCAAACGAGAAAACGGGCATCTTGACCGCCACAAGATCGCGCGCGGGCTGCAGACCGTACCGGTAGCCCATCTCCGGCAGCGTCTTTCCGAAAAAGGTCCCCACGGCCAGCGGGACGATGGGAATCCCCGTGACCTTGCTGATATAGGGGACCGTGCGGGAGGAGCGGGGGTTCGCCTCAATCACGTAGACCTCCCCGCCCTTTACGATATACTGCACGTTCAGCAGGCCCCGCACGTTCAGGGCCTTGGCGAGGCGGCGCGTGTCCTCGACGATCCGGTCCTGCATCTCTTTTTTCACGCCGACGGGCGGATAGACCGAGATGCTGTCGCCGGAATGGATGCCCGCCCGCTCGATGTGCTGCATGATGCCGGGGATCACGGTATCGGTGCCGTCGCAGACCGCGTCGACCTCGACCTCGGTGCCCATGATGTATTTGTCGACGAGGATGGGGTGTTCCTGCGCGACGCGGTTGATGATGCCGATCTGCCCGACGATGTCCTCGTCGGAATAGGCGATCTGCATCCCCTGCCCGCCGAGGACGTAGGACGGGCGCACCAGAACGGGATAGCCCAGCGCGTGCGCGGCGGCGACGGCCTCTTCGCAGGTGAAGACCGTGCGGCCGGCCGCGCGCGGGATCCCCAGCCGGTTCAGGATGGCGTCGAAGCGTTTGCGGTCCTCCGCGGCGTCGATGCTGTCGAACGAGCTGCCGAGAATGGGCACCCCCATCTTCTCGATGGCCCCCGCCAGGCGGATGGCCGTCTGGCCGCCGAACTGGACCACGGCGCCGTCCGGTTTTTCAAGCTCGACGATGCGGCGCACGTCCTCCTCCGTCAGCGGCTCGAAATAGAGCTTGTCCGCCACGTCGAAATCCGTGCTGACCGTTTCGGGGTTGTTGTTGACGATGATGGTCTCGCAGCCCAGCTCCTTGAGCGCCCAGACGCTGTGGACGGAGCAGAAGTCGAATTCGATCCCCTGACCGATGCGGATCGGCCCCGAGCCGATGACCAGCACCTTTTTCCGCCCCGCGCCGGGCCGGGACTCGTTTTTTCCGCCGTAGGCGGAATAATAGTACGGGGTTTCGGCCTCGAACTCGGCGGCGCAGGTATCCACCATCCGGTAGCCCGGGCGGATCGCCCATTCTTTTTCCAGCGCGCGGATCTTCTCCTCGCCCGCGCCGCTCAGCTTCGAGACGGTTTTGTCAAGGAAGCCGCTCTCCTTCGCGCGCCGCAGCAGTTTTTCGTCCAGCGGGCCGGCGGCGATCTGCTTTTCGAGCTTCACAATGTTTTGATATTTTTTCAGGAACCACGGGTCGATCTTCGTCACGCCGTGGATATGTTCTATCGTGACGCCGCGGCGCAGCGCCTCGGCGACCGTCCAGAGGCGGCGGTCGTCGGCCACGTGGAGCTTTTCGTCCAGCTTTTCGTCCGAAAGACCTTTCAGGGAATCGTCCAGCAGGCTGTAGGTGTGCTGCTCGAGGCAGCGGATGGACTTCATCAGGGCCGCCTCGAAGGTGGGGGCGATGCCCATCACCTCGCCGGTCGATTTCATCTGGGTGCCGAGGACGCGGCGCGCGCTGAGGAACTTGTCGAACGGCCAGCGGGGAATCTTCACGACGCAGTAGTCGAGCGTCGGCTCGAAGCAGGCGTAGGTTTTTTTCGTGATGGCGTTCGGGATCTCATCCAGCGTATAGCCGAGCGCGATCTTCGAGGCGACCTTCGCGATGGGGTACCCCGTCGCCTTGGAGGCGAGCGCCGACGAGCGGCTGACGCGCGGATTGACCTCGATCACCGCGTAGTGGAAGCTCTGCGGGTCCAGGGCGAACTGCACGTTGCAGCCGCCCTCCACCTTCAGCTCCCGGATGATGGCGAGCGCGGCGCTGCGCAGCATCTGCAGCTCTTTGTCCGCCAGGGTCTGGCACGGCGCCACGACGATCGAATCGCCGGTATGCACCCCCACGGGGTCAATGTTCTCCATATTGCAGACGGTGATGCAGTTGTCGTTGCGGTCGCGCATCACCTCGTACTCGATCTCTTTCCAGCCGGCGATGCTGCGCTCGATAAGCACCTGGTGCACACGGCTGCGGTGCAGGCCCACAGCGGCGATCTCCCGCAGCTCCCGCTCGTCGGCCGCGATGCCTCCCCCGCTGCCGCCGAGCGTGTACGCCGGGCGCACGACGACCGGGTACCCGATGGCCGCCGCGGTCTTCAGGCACTCGTCCATGCTCTCAGCGACCCTGCTGGGCGCCATCGGCTGGCCGATGCGGGCCATCGCCTCCTTGAACAGCTCGCGGTCTTCCGCCATGCGGATGGTGTCGGCGCTGGTGCCGATCAGCTCCACGTGGTGCTCCTTCAGAAAGCCGGATTCCTCCAGCTCCACGGCGAGGTTCAGCGCGTTCTGCCCGCCGAGCGTGGGGAGGATGCTGTCCGGCTTCTCCCTGAGCATGACCTTCCGGGCGGTCTCGGCCGTCAAAGGCTCGATATACACCTTGTCCGCGATCTGCCGGTCGGTCATGATCGTCGCGGGGTTGGAGTTGATCAGAACGACCTCGATCCCCTCCTCGCGCAGCGCGCGGCACGCCTGCGTGCCCGCGTAGTCGAACTCCGCCGCCTGCCCGATCACGATCGGGCCGGAGCCGATGATGACGACCTTCCGGATATCCGCGCGCCTGCTCACAGCCGGTCACCCCCCATCAGCGAAAGGAAGCGGTCAAACAAAAAGCCCGTGTCGCGCGGGCCGGGCGAAGCTTCGGGATGGAACTGCACGGAGAAGACTTTCCCGTTTTTATAATTGAATCCCTCAATGCTGCCATCGTTCATACTGATGAAACTGATGTCGGCGACTGAAGGATCGACGGTGTTCCCATCCACCACGTAGCCGTGGTTCTGGGAAGTGATATAGACTTTGTTTTTCGCAAGCTCCTTGACCGGATGATTGACTCCCCTGTGCCCGTATTTCAATTTGTAAGTATCAAACCCTTCCGCAAGGGCCATCAGCTGATGGCCGAGACAAATCGCGAACGTCGGGATCCCGTAAGCGTAAACGCGCTTCAGTTCCCCGATCTCCCTTCCGCAGTCCTTCGGGTCGCCCGGCCCGTTCGTCAGCATCACGCCGTCCGGTGAAAACGAGAGAAGTTCCTCGAGCGAGGCGCCGTGCGGAAAACGCCTGACCGTGCACCCCCGGGAAACCAGCGAGCGGAGGATGCTGTTTTTCGCCCCGTAATCCACCAGAGAGACCCGTACGGGGCCGTCGCCGTAAACGGCCGGCTCTTTGCAGCTGACCAGCGGGACGGGCGGCTCCGGGCGGAAGGCCGCGATCTTTCGCTTCATCTCCGCCGTATCCGGGGAATCGCCGTAGGCGACCATGCCGCGCATGGTGCCGCTCTCGCGCAGAACGCGCGTCAGGGCGCGCGTGTCGAGCCCCTGCACCCCCGGGATGCGGTTGTCCTTCAGAAACGTATCCAAATCCACGTCGCTGCGGAAATTGCTCGCAAGGTCCGACACCCTGTGGATGAGAAAAGCGGAAAGCCACGGGCGCGCGGATTCCAGGTCTTCGCGGCACACGCCGTAATTCCCGATCAGCGGATAGGTCATCACCACGCCCTGCCCGGCGTAGGAAGGGTCGGTCAGCAGCTCGCTGTAGCCGCACATGGCGCTGTTGAAGACGACCTCGCAGACGACGTCCTTTTCCGCGCCGAATCCGGTTCCCTCGAAAGTCATGCCGTTTTCCAGCATCAGCGTTGCTTTCAATTCAGTCCACCACCTATTTCTATATGAAGCCGGGCGGAATCACCCCGCGAAGGCTTTGACGATGCGCTCCACGGCCTTTTGGGTATTCTCCCGCGTGTTGAACGACGTGAGACGGAAATAGCCTTCGCCGCATGCCCCGAAGCCCGAGCCCGGCGTCCCCACGACGCCCGCCCTCTGCAGAAGCGCGTCGAAGAACTGCCACGAGGTCATCCCCTGCGGGACCCGGAGCCAGACGTAAGGGGAATTGACGCCGCCCCACACCGAGAACCCGGCCTTCGCGAGGCCGTTCAGGATGGCCGCGGCGTTCTCCCGGTAATACGCGAGGTTCGCCTTCACGCCGCGCTGTCCCTCGGGGGTATAAACCGCCTCTGCGCCGCGCTGCACGATGTAGGAGACGCCGTTCATCTTCGTCGACTGCCGGCGGTCCCACAGGCGGTTGAGCGAAACGCCGCCGAACTCCAGTTCCTTCGGGATCACCGTGTAGGCGCAGCGCACGCCGGTGAAGCCCGCCGTCTTGGAGAAGCTGCGGAACTCGATCGCGCATTTTTTCGCGCCGTCGATCTCGAAAATGCTGTGCGGCATCCCGGGGTCGGTGATAAAGGCCTCGTAGGCCGCGTCGTAAAGGATCACCGAGCCGTTTTCCAGCGCGTAGCCGACCCATTTCTTCAGCTCGTCCCGGCGGATACCCATGCCGGTCGGGTTGTTCGGGAAACAGAGGTAGATCATGTCGGCCCGCCGGTCCGGCAGCTCCGGCAGAAAGCCGTTTTCCGCCCGGCAGGGCATGTAGACGATCCTGCTGAATCCGGACCCTTCCCGGTATTCCCCCGCGCGGCCCGCCATCACGTTCGTGTCGACGTAGACCGGGTAAACCGGGTCGCAGACCGCCACGACGTTGTCCCGGTCGAAAAGCTCCCCGATGCTGCCCGTGTCGCTTTTGGCGCCGTCGCTGACAAAAATTTCGTCTGGCGCGATCTCGACGCCGCGCTCCCTGAAATCGTGCCCGCTGATCGCTTCTCTCAGGAACGGGTAGCCCGCCTCCGGGCCGTAGCCCCGGAACGTCTCGGCGCGGCCCATTTCCTTCGCGGCGGCGGCCATCGCGTCCACGACCGCGCCGGGCAGCGGGCGCGTGACGTCGCCGATGCCGAGACGGAGGATTTCGGCGCCGGGATGCGCCTGCGAAAACTTCCGGACCCGGTCCGCAATCTCGACAAACAGATAATTCGCCGGAAGCTTGGCAAAGTTTCCGTTGATTTTCAGCAAATTCTGCACATTCCCTTCCGCGGTCCTTCAAAAATCCGCATTCTAAACGGTTATTATATCAGATTTCGACGGATCCGTCAAAGACAAATTCAGCCGGTCCTTTCATAAAGACATGGCCGGAGGTTTCGTCCCAGCGGATGGAAAGGTCCCCGCCCCGCAGGCGGACCCGGACGCTCCGCCCGGTTTTCCCGTTCAGGGCGGCGGCCACGGCCGAGGCGCAGGCCCCCGTCCCGCAGGCCAGGGTCTCCCCCGAGCCGCGCTCCCAGACGCGCATTCGGAGCTCGTCCCGGCCTATTACCTGCACGAACTCGGCGTTCACGTGCTCCGGAAAAACCGGATGGCGCTCAAATTGCGGCCCCGCCGTTTCGACCGGAGCGCGCAGGACGTCGTCCACGAACAGTACGCAGTGGGGGTTCCCCACCGAGACGCAGGTCACGCGGTACTCTTTTCCGCCGACCGCAAGCGGCTGCGCGACGACCGGACCTTTCGGGAACCGGACCGGGATCTTCGCGGGGTCGAGGACGGGCTCCCCCATATCGACCTCCACCGATTTTACTTTTCCGCCCGCCGTCTCGAGGGAAAGCGTCTTGACGCCGCTGAGGGTCTCGACCGTCAGGACGTCCCTGCGCGCGATCCCGCGCTCGTAGACGTACTTCGCGACGCAGCGGATGCCGTTGCCGCACATCCCGCTGCGGGAGCCGTCCGCGTTGTACATATCCATCCGGCAGTCCGCGATCTCCGACGGCTCGATGAGGATCAGCCCGTCGGAGCCGACGCCGAAGTGCCGGTCGCTCAGGCGGACGGCGAGCTTCGCGGGGTCCCCGACCCGCTCCTCGAACCCGTTCACATAGATATAATCGTTGCCGATCCCCTGCATTTTAGTGAATTTCATCCGGCCCTCTCCCTTCAGGAATGCAGAATGATGAGCGCGGTCTCCGCCATCTTTCTGCCGAAATCCATGCTTTTTTTCTGGATGAACCGGTGCGCCTGCCGCTCGGTCATGCCGTTTCTTTCGATCAGCAAGCCCTTCGCCCGGGAGACCGCCTCCCGGGCGTCGAAGTTCTCGCCGCTCATCTCCCGCCCGACCGCGGGCGGGGTCGCGTCCGCCAGGTTCAGAAGCATGCCGACGGTGTCGACCAGGCTTTTGCGGCGGACCGGCAGCATCAGGCTGACGGGCGGCAGCGGGCTTCCCGTCCCCCCGAACTGCGGGCCGACCAGAAATACGAAATCGTATTTTGCCCCGACCATCTGCGGCAGGCTGAGCGCGGGCATATCCCTCAGCTTCATGCCGCAGACGACGACTCCGCCGTGATAATGCCGGGCCGCGAAGCCGATCACCTGCGCGCCCGCCGTGCAGACGCAGCTGACGAAAAGCCCGCCGGAATGGAGCGCGGCGGCGATTCTCTTCGCCCGGTCCGGGCTGGAATTGGCGACCACAATGCTGCTCATGTCGACGGCTCCGGGAAAAAAAGCCCGGCGGAACGGGCCTCCCTCAAAATTTATCGAGGTAGCGGTTCAGCTCCCACGCCGTGACCGTCGTGGAATAGTCCTGCCATTCCCGCTCCTTCGCCTCCACATACTTTCCGAAAACATGGTCGCCGAGCGTCTCTTTCACCAGCGGATCGGCGCGCATGGCCTCGACGGCGAGGTGCAGGTCCCGAGGAAGGTCCTCGATGCCCTGCGCCGCGCGCTCTTCCCGGCCGATGTTGTAGATGTTGGCGGAAACGGCCGGCGGCGGCGTCAGGTCGTGCTCGATCCCGTCCAGCCCCGCGGCCAGCAGCAGCGCGAAAGCGAGGTACGGGTTGCACGCCGGGTCCGGGTTGCGAAGCTCGGCCCGGGTGCCGGCGCCGCGGGAGGTCGGCACGCGGATCAGCGCGCTGCGGTTGCCCATGGTCCACGCGATGTTGCAGGGGGCCTCGAAACCGGGGATCAGGCGCTTGTAGGAGTTCACGAGCGGGTTCGTAACGGCGCAGATCCCCTTGACGTGCCGGAGGACGCCGGCGATGAAATTCAGGCAGGTGCGGCTCAGGCCCGTCTCGCTCTTCGGGTCGTAAAAGGCGTTCTCGCCGCCGCGGAACAAAGACATATTGGTGTGCATGCCGGACCCCGCGCGGTTTTCGATCGGCTTCGGCATGAAGGTCGCGCACAGGCCGTTCGCGTCGGCGCAGTTCTTGACGACCAGCTTGAAGGTGACGAGGTTATCGGCGGCGGAGAGGGCTTCGCTGTACTTGAAATCGATCTCGTGCTGGGCGAAAGCCACCTCGTGGTGGGAGGCCTCGATCTCGAACCCCATGTCCTCCAGCGCGACGCAGATGTCGCGGCGGCAGTTCTCCCCCAGATCGGACGGCCCGAGGTCGAAATATCCGGCAGTGTCGTGCGTCACCGTGGTGGGGTGGCCGAACTCGTCCGTGTTGAACAGGAAGAACTCGCACTCCGGCCCCACGGCGAAAGTGTAGCCGAGCCGGGACGCGCGGCGGATCGTCCGCCGCAGCACCTCCCTCGGGTCACCCTCGAACGGCGTGCCGTCCGGTTTATAGATGTCGCAGATCAGCCGCGCGATCCGGCCGTTCTGCGTGCTCCACGGGAAAACGGCGAAGGTGTCGAGATCCGGGTGCAGGTACATGTCGGATTCCTCGATGCGGACGAAGCCCTCGATGGAGGAGCCGTCGAACATGCATTGGTTATCCAGCGCCCGCTCGATCTGGGAGGGAGTCACGGCCACGTTCTTCAGCATCCCGAAGATATCCGTAAACTGAAGGCGGATGAACCGCACACCCTCTTCCCTGATCCTTCGGACGATGTCCTGCCTGGTATTTTTTGACAAATCAGACGCCCCCTCTTGAATTTTCGCCGTGCAAATCTTTCATTTTTTCCCGGTCTGCGTCTTTTCGCTCTATTTTATGCTTTTCGGGGGGCCGTGTCAATTCCCTGTGAAACCATTTTTTCCGGAAAAGCCGGCTATGCGAGCCAAACGGCGACGGGGAACAGATAGATCAGGGCGAAAACCGCGGCGAACAGCAGATAAAAGGCCGCGGCCGCCGGGCGCTCCAGAAAGCGCAGGTGCCGGTAGCTCCCCGTTCTCCGCGCGCGGAGCAGGAGCAGCAGGGCGAGCAGCCCGGCGGCCGAAAGGGCGAGCCCCGCCCGGAATCCGCGCGGGACGAACGAGAGATCGATCCGGTTTTCGCCCGGCTCCAGCCGGACGGCCAGGAATGTGTCGAACACGCGGAAAATCTCCGCCCGTTTTCCGTTGACCGTGGCGGTGCAGCCGCCGTCGTACTGGACCGGGAGAAACAGGTACTCCCCGCCGACGTCCGCCGCCGCCGTTCCGACGATGGAGTTGCCGGCCTGCCGGAGCTGCGCGCGCCCGGCGGAGGCCAAGGCCGGCGAGAGGACGTCCCGCCTGAGGCCGGCGATCCCGAACGAGCGGGCCGAGAGATCCCGCAGCACGCCGATCTCGACCGTCACGGTCCGGTCCGTGAAGGTGCCGAGGTTCACCAGGCCGTTGTCCGGCTGGGTGGGGTATTCCAGTCTGAGAATCTCGCCGTCGACCGAGATGGAAAGGCTCGAGTTGATCGGCTCGTACAGCCGGTTCGAGACCTGGTCGAAGCAGTCGAAATACAGCGTCTGGGTGCCCCGGACCGGGATGCGGTAGACGACGGTACCTTCGGAACCGGCGTTTGTCAGCGTCAGGCGGCGCTCCGCCTCCCCCGCGAGGGTCACGTTCCGGAATTCGGACGGCTGGTAGAACTGGAAAAGCTCCTGCCCCGTGTGGAACAGCCGCTGGAAAAGGACCTGCTGCAGATGGAGCCGGTCGGAAGACGGCAGATGTTCCAGCGTGCGGATATCCGCGGGCTTGATCAGGAACCCCACGGGCAGGGCGTCCTTGTTTTCCACGATCGAATAGAGGCCGTTGCCGTAAACCGCGTCCCGGCCGTCGGGCAGCTCCTCGGTCCTCGTGATCGTGTACCGGTTGCCGAGGATCGCGTCGGTGAACTCCGTCCCGCCGTTGGAGTTGACCTCCATCCAGTAGGAGGAATAGCCCAGCTTTTTCATCGAAAACAGATAGTCCTTCGCCGTCAGCGAGGTGTAGTGGCTCAGGGAACCGTAGCCCATGCCGCCCACCAGGTTCACGTCGAAATATTTTTCTTCCATCTTCACGCGCGCGAGGCCGCTGTCCCCAATTTTCCCCGCGAGGTCCAGGATCGGGGCGTAATACTGCGCGTTGTTCCCGGCGGAGGCGATATAGACGCAGGAATAGAACGACGCCTCGACCACGGCGAGAACGCAGAGCAGAGCGGAAAACAGGCCCCGCCGCACCATGCGGTAGCGGTGCAGGAGCAGCAGGATCAGATACGCGAGCGCGGCCGTCAGGGCGAAAACCGCCAGGATGCGCAGGCTTTTTTGATCCCCCCACAGCGTCCGGGTATAGACGGTCACGTCCGCGAAATCCCGGCGGAGGATGGACGAGGCGGAAAATGCGACGATCGCGGCGGAAAACAAAGCGATGCCGACGGGCAGGGGGTTGCTCGGCGGGGAAAGGGCCGTCTCCCCGTCCTCGCGGGAGACCGCGGCGGCCAGCAGCGCCAGGCCGAGGAAAGCGGGGATATAGCCGTACCGCACCGGGAACGACTGATAGCTGCCGGTCTGCCACATCTTGTTGACCGGCTCGATCAGCACGGGCACCAGCGTGGCCAGCAGCATGAAGAGCGCCCAGCGCACCTCCGGGTTCCGGTGCAGGCCCAGAAAGAACACGGCGGCGGCCGCCGCGGCGATCGCGCCCGTGCACAGCACGACCGGGACGGTGGTGTCCAGCCTGGCGAGGAACCCGCCCGAGCGCAGGCTGGAAATCAGATCTCCGGCCCGCGCGGAGGAAAGGTATTGCATCAGGGAGGGCAGCCAGACCGCCCCGGTCATCAGCACGCCGGAAAAGGTCGAAAGCCCAAACAGCAGGATCTTGCCGCGGCGCTCCCCGCGCTCCACGCAGATCAGCAGATATGCGCCGAACGCGAGGACCAAAAACACGGAGACCATATAGCACAGATAAAAGTTCACGGTCAGGACCGCCGCGAACGAAAGGGTGTAGAGCAGGATCTTCCCCTCGCGGACCAGGCGGTCCAGCCCCGTCAGCAGGATCGGGAACAGGGCCATCACGTCGAGCCACACGATATTCTGGTAGTAGAACATCGCGTACCCGCAGAAGGCGTACATCACGCCGAGCGCCGCGGTCTGGAGAAAATCCAGCTTCCGGAACCGGCGGAGGAAGAACGCGCAGGCGCAGGCGGCACAGGCCATCAGCTTCAGGATCAGAAGAATATTGACGAAGTCGTACATCCTCCCCTTTTCCACAAACGCCACGAGAAAGGAAAACGGGCTGCTGACGAAGAACAGAAACACGCCCCAGAAATCCATGCCGCCTGCGTTCTGCAGGTTCAAAAACATCCCGGTCTTCCCGAAAAGGATATCCCGGAAATCCATCAGAAACGGGACGACCTGCTGATTCATATCGCACCAGGAGACGGTGCGCGTCCCGAACGGATACAGGCCGTAGGCCGCGTAAACGGACAGAAGGACCCCCGCCGTGAGCGCGGGCGCCGCCCACAGGGAATGTTTTCTCGACATGGAGCGTCCTCCTTTTTCTCAGGTCCGCGCGCAGCCGGCCGGGATCAGCGTTTCAGCGAGACCCTGTGGTAGACTTTTTTCCCTTTTTTCAGGATCACACCGCCTGAGTCTCCGGCGGAAAAATTCTCCGGGGTCAGGGCAAAGGAAGGCTGCGTTACCTTTTCGTCGTTTACGGAGATCCCGCCCTGGGCCACCAGGCGCTTCGCCTCCGCTCTCGAGGGAGCCAGCTTCGCCGCGACCAGCAGGTCGAGGATGCCGATCTTCCCGTCCGTGAAATCCGCATCGGTGATCTCCGTGGACGGCATATCCTCGGAGACGCCGCCCCCGACGAACAGGGCGCGCGCGGCGGCGCGGGCTTTTTCAGCCTCTTCCCGGCCGTGGATCTGCCGGGTCACCTCAAAGGCGAGCAGCTCTTTCGCCCCGTTGAGTTCCTGCCCCTTCAGCGCGGAAATCTGCCGGATCTGCCCCATCGGCACAAAGGTCAGGACCTTGAGGCACCGGACGACGTCGGCGTCCGCCACGTTGCGCCAGTACTGGTAAAAATCGAACGGGCTCATCTTCTGCGGATCAAGCCAGACGGCGCCCCTCTCCGTCTTGCCCATCTTTTTGCCCTCGCTGTTGGTCAGCAGGGGCACCGTCATGCCGTAGGCCTCCGCATTCTCCTTGCGGCGGATCAGTTCGACGCCGCCGAGGATGTTGCTCCACTGGTCGTCCCCGCCCACTTCCAGCCGGCAGCCGTAGCGCCGGAACAGCTCCAGGAAATCGTAGCTCTGCATAATCATGTAGTTCATCTCGAAGAACGAGAGGCCGCGCTCCAGCCGCTGCTTGTAGCATTCCGCCGCCAGCATCCGGTTGACGGAAAAGTGGACGCCGATATCGCGCAGGAACTCGACATAGTTCAGGTGCAGGAGCCAGTCGGCGTTGTTTGCCGTGATCACCTTTCCCTCGGAAAAATCGATCAGCTTCGACATCTGCCTGCGGAAGCAGCCGATGTTGTGCTCGATCTCGCTTTCCGACATCATCCGGCGCATTTCCGTCTTGCCCGAAGGGTCCCCGACCATGCCGGTCCCGCCGCCGAACAGCAGGATGGGCGTATGCCCCGCCCGCTGCAGGTGGGCCGCCACCATGATCGGGATGTAGTGCCCCACGTGGAGGCTGTCCGCCGTCGGATCGAAGCCGATGTAAAAGGCCGTCCGTCGGTTGTCCAGCAGGTCGCGGACCTTTTCGCGGTCCGTGGTCTGAGCGATCAGCCCGCGCGCTTCCAGTTCTTCAAACACGCCCATAAAAAATCCTCCATTTTCCGCAGGGGGATGAAAAAAGCCCCCTGCCAAGACTTGCAGAGGGCGGAATTCACCGCGGTACCACCTCAGTTCGCCGCAGCCTCGCGGCGGCGGCCTCAAGGGTACGGAGCCCCATACCCGCGCGCTGTAACGTGCGCACACGGCCCGGCCTACTGAAAAGACGTTCGGCCTGGCGGCTCCGGGAGGTATGCTCGCCCCGCCGCCGCATCCGCTTCCACCGTCCGCGGATTCTCTTTGCCGTTCCGGCGGGGTTCCTTTTTTCCCATCGACACCGATTTTCTATAGTATAGCCGTTTTTCCGGGGGATGTCAAGATTTCCCCGCCCGCGGTCCGCCCCGCGCGAGCCGCAGCATCTCGGCCGCGTTTTCGAGCGTGAGGGGGGTGATCTGCGCCCCGCCGATGATGCGCGCAAGCTCCCTTTTGCGGCCCTCCTCGTCCAGCCGGCGAACCTGCGTGAAGGTCCTGCCGCCGCGCACTTGCTTTTCGATCAGGTACTGGGCGTCGGCGAGGGCGGCGATCTGGGCCAGATGCGTGACGCAGATCACCTGCCGGCTCCCGGAGACCTCGCGCAGCTTCAGACCCACCTTCTGGGCCGCGTTTCCGCTGACGCCGGTGTCCACCTCGTCGAAGATCAGCGTGCCGACATCGTCGTGCCCGGCGAGAACGGTCTTGACCGCGAGCATGATGCGGGAAAGCTCGCCCCCCGAGGCGATCTTCGCGAGGGGCCGGGGCGGCTCCCCGGGGTTCGCGGAGATCAGGAACTCGACGCCGTCGCCCCCCGCCGGGCCGAGCGGGACGCTCTCTCGGTGCACCTCGAACGCCACGTTCGGCATATTCAAAAAACGCAGCTCGTCCCGGACCCGCGCGGCGAATTCCTCCGCGGCCTTTTTCCGCCAGGCGGAAAGCTCCCCCGCGAGCTTCTTCGCCAGCTCCGCGTCCTCCCGGTACTCTTTCTTCAGCCGGGCGGCCGTCTCGTCCGAAAGGCTGATCTTCGCCAGCTCCGCGCGGCTCCGGTCCAGAAAGGCCAGCATCTTCTCTACGGTGCCGCCGTACTTGAGGCTCAGGCGGTAAATCGCGTCCAGCCTCGCCTCTATCTTTTCCAGCTCGGCGGGGTCGTATTCCAGCTTGGAATCGTAATTGCGCAGCTCCGCGCCGCAGTCCTCCAGATCGTAGGAGATGCTCTGCAGGCGCTCCGCGAGGCCCTGCAGCTCCGGCAGATACCGCGCGGCGCCGGCCAGGGCCTCCGCCGCGGAGGAGACGGCCGAAACGGCGCCGCCCGCCTCCTCGCTGCCGGCGAGCGCCTCTTTGGCCTGCGCGAGGGCGCCCGCGACCCTTTCGCTGTTCCGGAAAAGGTTCTTTTTCCGCTGCAATTCCTCCTGCTCGCCGGGATGCAGGTCCGCGGCTTCCAGCTCGTTGATCTGGTAGGTGAGCAGGTCGGTCTGCCGCGCCTTCTGCTCGCTGTCCATCCGGCAGCTTTCCAGTTCCCTGCGGACACGCCGCAGTTCCGCATAGGCCCGGCGGTACCGCGCGGCAAGGTCCTCCGGAAGGCCCATGCTGTCGAGATAGCCGAGGTGGTTTTCGGGGGAAAGCAGGCCGTAGCTCTCGTGCTGGCCGTGGATGTTGACCAGCAGCGGCCCGACCTTTTTGAGCGCGGAGACGGTCGCCGGGCGGCCGTTGATGCGGCAGACGGTCCGGTCGGCGCCGATCTCGCGCTGGACGATCAGCGTCCCGTCGTCCTCGGGCGCGTAGCCCAGCTCCTCCAGCGCGCGGAGCGCCCGCCCGCCCGGCCGCGTGAACGTCGCGCTGACAAAGGCGGATTTTGCGCCGGCGCGGATCAGCTCGCGGGACGTCCTTTCGCCGAGGATCGCGCTGATGGAATCGATGAGGATCGATTTCCCCGCTCCGGTCTCGCCGGTCAGCGCGCTGAAGCCGGCGTCGAAATCCACCGACGCCTTTTCAATCACGGCGATATTTTCAATATAGAGCTGCGACAGCATCGAAAATCACCCGATCATACTTTTCAGCCGGTCCGCGAGGCGGACGGCCTCGGTTTCGTCCCGGACGAGGACAAAGATCGTGTCGTCGCCGGAAAGCGTGCCGACCACGCCGTCCCAGCGCAGGGCGTCCATGGCGGCGCACACGGCGTTCGCCATGCCGGTCAGGCATTTGATTGTCACGATGTTCTGCGCGTGGTCCACGGCGACGGCGGAATCCTGGAACAGGGAATTGAACTTCACGTCGCCGTCCCTGGCCTTTTCGGCGGCGGACATATACCGGTATTTTCCGTCGGGGGAAAGCACCTTGACCAGCCGCAGCTCCTTGATATCTCGGGAAACCGTGGCCTGCGTCACGGCGAAACCGGATTCCCTCAGGCGGTGAAGCAGTTCCTCCTGCGTGTCGATCGAATAGCGGTTGATGAGCTCCAGAATGCGCTCATGGCGCTTTTTCTTCAACTCTGATTCCCCCCGTCGCCCAGCTTGCGGTTGACGATCTCGTAGAAATTGTGGTCCTTGAGCCGCACGATCTTCACCGTCTTTTTCGAGCGGCGGAACTCCACCCGCTGCGCCGGATCGCAAAGGCGGACAGACACCTCGCCGTCCATGGTGAGAAAGACGTCGTTCCCGGGCTCGAAACAGGCCTGCACGCTCAGCCTGGCGCCCGGCCCGAAGACGACCGGCCGCGTGAGGAGCGAGTGAGAGCACACGGGCGACAGCAGGATACAGGAAAGCTCGGGGTCGATGATGGGCCCGCCGGCGGAAAGGGAATAGGCGGTGGAGCCGGTCGGCGTCGCGACGATCAGCCCGTCGCCGCGGTAATCGCAGACCGTCCGGCCCCCGAACTCGACCCGGAAATCCGGCATCGGGGCGATCGTCCCGCGCAGGAGCACGGCTTCGTTCAGGGCACTGAAGGTCTTCGCTTCTCCGTTTTCCGTATAAAGCACCTCGAGCATCATGCGGTTTTCCAGCCGGTACTTTCCCGCGACCAGGCGGTCCAGCCGGTCGAACTCGTCCGTCTCCAGCTCCGCGACGAAGCCGAGCCGGCCCACGTTGACGCCGAGGATCGGCTTGTCGGCCTCGGCCGCGTACCGGGCGCAGTGGATGATGGTCCCGTCTCCCCCGACGGCGGCCATCAGGTCGCACGCCCCGATCATCGCCTCAAAATTCCCGGCGAACTCGACCCCCAGGCCGGAAAAATCCTCCCGAAGCTCGGCCGACATCAGCACCTGCGCGCCGAGGCCGCGCAGCCGGCGGACCAGGCGCTCCGTATGAAAGCGCGCCCGGTCTCTGCTGAGGTTCGGAAGGACTGCGATCTTCATTTCGCCTCACCGCCGTTCAAAACTCTGTGCGACTGCGCCACGACTTCCTCCGCCGCCGGGGCTTTCAGCACCGGGGCGTCCGATTTTTTAAGAAACGCGAGGTACTCGATGTTCCCCTCCGGCCCCTTGACGGGGGAAAAGGTCAGGCCGAGGACGGAAAAGCCGTTCTGCAGGCAGAAGCCGACGATCTCCCGCACCACTTCGGCATGGACCGCGGGGTCCCGCACGACGCCCTTCTTCCCCACCTTTTCGCGCCCGGCCTCGAACTGCGGTTTGATCAGGCAGACCGCCCCGCCCCCTTCGCGCAGGAAGCGCCGGGCGACCGGCAGGATGAGCTTCAGCGAGATGAAGGCGACGTCGACGCTGAAGAAATCCACCGGCTCCGGGACCTGCTCCGGCGTGAGGTAGTGGGCGTTGGTGCGCTCCAGGCAGACGACGCGGGGATCGGTGCGCAGCTTCCACGCAAGCTGCCCGTAGCCGACGTCCACCGCGTAGACCTTCCGCGCGCCGTTCTGCAGCATGCAGTCCGTAAAGCCGCCGGTCGAGGCGCCGAGATCCATCGCGGTCTTCCCCTTCAGATCGATCGGGAAGCAGGCCAGCGCCTTCTCGAGCTTGAGCCCGCCGCGGCTGACGTAGCGCAGCTTCTCCCCCCGCACCTCGATCCTCGCGTCCGGCGGGAGCATGGTGCCCGGCTTATCCTGCTTCTGCCCGTCCACGTAGGCGTTGCCCATCATCACGGCGATCCTCGCTTTTTCACGGCTTTCGGCGAGGCCGCGCTCAAAAATCAGGCAGTCCAGCCTTTTTTTCTCCATCACGCACCGCCTTCCGTCAGGATCGCCCGCTCCATCCCGGCTTCGTCCAGCCCGAGGTCATGGAGGCTTTCTTCCATCGAGGCATGGGCGACGAATCCCTCGACCGCGTGCAGCGAGAACTTTCCGGAATAGCCCGCCTGCTCCAGCAGAAAGCCGAAATGCTCGCCGACGCCGCCGAGCCGGATCCCCTCCTCGAAGAAGAAGATCCTCCCAGCGTCCGCCGCGCAGCGCACCGCCTCGCCGTCCACCGGCTTGATGCGGTTCAACTTGACGACGCGCACCGCGACGCCCCGCTTGCCGAGGCTCCGGCACGCGAGGCACGCGAACGAGAACAGGCGCCCGTACGTCACGAGGGCGACGCCAGCCTCCGGCGGGCCGTACACGTCGAACGGCCGGCCGCTGAGCTGAAAATCGAACGGGCGGAACAGCTGCTCCCCGCGCGGATAGCGCACCGCGGCGAACCCCGGGCTGCGGTACAGGGCCTCCCGCAGGCAGAGCTTCAGCTCGTCGTAATAGGCGGGGGAATACACGCTGACGCCGGGGATGGTGTTCAGATACGCCGTGTCGAAAATGCCCTGATGCGTCTCGCCGTCCTCGCCGACGATGCCGGCGTGGTCGACCGCCAGCACGATTTTGACCCGCTGGAGGGCGACGTCGTGAATCATCTGGTCGTAGCCGCGCTGGAGAAACGAGGAATAGACGGCGAAAACGGGAAGCATCCCGCCCGAAGCGAGACCGCCGCAGAACGTGACGGCGTGCTCCTCGGCGATGCCGGTGTCGAAGAACCGCTTCGGGAACTCCCGCGCGAAGCGCGAAAGGCCCGTGCCGGCCTGCATGGCGGCCGTCACCGCGCAGACGCGCCGGTCCTCCCCGGCAAGCTCGCACAGGCTGTCGCCGAACACCTGCGAAAAGCTCAATCCGGAGGGCTGCGTCTGCCCGGTCTCGACGTCGAACCCGCAGGTGCCGTGAAAGGCGCCGGGGTTCTGTTCCGCGAAGGGATACCCCTTCCCCTTCTTGGTCAGGACGTGCAGAAAAACGGGGTGGTCGATGGTCTTCACGTTGTTGAAGACCTCGATCAGCTTGTCGAGGTTGTGCCCGTCGAACGGGCCGTAATAGTAGAAGCCCATGTCCTCGAAGAACGTGCTGTTGTAGAGAATCTGTTTGAGCAGGGACTTCAGCGACGTGAGGCCCCGGTGCAGCGGCGCGCCGATCAGCGGCAGGCGGTCCAGAGCGCCCTCCACGCGCCCCTTGATGCGGAAATAGGACGGCTCCGTGCGGATGCGCGCGAGATAGCGCGCGATGGAGCCGACGTTGCGGGAGATGGACATTTTGTTGTCGTTCAGGACCACGATGAATCCCTTTTTGAAGCGCCCGGCGTTGTTGAGGCCCTCGTAGGCGAGGCCGCCCGTCAGGGCGCCGTCGCCGATCACGGCGACCACGTGCCCTTTCGCGCCGGAAAGCTCCTTCGCCTTCGCAAGGCCGAGCGCCGCCGAGATCGACGCGCTGCTGTGACCGGAGGTGAACGGGTCGTAAGGGCTTTCCCTGCGGTTCGGGAAACCGGAAAGCCCGCCCTTCGTGCGGATGGTCGAGATCCGCCCGAGCCGGCCGGTCAGCATCTTGTGCGTATAGGCCTGGTGGCCGACGTCCCAGACGATCCGGTCGTCCGGCGAATCGAAAACGCGGTGCAGGGCCACCGTCAGCTCCACCACGCCGAGATTGGAGGCGAGGTGCCCGCCGTTCGCCGCGACGGTGCGGATGATCGTCTCCCGGATCTCGCCGCAGAGTTGCTTAAGCTGCCCGGAAGACAGGTCCTTCAGATCTTCCGGCGAACGGATCGTATCCAACAGGCTGCCCATCATCTCATCCTCAGCGTTCTTCAGGGCAAAGGAGCCCGCCCTGCAGCTTCGCCGCCGCGACCGTGTTTTTCAGCAGCATGGCGACCGTCATGGGCCCCACGCCGCCCGGCACCGGCGTGAGGTACGAGGCGACCGGCTCCACACCGGCAAAATCGACGTCCCCGCAGAGCCGGCCGCTCTCGTCGCGGTCCATGCCGACGTCGACGACCACAGCGCCCGGCTTGACCATCTCCGCCGTCACGAACTTCGGCTTCCCGACGGCGACGACGAGCAGGTCCGCCCCGCGGCAGATCCGCCCCAGTCCGCGGGTCCTGCTGTGGCAGACGGTGACGGTACCGTTCGCCTGCAGCAGCAGCGCGGCGGTCGGCTTGCCCACGATGTTGCTGCGGCCGACCACCACGCAGTTCTTCCCTTCCACCGAAATCTTCTCGCGGCGCAGCAGCTCGAGGATTCCCGCCGGCGTGCAGGGAAGAAAGCGCGGGGCCCCGATCAGGATCCGCCCGACGTTCTCCGGGTGGAAGGCGTCCACGTCCTTGAGCGGGTCGATCGCCTCGAGGACGGGCCGGGGGTCCGTCCCCGCGGGCAGGGGAAGCTGCACGAGGATGCCGCTGACGGCCCTGTCCGCATTCAGCCGCCGGACGAGGCCGAGCAGCTCCTCCTGCTTCGCGTCCGCGGGAAGGGCATGCTTTTCGGAGCGGATCCCGACCTCGGCGCAGGCTTTTTCCTTCCTCCGCACATAGGTTGCGGAAGCCGGGTCGTTCCCCGCCAGGACGACCGCAAGGCCGGGCATGATGCCCAGCCCTTTCAGACGCGCGGTCTCCTGCGCGGTTTCCGCCCGGATCGCGGCCGCGGCGGCTCTGCCGTCCATCAGTTTTGCCATTTACTTCTTTTCCTCCGCCTCCGCGTCTCCGCTTTGATCCTCCGGGGAGGTCTCCTTCGGTTGCTCCGGCTTCGGCTCGGTCTCGTCGCGGACGGATTCCCCCGCGAGGACCTTCTTGGCCTCTTCCGCGCTGCCGAAGATCGTGCTGGTTCCGTCGCTGTAATCCGGCCCCGCGTCTTCGGCGGCCGCCGGCTCCATCTCGTCCTCGATCGAATTCAGCTCCATGATTTTCGCCGAACCGCAGCCCGTCAGCGCCGTCCTCCGGCGGAACACCACCAGCAGCACCGCCGACGCGATCACGGCCGCGGCGGCCACCACCTGCGAGACCCGCAGCGGCACGACCGGGGTGATCAGGCTGTCGGTGCGCAGGCCCTCGATGAAGAAGCGCCCCACGCCGTACCAAAGGCTATAAAGCAGGAAAACCTGCCCGTCGTAGCGGCGGAACTTTCTGCTGAAGATATGTAACAGCACAAAGCCGAGCGCGCACCAGAGAGATTCGTAGAGAAAGCACGGGTGGACGCCCGTGGAGGCAATCAGCGCCGTGTTCTCGCTGCTCATGCGCCACGGCAGGTCCGTCGCGGAACCGAAAGCCTCCTGGTTGACGAAGTTGCCCCACCGGCCGATCGACTGGCCGATCAGGAAACCGAGCGAACCCAGGTCCAGCACGGCGGGAACGCTGATCTTATGCAGCTTCGCCACCAGCGCGCCGCAGAGCAGGCCGCCGATGATGCCGCCGTAGATGCCCACGCCGCCGTCCCAGATATAAAGCGCGCTGAGGGGATTCTTCACAAACTGGTCGCTGGCGTCAAACAGGACGTAATACGCCCTCGCCCCCACGACGCCGCCCACCAGGCCGACCAGCACGGCGTCGATGAACTTGTCCTCGTCGAGGCGGAACTTCTTGCAGCTTTTCATCGCGTACAGGAACGCCAGCAGAAAACCGACCGCAATGATGACGCCGTACCACCGGAACGGATGGCCGCCGATTTGGAACGCCACGGGGTTAATGGTAAAGCTGAGCCCCAATCCGGGGAACTGGACATGATAGATCATACTTCGCACCACCGTTTCTTCCTGCAGATTGAGTTTTCGTCCCGCTTCAGGGCGCCGGGCGCAGCGGCCGGACGACCGAAAGCGCGGAATATTCCGGCCGAAGCTGGACCTCCAGCCGCTTCAGCACGTCCTCCGGCTCCGCCTGGGCGACCTCGTCGATATAAGTGAACAGCTCCCGCCCCGCGAACTCCAGGGAAACCATCGAATTCGCAATGCTGCCCACATTGTCGAGCGCGGCGACGTTGCGCCCGTAGACCGCCCTTTTCGCGCGCTCGAACGTCGCGGGGTCGAAGCCCTGCGCGCGGACGGCCGCAATCTCCTTCTTGATCTCGTCCTCCGCGGCCTCCGGGTCTTTCGACTCCCCGGAAAAGATCACGGAAGCGTATCCCGGCCCCTCGAAATATTCATATCCGAACGACGCCTCGTTGATCAGGCCGGCGTCCAGGAGCCTGCGGAAAAGCGGGGAGGCGTCGGAAGCCAGCGCCTCCAGAAGGATGTCCGTCCCGGCGATCTGCTTCGTGGTGGCCCTGCCGGCGCCGCACGGCTCTTTGAAGCCGAGTTCGAACAGCGGCACCGCCACCGCCAGCTTCTGCTCCACCCGCGCCTGCACGATATGCTCCGGCTCGGGCTCGAAGATGCGCTCCACATACGACGGCTCCGACGGCTTCAGCATTTTGTCGCAGAGGCTGAGCACGCGCTCCGGCTCCACGTTGCCCGCGACGCACAGGACCATGTTGTTCAGGTTGTAGAACGTCCGGTAGCAGCGGTAGAGCAGTTCCGGCGTGATCTTGGCGATGCTGTCGACCGTGCCGGCGATGTCGATTCGGACCGGATGGGAGTGGTAGAGCGCGCTCAGCAGGTTGAACAGCACGCGCCACTGGGGATCGTCGTCGTACATCCGGATCTCCTGCCCGATGATGCCCTGCTCCTTCCGAACGGTCTGCTCCGTAAAATACGGGGACTGCACGAAGTCGAGCAGAATCTCAAGCGACTCGTAGACGTTGGCCGTGCAGGAAAACAAAAAGCAGGTCATGTCGAACGAGGTGTAGGCGTTGGCGGAGGCGCCGGTCTTCGCGTACCGCGCGAAGGCGTCGCCGTCGGCGCTCTCGAACAGCTTGTGCTCAAGGTAGTGGGCGATGCCGTTCGGCACCCGCTGCGGCGCGCCGCCCGGCGAGGTCCTGAAGCTGTTGTCGATCGAACCGTATTTCGTGCCGAACACGGCGTAGGAAGAGCTGTTCTTCGGCTTCGGGTAAATGAGGATTTTGAGGCCGGATGCGTGCCGGACCTCATAGTAGGAATCGCCCGTTCTCTCGCTTCGGATTTCCCGGATCGGATTCATTCGGCCGCCCCCACCTTTCCCACCAGCTTATAAACGGTGTCGAGGGTGACACCGTCCGCAACCGCCCGGACCTCTTCGTCCCGGACGGCGCCGACGAGCGCCGCCTCCTCCTCCGGAGGACGGATGGGGCTGGAAAAGGTCTGGGAAAGATACCACGCCTCCAGCCCGTCCAGGGAATCGGAAAGCGTCCGGTAGCTGTTGCACAGGCTCAGTTTTGCCGCGTCCAGTTCGGCGGCGGTGAAATTGCCCTTCCTGATCTCTTCGAGCTGCGCGAGGATCTCCTCCTTTGCCCGGTCGATGTTTTTCCGCTCGACGCCGCTCTGCACGAACAGGATCCCCTTGAGCGGATGATAGAGCGAGCTGCAGTAATAGCAGAGGCTCAGCTTCTCGCGGACGTTCAGGAACAGCTTGGAGTTCGGCGTGCCGCCGTACAGCGCGCTGAACAGCTTGCAGGCCGCGACGGTGTCCTCCGGCTCCGCGCAGCCGGTGCGGAACCCCAGGACCAGCTTGCTCTGCGCGACGTCCATCGTCTCGGTGACTTCGCGGACCCGTTCCGCGGAGCGCACGACCTGCGTGCGGCAGGGCTCCGTCTCCGTCCGCCCCAGGTTGTGGAATGCCGCGAAAAAATCGGCGTACACCGGCTCCGGGTCGCAGTCCCCCAGCACCATGATCTCCGCCCGGGCATGGTGGATCAGGCGGTTCCACGCGGCCGTGAGGGGCTCGCGCTCCAGGCGCCGCACGTCCTCGCGGCTCCCGAGCCGGCCGACGCCGTAGGGCTCCTTCTCGCAGAGGACCTCCTCGCAGCGGCGCATCGCATAGGCGCGCTTGTCGTTGTACTCCGAATCGATCTGCTCAGCCATCTGGCGCTTTTCCTGCTTGAACCCCTCCCGCGGAAACATGCCGTTCTCAAACGGCGGGTCGAACACGATGCTGCAGAGCAGATGCGACAGCTCGGCGGAAACGCTCTCCCCGCGCAGGGAATAGCGGTCCGCGATGCCGGAGGCGGAAACGGAGAGCACCTGGACGTCGCCCAGCTTCTGCACGTCGGCATCCAGCTGGGCGCCGTAAAGCTCCGCGAGGTGCCGGTTCAGTTTGGTGAGGTCCGGATATTTTCTGCTGGCGCGCGTCAGCAGAAAAGGAAGGATCGCATGGGAGGAGGCGGTCTGCCGCTCCAGCGGCAGCAGAAAATGGATGGACATGCGCACCGTCTTGAAGCGGCTGTCCCGGATGCTCCTGAAATTGACGCCGTCGCAGACGGAACGCTGTTCGATTCCCGTCATCCTGGTTTTCATCTCCAAAGAAGCGATTTGTCAAACTATGCCTCATTATAACACAATCCTCCGCTTTAGAAAAGGACGAATCTCCCGCCGCAGAAGATTGCGGAAAGTCGGAAAAAATGATATAATGGCCGGGCTTGCGGAATTGAGGTGCGTCGATTGAAACCCTTTCGGAACCGGGCCCTCGCGGGGGAGCTGGGGCTTCTTTTTGTGACCGTCGTCTGGGGCGCGGGCTTCGTCGTCACGAAGAACGCCGTGACCCTGATGCCGGCGTCCTTCCTCCTCGTCGTCCGGTTCGGAGCCGCCGGCCTGCTGCTGGCCCTGGTCTTCCGCAAAAGGCTTCGGAATCTGCGCGCCCCCGATCTGAAGGCGGGCCTTTTGATTGGCCTGCTGAATTTCGTCTCCTACGAAATGCAGACCTGGGGCGTCAAATATACGACGGCGGGCAACAACGCTTTCCTGACCGCCGTGTACTGCGTCGCCGTCCCGTTCCTGTACTGGGCGGTGCGCCGCCGCAGGCCGACGGCAGCCCACATCGTCTCCGCCTTTCTCTGTGTGGCGGGGGTGGGGCTGCTCTCCCTTCACGGGAAATTTTCCATGAACCCCGGGGACCTTCTCTCGCTGGGCTGCGGCCTCGTCTTCGCCGTGCAGATCGTCGCCATCGGTATTGTTGCCGAAACGCGGGACCCTATACTGCTGGCCGTCACCCAATGTGTTTTCACCGCGCTGGCGGCGCTGCCCGCGGCCGCCCTGACGGAGACGCTCCCGGCGCGCGTCCCGCCGGAAGCGATCGCGTCGCTGGCGTTTCTGGCCGTCTGCGGCACGGCGCTCGCGACCCTGATCCAGATGGTCGCGCAGAAATACGTCGCCCCCGGCAAAGCCTCGCTGATCATGTCGCTGGAATCCGTTTTCGGGTGCCTGGGCGGCATCCTTTTCCTCGGCGAACCCGCCGCTCCCCGGACGATCGAAGGATTCGCGCTGATCTTCGCCGCCGTCGTGCTTTCCGAGCTCCGGCTTCCGGCGCGCGCCGCGGCCGGCTTGTCCCAGGTCCCCGTTAAAAAATAAGGGGGAACCGAAGGAGCGTTCCCCCGTTTTTTACCAATGAAAGAAGAACCGCAGCCGGTCGATCAGGGCGTCCGTCAAAATTGCGACGGCCGCGACGGCCAGCAGGAACAGCAGGATGGAGAAAATGCGCGCGGCCTTCCGCCCCTTTCCGCCCGCGGGCGCGCCGCCGCTTTTCTCGTCCGTCCGTTTTTCTTCCGCTTCTTCGCCGGCCGTCCGCGCGGGGGGATCGTCTTTCAGAAAGCCGATCCCGCGCAGAATGCCGCGGCCGCGCTCCCGCTCGCCGTACGGCACGAAAACGCGCACGCCCGCGCTTCGGGAGCGCCCGAGGACGATGGAGGTCACGCCTCCCGCGGCCTCGGTCTTTTCCAGATACGGGATTCCGGCGTCCCCGAGGGCACCGGCGATCGGCCCTTCCTCCTCCTGAGAGGCGGAGCAGAGAAGGACCGGGTCCCCGGGCCGCACGGGGCGCAGACGCCCGCTGCCGCAGAAGGGGCAGCGTTCCCCACCGGCGCACAGGGACTGGCAGTCGGCACAATACAGCATCGTTTCACTTCCGTTCTTTTTCGTATCCTATCACATTCCGGGTCCCGGCGCAAGGCCTGCCCCGGGGAAATTCCCGTCAGCGCAGGACCGGCTCGATCTGCTTCCCCTCCAGCGCGGAGAGCACCGTGGGGAGCAGCAGGCTGAAATCCGCGACCAGCGAAAACGGCTTTTTCTCCGGGTTATCCTGCCGCATGGGAACGAAATAGATGTTTTTCGTGTTCATCAGCCTGCCGATATTGGCGGCCGAAGCGGCGAGCGCGTCGTTCGTCGCCGGGGCCAGCACGACGGGCAGGCCGATGCGCAGGCTGGATTTCACCGCCATGGTGACGGGCGTATCGGTGACGCCGTTGGCGAGCTTTGCGAGGGTGTTCCCCGTGCAGGGCATCACGACCATAAGGTCCACCAGTTTTTTCGGGCCGATCGGCTCCGCCTCCACGATGCTTTTGATCACTTTTCTGCCGCAGAGGTCCTCGATCTCCCAGACGAAATCCTCGGCCCGGCCGAAGCGGGTGTCCGTGCCGAAGGCGTTGTACGACATAATCGGGAGGACGCGGTACCCTTCCCCGCGGATATGCCGCAGCTCGTCGATCGCCTGGCGGAACGTGCAGAACGAACCGCACAGCGCGAATCCCAAAGTCTTCTCTTCCATTCCGGCTTCACTCCCCCATCATATGGCAAACCGTGTCCCGGATGATCTCGCCCGCCGTCCGGGGCGCCACCCGGCCCGGAAGGGACGGCGCGAGGATGGCCCGGATGCCGATTTTTTCCGCGGCGTCGAAATCGACGCCGCCCGGCGCGGACGCGAGGTCGACGATCAGCGAGCAGCCGCGCAGCTTCGACAGCACGCTGCGGGTGAAGATCAGGGCCGGCACCGTGTTGAAGATCACGTCGAAACGCTCTTCCTTCTCCCCGATCCCGGCGGTTTTGACCGGCGTGTAGCCGTACGACTCGACCCAGGCGAGATCGGCGGATTTGCGGGCGCTGACCGTCACCTCCGCGCCGATGCCCCGCAGCATGTACGCGAGGACCTTCCCGACCCTGCCGAACCCGGCCACCAGGCAGCGGCTGCCGCTGATCGTCGCGGGAAAATCCCGCACGGCGATCCCGATGGCGCCCTCCGCCGTAGGGACGGCGTTGCGCACGACGAATTCCTCCTGGGTGTAATAGTCGTCCGCCTCGATCTCCTGCCAGATGCCGCTCGTCCGGTACAGCCGCTGCATCATGCCGCCGAAAACGCGCTTGCCGCGCATCTTCCCGGCAAAGCCGTCGTCCAGGACGATTTTGTCCTCGCCGTAATCCGTTTTCAAGGTTTTCCCGTCGTCCGTCACGGGCAGAGGAAGGATCACCACGTCGCACCGTTCGGCGACCTCGTCGAGCGAGGCCTTCCGGACGCCGTTCGCAAACCGCACGCGGTCGAACCCGCACGCGTACACCTCAAACCCGCCGGAAACAAGGGACTCCGCCAGCGCGATCTGCCGTCCGTCGCCGCCGACAACTCCCATCGCTTTCAAATCCGCCATAGGAACCTCCATTCCATCGCCGTCATCATAAATTCATTACGACATAATATGGGAAGGAAAAGCCGATTGTGATAAACGAAAAAAAACGCCGAATTTATTTTTCCGGTTGAAATTGCCGCGGAACATGTTTATTATTGATCTGTCCGGCAATATACTTACTGGAGACTTTCCCCGCGGAGAACCCGCGGATTTACTTTTATCAACCGAGGAGCGCGCTTATGAACAGCGACATTTTGTCCAAAGTAAAAAGAGTCCATTTCGTCGGGATCGGCGGGTCCGGCATGTGCCCGATCGCCGAGATCCTGTTCCATAGAGGATACCGGCTGACCGGGTCCGATATCAACGAATCCGATACCCTCGCGCGGATCCGGGGCTACGGGATCCCGGTCTTCATGGGGCACCGGCCCGAGAACGTGGCCGGCGCGGAGCTGGTCGTCTACACGGCCGCGGTCAAGCAGGATAACCCCGAGCTGGCCGCCGCCCGCAAGGCGGGGATCCCCACGGTGGAGCGGTCCGTGATGCTGGGGATAGTGGCGGGCCGGTTTCCGGAGGCCGTGGCGGTCTCCGGCACCCACGGAAAGACCACGACCACCGCGATGATCACCCAGATCCTTCTGGAAGCCGGAAAGGATCCCTCCGCGATCATCGGCGGCAAGCTCCCGCTGATCGGCGGGAACGGCCGCGCCGGGAAGTCGGACATCATCGTCTGCGAGGCGTGCGAATATGTGGACACCTTCCTCCAGCTCCATCCGGCCGTCTCCGTGATCCTGAACATCGACAACGACCACCTGGACTATTTCGGCACGGTGGAGAACACCATCCGCTCGTTCCATCAGTTTGCCGGGCAGACGAGCGGCACGGTGATCGTCAACGGCGACAACGCCAACGCCATGAAGGCGGTGGAGGGCATCCGGAACGCGAAAATCGTCACCTATGGCTTCGACGCCAAAAACGATTACTCCGCCGCGGATATCCGGGACACCTACCGCGCGCGCGAGCAGTTCTCCGTCCTCAAAGGCGGCCGGAGGGCGGCGGAGATCACGCTGAGCGTGCCGGGGAAGCACAACATCTACAACGCGCTCGCCGCTTTCGCCGCCGCGGAGCTGCTGGGCGTGGATGCGCCGCGCATCGCGAAGAGCCTGCACGCCTTCACCGGCGTGCACCGCCGCTTCGAGATGCTCGGGGAATTCGGCGGGATCACCGTCGCCGACGACTTCGCCCACCACCCCACCGAGCTGAAAGCCACGCTGACCGCCGCGAAAAAGATGGGCTTTTCGCGCGTGTGGGCGGTCTTCCAGCCGCACACCTATTCGCGAACCTATCTGCTGCTCGACGATTTTGCCAAGGCGCTGCAGATCGCGGACCGGGTCGTCCTCTCCGAGATCCTCGCCGTGCGCGAGACGAACACCTACCACATCTACTCGAAGGACCTCGCCGCGAAGATCCCGGGCTGCGTCTGGTTCAAAACCTTCGAAGAGATCGCGGACTATATGGTCCGGAACGCGCGGGAGGGCGACCTGATCCTCACCCTCGGGGGCGGCGACATCTACAAGTGCGCCAACCGGATCGTCGCAAAATACAGGGCGGCGGAGCGCGGGCGGGCCTGACCCGTTCTTCGGCGCTCTGAAACGGCGGAGGCCGCGGGAATTTCCCGCGGCCTCCGCGCTTCTATGCTGTTCTATAGGATTCCGGACCGCTCCAGATACTTCTTCAGCTCTTCGGCGCCGGTGAACCGGTACCCTGCGATCCCGGCCCGGGCGGCCCCCTCGACGTTTTCCGGCAGGTCGTCGATGAAAAGGCACTCCTCCGCTTTCAAGCCGTACCGGTTCAGGAGCCGCCGGTACAGCACGGGGTCCGGCTTCAGGAGCTTCTCCCGGGCGGAGATCACGAAACCGTCGAAATACCGGAAAACCTCCGCTTTTTTATAGTAGGAAAAGAAGGACAGCCCGGCGTTCGACAGCAGATAAAGCCCGTATCCCTTCGCTTTAAGCCGGGCGACCAGCTCCTTCATCCCCGGCATCGGCTCGAAGTGATCGGGCCATTCGTCCACGGCCCTGCGCACCTCTTCGGCGTATTCCGGGAGCCGCGCCTGCACCCGGGCGACGGCGTCGTCCTCGGTGATCGCCCCGGCGTCGAGCTGCCGCCACTCCGGCCCGCCGAACAGTTCCCGCGCCACCGCGGCGGCGGCCCGCGGGTTGCCGGTCAGCTTCCGCATATATTTCTGCGGATCGTAGACGGAAAGGACGTTGCCCATGTCGAAGATCACATTTTTAAGCATGGACGGCCTCCCTCTTCGGCTGCCGCGCCAGCATCTTTTTCAGGTACTGCCCCGTATAGGACTCCGGCACCCGCGCCACCTGTTCCGGCGTGCCTTCCGCGACGATCCGCCCGCCGGCGTCGCCGCCCTCCGGCCCGAGGTCGATGATATAGTCCGCGGTCTTGATCAGATCGAGGTTGTGCTCGATCACGATCACGGTGTTGCCGCTGTCCACCAGCTTCTGGAGGACGTCGATCAGCTTGTGCACGTCCGCGATGTGGAGCCCCGTCGTCGGCTCGTCCAGAATATAGATCGTTCTGCCGGTCGCGCGCTTGCCCAGCTCCGCGGCGAGCTTGACGCGCTGCGCCTCTCCGCCGGAAAGGGTCGTCGCCGGCTGGCCGATCTTGATATAGCCGAGGCCGACGTCCTGCAGCGTCTGAAGGCGCCGGGCGATGCGGGGGACGTTGGCGAAGAACGCGCACCCCTCCTCGACCGTCATCTCGAGCACGTCGTAGATGTTTTTGCCCTTGTACTTGATCTCGAGCGTCTCGCGGTTGTACCGCCTGCCCTTGCAGACCTCGCACGGCACATAGACGTCCGGCAGGAAGTTCATCTCGATCTTGATGATCCCGTCGCCCTGGCAGGCCTCGCAGCGGCCGCCCCGGACGTTGAAGGAAAAGCGGCTCGCCGTATATCCGCGCAGCTTGGCGTCCTGCGTGGAGGCGAACAGCGCGCGGATGTCCGCGAAAACGCCGGTGTAGGTCGCCGGGTTGGAGCGCGGCGTGCGGCCGATGGGCGACTGGTCGATCTGGATTACCTTGTCCAGCGCGCCGAGACCGGTGATCTTCCGGAACGCGCCCGGATGCGTCCTCGCACCGTTGAGCTCCGCCGCAAGGTACTGGTACAGGATCTCGTTGATCAGGGAGGATTTTCCGGAGCCGGAAACGCCCGTCACACAGACGAATTCCCCGAGCGGGATCTCCACGTCGATATTTTTGAGATTGTTCTGCGCGGCGCCGAAGATCTTCAGCTTTTTGCCGTTCCCCTTCCGGCGGACGGCCGGGACCTCCACCCGTTTCTTTCCGCTCAGGTACTGGCCCGTGATGGATTTCTCACAGTGGACGATGTCCTGCACCTTGCCGCTGAAAACGACCTCGCCGCCGTGCACGCCCGCGCCGGGGCCGATGTCGACGATATGGTCGGAGGCCCACATGGTCTCCTCGTCGTGCTCCACCACGATGACCGTGTTGCCGAGGTCGCGCAGATGCTTGAGCGTGGCGAGCAGCTTGGCGTTGTCGCGCTGGTGCAGGCCGATGCTCGGCTCGTCGAGGATATACAGCACGCCGGTCAGCGACGAGCCGATCTGCGTCGCGAGGCGGATGCGCTGGCTCTCTCCGCCAGAAAGCGTCCCCGCCGGCCGCGAGAGGGTCAGGTATTCAAGGCCGACGTCTCTCAGGAATCCGAGCCTGCTCCTGATCTCTTTCAGGATCAGGCGCGCGATGGTGTTCTCGCGCTCGGTCAGCTGAAGGTGCTCGAGAAAATTCAGCTCGCCGGAGACGGATTTTTCGCAGAAATCGGCGATGTTGATGCCGCCTACCGTCACGGCCAGACTGATGGGCGAAAGGCGCTTGCCGTGACACGCGTCGCACGGAATGGCGCTCATGTAGGTCTGGATCTCGTCCCGGATCCAGTTGCTCTGGGTATCGCGGAAGCGGCGTTCCAGGTTGTTGACGACACCCTCGAACTCCGTCTCGTAGACGCCGCGGCCGAAGCCGTTCTCGCGCTCGACGCGGATCTTCTCCCCCTTGGTGCCGTAGAGCAGGATATCGACGATTTTTGGCGGCAGCTTCCCGATGGGCGTATCCAGCGAAAAATGGTAATGCTCCGACAGGCCCTTCAGGTACATGGCCGCGATGGTGTTCCCCTCCATGGCCCAGCCGCCGGCCTTGAGGCCCCCGCGGTTGATGGAGAGGGATTTGTCCGGGAAGATCAGGTCCGGGTTGATCTTCATGAAGACGCCGAGCCCCGCGCACTTGGGACAGGCGCCGAACGGGCTGTTGAACGAGAACATGCGCGGCGTCAGTTCCTCAACGCTCACGCCGTGCTCGGGGCAGGCGTAGTTCTGCGAAAACAGGTAGTCCTTTCCGTCCAGAACGTTCACGATGATCAGCCCGCCGGAAAGCGAAGACGCGGTCTCGACCGAATCCGCGAGGCGGGAGCGGATGTCCGGGCGGATCACCAAGCGGTCCACCACGATCTCGACGGTGTGCTTCTTGTTCTTTTCCAGCTCGACGCTCTCCGAGAGGTCGTAGAGGATCCCGTCGGCGCGCACGCGCGCGAAGCCGCCCCGGCGCGCGGCGTCCAGCTCCTTCGCATGGGTTCCTTTCCTCCCCCGCACGACCGGGGAAAGGACGAGAATTTTGGTCCCCTCCGGCATCGCCAGCACCTGATCGACGATCTGGTCGACCGTCTGCTGGCGGATCTCCCGGCCGCAGATCGGGCAGTGCGGGATGCCGATCCTCGCGTAGAGCAGGCGCAGGTAATCATAGATTTCGGTCACCGTCCCCACGGTGGAGCGCGGGTTCTTCGACGTGGTCTTCTGGTCGATGGAGATCGCCGGGGAAAGCCCGTCGATATAGTCGACGTCCGGCTTTTCCACCTGCCCCAGAAATTGGCGGGCGTAGGAGGAAAGCGATTCCACATAGCGGCGCTGGCCCTCGGCGTAGAGCGTGTCGAACGCGAGGGAGGACTTCCCCGAGCCGGAAAGGCCCGTGAAGACGATGAGCTTGTCCCTGGGCAGCTCGATGTCGATGTTTTTGAGGTTGTGCTCCCTGGCCCCTTTGATGAAAATGGTTTTTGCTGGCATAGATTCCTCCGTTTTGGCCGCTATTTGCCCTCAAGCTGCCGGATCTTGTCCCGCAGGTAGGCCGCATGCTCAAACTCCAGCAGCTTCGCCGCGTCCTTCATCTCGCGGGTCAGCTGCCCGATCAGAAGCTTCTTTTCTTCCGGAGACAGCTTTTTGCGCCGCTTCGGCTTGTCGTCGTCCTTGTGCGTGCGGATCTCGATGATGTCCGCGACCGGCTTTACGATGGTCTTCGGGACGATGCCGTGCTCCCTGTTGTATCCGGCCTGGATGCCTCGGCGGCGCTCCGTCTCGCGGATGGCCGCCTCCATGGACGGCGTGACCGAATCGGCGTACATGACGACCTTCCCCTCCGCGTTGCGCGCCGCCCGGCCGACCGTCTGGATCAGAGACCGCTCGCTGCGCAGGAAGCCCTCCTTGTCGGCGTCGAGAATGGCGACGAGCGAGACCTCCGGGATATCGAGGCCCTCGCGCAGCAGGTTGATGCCGACCAGCACGTCGAACTTGCCGAGGCGCAGGTCGCGGATGATCTCCATGCGCTCCACGGTGTCGATGTCGTAGTGCATGTAGCGGACGCGGATGCCCATCCCCTGCAGGTAGGCCGTGAGGTCCTCCGCCATCTTCTTTGTCAGGGTCGTGACCAGCACGCGCTGTTTCCTGGCGGCGCGCACGTTGATCTCGGAGATCAGGTCGTCGATCTGCCCGTCCGTGGGCCGGACCGTGATCTCCGGGTCCACCAGGCCCGTCGGGCGGATGACCTGCTCGACCACCCGGGCCGATTTTTCCAGCTCGAAATCCCCCGGCGTCGCGCTGACGAAGACCACCTGGTTGATGTGGCGGTAGAACTCGTCGAAATTCAGCGGGCGGTTGTCGTAGGCTGACGGCAGCCGGAAGCCGTAATCGACCAGCGTGTCCTTGCGGGCGCGGTCCCCCGCGTACATCGAGCGCACCTGCGGCAGCGTGACGTGGGACTCGTCCACGAACATCAGGAAATCCTTCGGGAAATAGTCCAGCAGCGTGAACGGCGAGCTGCCCGGCGCCCGCCCCGACAGGATGCGCGAGTAGTTCTCGATCCCCTTGCAGAAGCCGATCTCCGTGAGCATCTCCATGTCGTAACGCGTGCGCTCCTCGATGCGTTGCGCCTCGATCAGCTTGTTCTTGCTCCGGAAGAAGCGGACGCGCTCCTCCATCTCGCGCTCGATCTCCCCGACGGCGCGCTGCATCTTCTCCTTCGGGACGATATAGTGCGAGGCGGGGTAGATCGCCACGTGCTTGAGGTCGGCCTTGACCTCGCCCGTGAGGGGATTGATCTCGCGGATGCGGTCGATCTCGTCGCCGAAGAACTCGACCCGCACGGCGTCCTCGCTGGACTGCACGGGAAAGATCTCCACGACGTCGCCGCGCACACGGAACTTGTTGCGCACGAAGTTTACGTCGTTGCGCTCGTACTGGATCTCCACCAGCTTCTTCAGAAGCTCGTCGCGGTTTTTCCGCATGCCGGGGCGCAGCGAGATCACCATCGTGCGGTAGTCGATCGGGTCGCCGAGGCTGTAGATGCAGGAGACGCTCGCCACGATGATCACGTCGCGCCGCTCGGAGAGGGCGGACGTGGCCGAGTGGCGCAGCTTGTCGATCTCGTCGTTGATGGCGGAGTCCTTCTCGATATAGGTGTCCGTCGTGGGGATGTACGCCTCCGGCTGATAGTAGTCGTAATAGCTGACGAAATACTCCACGGCGTTCTCGGGGAAAAACTGGCGGAATTCGGAACAGAGCTGCGCCGCCAGCGTCTTGTTGTGGGAGAGCACGAGCGTCGGCCGGTTCATCCGGGCGATCACGTTCGCCATGGTGAAGGTTTTGCCGGAGCCGGTCACGCCCAGAAGGGTCTGCTCCCGGTCGCCTTCGCGCAGCCCTTCCACGAGCTGCCGCACGGCCTTCGGCTGGTCCCCGGTCGGTTGAAATTTTGAAATCAGCTTGAAATTCATTCCTGCTCCATGTTCAGCTCGGGATTAAAAAGCTCCGGCAGGACCCTGCTCTTCGCGAGCGAGACGAAATCGTTTCCGCTCACGATGATATGGTCGATCAGCCGGACCTCGACCGTGCCCAGCGCCTCGTAGATCCAGCGCGTGGTGTCCAGGTCCTGCTTCGACGGCAGGCAGTTCCCGCTCGGGTGGTTGTGGGCCAGGATGGCGTAGACGGCGTCGTACCGCACGGCCAGCCGTACGACCTTCTTGATGTAGATGTTGGCGGCCGTGGCGCTGCCCTCGTCCACGACGTCGCAGAAAAGCATCCGGGCGCGGCTGTCAAGCAGCATCAGGACGACCGTCTCGTCCCGTCTGCCGATGAATTTTTTGGCGACCTGCTTTCCGGCCTCGTCGTAATCGTAGATCACGGTCTTGCCGCGGTCGAGGTCCTCCTCGTACCGCCTGCAGACCTGCGGGATCAGCTTGAGCAGCGTGGCGGCGGAACGCCCCACCCCCTCCACCTGCGTCAGCTCCTCGAACGGCGCGTCGAACACGCCGGAAAGGGAGCCGAAGCGGTTCAGCAGCTCGTGCGCGATCGGGTTGGTGTCCTTGAGCGGAATCGCGTAATACAGCAGCAGTTCCAGCACGGCGTGGGGCGAAAAGGAATCCAGGCCCATCTTGAGAAAGAGGCACCGGACGCGCTCCCGGTGCCCGCCGTGGACGGGCCGGCGCGCAGGACGGCCGCTCTCCGCCGGGCCGACTTTTCCCTTCAACGCGGCACGACCCCTTTCTGCGGGATTCAGATTTTGCGGCTGCCGGGATGGACCGGTGCGGGCGCGCCCGCCTTGCAGAGCGGACAGTCCTCCGGCGCCCAGGAGCGCAGATCGAGCGAAACGACCGCCCGGAACGGCACGCCGAAGCTGACCCGCCCCGCCGTGCGGTCCACGATCGCGCCCACGCCGGCGACGACGCCGCCCTCGCTCCGGACGATGTCCATCACCTCGCGGACGGAGCCGCCCGTGGTCACCACGTCCTCCACCACCAGCACCTTCTGGCCGGGCTGCACCCGGAAGCCGCGCCGCAGGGCCATTTTTCCGTTCTCCCCGCGCTCGGTGAAGAAATTCTCGCAGTGGAGCGTCCGGCTGATCTCATACGCCATCTGCACGGCCCCCATCGCGGGGCCGATCACGACCTCGATCCCTTCGCCGCGCCAGTTGTCGGCCAGCGCCGCGCAAAGCTCCTCGCTGTACTTCGTATCGCGGAAAATCTGCGCGCACTGAAGGTACCGGTCGCTGTGCCTGCCGGAGGTCAGCAGAAAATGTCCCTTCAGCAGAACGCCCGCTTCGTCGAAAACCTGCAGCGCCCTTTCCTGCGTCATTTGCCCAAAACCCCTTTTTTATGCGTTTCAGCCTATTATACCCTAAAAACGCCGGTTTGAAAAGGTGTCCCCTCCTTTTCCCCGCGGGCGGCGCATGATATAATAAAGCCCGGAAGCTATTTTTCCGCAACGGGAGTGAAGCCATGAAAACCGTGACCGTCGGACCGAACGACGCCGGGCAGCGCCTGGACAAGTTTCTGACGAAATCCTTCCCCAACCTGCCGCAGTCGATGATGTATAAAAGCATCCGGAAAAAGGACGTCAAGCGCAACGGGAAACGCTGCGAGATCTCGACGCGCCTGTGCGAAGGCGACGTGCTGAGCCTGTACCTCAAGGACGAGTTCTTTCAGACGGAGCCGAAGGAATACGATTTCCTCAAAGCGCCGGACCGGCTCAACATCCTCTATGAAGATCAAAATATCCTGATCCTCGACAAACAGCCCGGGCTGATCGTCCACCCGGACGAGGACTACCATTTCGATTCGCTGATCGCGCGCGTGCAGCACCATCTCTACCGCAGCGGCGAATACCGTCCCGAGGAGGAGGCCAGCTTCGCGCCGGCGCTGATCAACCGCATCGACCGCAACACCGGCGGCATTGTGATGGCGGCCAAAAACGCCGAGACCCTTCGCATCATGAACGCGAAGGTCAAGGCGCGAGAGCTGAAAAAGCTCTACCTCTGCGTCGTCTGCGGAACGATGGAAAAGCGCGAGGACACGCTCGAGGCGTACCTCGTCAAAAACGAGAAGCAGAACCGGGTCCGCATCTCGCGCCGGCCCGGAGAGGGCGCGAAGACGATCCGCACCCGCTACCGCGTGCTGGAGGAACGCGGGGGCTTCTCGCTGCTGGAGGTGGAGCTGCTGACCGGCCGCACCCACCAGATCCGGGCGCACCTCGCGTTCCTCGGGCACCCGCTGGCCGGCGACGGAAAATACGGCCGGAACGCCGTCAACAAAAAGACGGGCTTCCCCTACCAGGCGCTGTATTCGTACAAGCTGAAATTTCAGTTCACGACCGACGCCGGGATGCTGGGCTATCTGAACGGAAAAGAGTTCGAGGCGAAGGACGTCTGGTTTCTCGGGGAATTCCGCCGGTTTTAGGCGCCGAAGCCAGAAGCGCCCGCCGCCGGGCTAAAACAGCGTCATCTGACTGCTTTCCGGCAGACCCGCGAGCACGCCGCACTGCGCGAGCGTCTCGATCACGGATTTCGACACTTTCGACCGCGCCTGCAGGTCTTCGACCGAGAGGTACGGCCCTTTTTCCTTGGCCTCGGCCAGGCTGTTGGCCGCCGCCTCACCCACGCCGGCGAGCGAGAGGAAGGGCATGCGGATCTTCCCGTCCTCCACCAGAAACTTCCGGGCGTCGGAACGGTAGAGGTCCACCGGGAGGACCCCGATGCCGCGGGCGAGCATCTCGTTGACGATCTGGAGCGTCGCGTAGGCGGCCTCTTCCTTGGCGGTGGCCTCCTTGCCCTTCATGGCGATCTCGTTCATCCGGCGGCGGACCGCCCCGCGCCCCCGGATCACGAGCGCGCCGTCGAAATCCTCGCCGCGGACGGTGAAATAGGCCGCGTAATATTCGACGGCGCGGTGGACCTTGTACCAGCCCAACCGCAGGGTGGAGATCATATAGGCGGCGGCGTGGGCCTTCGGGAACATGTATTTGATCTTCATGCAGGAATCGATATACCACTGGGGAACGCCGTGGTCCTTCATGGCCTGAATATAATCGCCGGTCAGCTTGGTGGGCGCCCGGCCCTTGCGGACGATCTCCATGATCTTGAACGCCGTTTTGGGCTCGACGCCCTTGCCGAGCAGATAGGTCATGATGCTGTCGCGCGTCCCGATCACTTCCGAAATGGTGCAGGTGCCCTTCTTGATCAGCTCCTGCGCGTTGCCGAGCCACACGTCGGTGCCGTGCGAAAGCCCGGAGACCTGCAGCAGGTCCGAGAAGGTCTTCGGCTTGGAATCCATCAGCATCTGGCGGACGAAGCTGGTGCCGACCTCCGGCAGCGAGAACGTGCCGGTGGGGGAATCGATGTCCTCCGGGGCGACGCCGAGGGCCTTGGTCGAGTGGAACAGCGACATCACCTCGGGGTCGCTCATCGAGACGTCCATCACCGGGATGCCGGTGTATTTTTCCAGGTAGCGGTAGATGGTGGGCACATCGTGGCCGAGCTCGTCCAGCTTGCAGATGGTGTCGTGGATCGAATGGAAATCGAAGTGGGTGGTGATGTTGTCGGAATCCTGATCGTTCGCCGGATGCTGCACGGGGCAGAAATCGTAGATTTCCATCCCCTTCGGGACCACGACCATGCCGCCCGGGTGCTGGCCCGTCGTGCGCTTGACGCCGGTGCAGCCCGCGGCGAGGCGCAGCTCCTCCGCGCGGTGCAGGGTGACGCCGTGCTCCTCCTCGTATTTCTTGACGAAGCCGATGGCGGTCTTATCCGCAACGGTGGCGATGGTGCCGGCCTTGAACACGCTGCTCTTGCCGAACAGCATCTCGGTGTAGCGGTGCGCGCTGGACTGGTACTCCCCCGAGAAGTTCAGGTCGATATCCGGCGTCTTGTCTCCGTCGAAGCCGAGGAAGGTCTCGAACGGGATGGTATGGCCGTCGCGGTTGTACTCCGCGCCGCAGACCGGGCATTTTTTCGGCGGCAGGTCGAAGCCGCTGCCGACGCTGC